>Ga0058701_10000963_pt1 | contig 19825 bp, 15 predicted proteins | sample AgamicOrMae_FD_97039 | JGI IMG/M metagenome (GOLD analysis project Ga0058701, IMG submission 97039) | Agave microbial communities from Guanajuato, Mexico - Or.Ma.e | ecosystem: Host-associated > Plants > Phyllosphere > Phylloplane/Leaf | place: Guanajuato, Mexico | collected 2012-06-04
ATCAACATGGCACACTGACGCGCTAGAAGGCATGTCGCATTCATGGACTGGACTTGTCTCCAAATTAGAAGGCAGTTAATTATTTTGTCAGTCGGATGTGATGTAACAAGCGTTAGCTTGGGGCGAGATGGGACAAGCAGGCGCCAGACGAGGATTGCAGCTAGGGGCAGCTGAAAGGGAGACCAATAGGGCTATTCGAAAATGGGTGTAACATTTATTGGACAACAAATAGGGATGTAGATCTTTGTATGCTCTTACTACTTAGCTCTTTTCTAACCGACTCAATCGAGTGAAAAGGCCCTAGTTCAACAAATTCACGCGTTTTGTTTCACTATACGGTCTCGATGAAAGTTGGTAAACGCTCGATGGTCCCCTGAGATATCGATTGTCTGTGCAGATAAAAAGCTAGAGGAAGTAGGGTAATCTTTATGGTGTGGAGATAATTCCATCAATCCTGAGTTTATCACCCCTAGCCCAGCTAAACGGAGCACCATGGAACCGCTTGCTCGTCATCTCCACACACACCACATCAATCTCACATCGGTACTCTATGCCTCCAGTAAACATTCTCTCGAGTGCGGTCTATTAGTTTCACTCACATCCGGTGAGGATCCATAGTGCACGGTATGCCCTCAGGCAAGACAGATAGCGATGCAAAAGTCAAATTGCAACCCGGATTTTGATAATCGGTCTACGCAATTGCATGACTTGAGCCAACTGCCGAGCGGAATCATGCTCATCTAAGCGTCGCGCAAGAGATTATTGCATCGTGGGCAAATTCTCACACGCCAAGTTTTCAGAGAAGATCCTATCTTCCCGGACACTAGCTATTTGATCTAACCGGTTTCACCCGGTAGCGAAAATGACAATATGTTCGGGTGAGTAGACCAACGGTGATTAATTTTTGACCCTCCTGGTTCTTTAGACTCTCGCTTCGGAGGGTTTGGTCGACTTAACGGAGAGAATAAATTAGAATTTGAATCGAACACTATGAAGATACCTGCTTTTATTGGAAAGTAGTCTGAAACAGCATTGATTACTACGCTGCAACTATCAATTACCGGCTTTCCGGCCAGTGTCGTTTGTATTCCTCATGCTCTGCCGCATCCTCTAATGTCTCTTGGCGGTGCAATATAAAAATTATGAACAATATAACCAAACATAAAACAGCTAGGGCGATTAGAGTGGAGAATACCAAGTCGCTCATTGGTGACAAAAACATCTTGTAATCCCAACTATTAGGATTATCTTTCTGCTTCGGTATAATTATCACCTGAGCGTCCGGGACTATCTGCTCAAGTAATCGGGTTCTAACTTTTCTATCTGGTCCGAAGCCCGGTATTGAGACGTTTAGTGTTTCGACGAAGTGGGGTGTCTGTCCGAGGCCGAATATTACATAAGGCTGCTGAAGCGCAAAGTGTGATGATTGTGCCAGTTGACCTGCGCAACCTTGCATCTTTTTTCCGTCATTCTGGCTTAGCTCGAAGCAAATAAAGGGACCTCGGGCGCTCTGACCGTTCGATCCTGATTCAGGTGAAATGAAACCGTTGGTTACAAGCACCTTCATGAAGCAAGCATCCACCATTTGCGTGTTGATTATTGCAGTTATGTTGAGATCCTGAGGTTTATCCTTTGAGTCGCTAGCTCCTACTAACATATCGACCTTTCCATCCTCGTTCATATCGAACAGTGTAACCAAATGTATATCTTGGTTGCCCGGGTCGAATAATACCTCTAATATCTCAAAAGTACGAGTCATGAATTTACCCCCGTTCAGTATTTGTTCGTTTTTCATCGTTTCAGGATCCGGAATATTGTGTAAATATATCACCTTATTGCTATTTTTTGAAGCTAGCATATCTCGTGCAACAGCCACGAAATCTGTGTAACCATCCCCATCAAGATCGGACGCCCGTAGGGTGATGGGAAATAAATAATTAGTGGCAAAGTTGTCTCTCTCTAGACGGTAATCATGACGGTTGGGCCCACCGGTGGTTGAGTTATCAAACTTGAATATAACTTCTATACGTGAGTTGTCAAACAATGTGATTATTTCGCATTTGCCAGTATTAGTGTTGCATCGAGGTATTATATGATCTATGTTTCCATCTGCATCTATATCAACTAGTGAGGACTGACCATACTCGAAATTTTTATCATCTAGCTTGCTGAATGTTTTGTTTATCTTGAAAGATTTTTGGGGGTCTGGATCAGAATATAGATAAGCGATACGACCAGAGGCGCTGAGGACAATGTCGGCAGCACCATCATGATTGATATCGATGAAGGCATTAGAATGTAAGTCAGCAAAATATTCGCGCTCTATGGAATTCCAATCTTTTGCTGGCATTTTCTCAAAATGTTCCGATTCAGAGCCTGGCTTCGGCGGCCGCCATACACTAACATAGCCTTCGTTATCCAGACCCATAAAATCTGTTCTCAAGTCTCCATCTAGATCAAATAATAAGGGCTGAGAGGTCATCGAAACAGCCAAGTCTGTGAACTCACAACCAGGAGGTTCATGTTTTAGTGCCTGAGCCTCCACCAGATTAGTTGTATTACCAATATTGCTATTTTTAGCCCCGGAGTTAAGTGGCAAGGAATAAGCAGCATTTGAGTTAAGCTTGATTGCATATGGAGGCTGCTCAACTGATCTGACTTTGAGACTCTTCAAGCTATATGTCTTCCCTCCACCCGTTTGATTTGTGAGAATGAGGGGCAAGAGGTTGGGATTGCCATCACTATCGATATCTGCTAGATATACTTGCACCACAGGCTTATCTGATTTGCAAGAGAAGCCCAACTCAAGCTGAGATGATAGCTGGCGCTGGTGCTGATAATAGATATCTACCCTGGTTCCGTCATCACCAATCACAACAATATCTGTTCTTTTGTTAAGATCGAGATCGCCAAACGCGACTGGAATTCCATTAAATGATATAGTTTGCACATTATTTACAGAAATCTTTTCTAATAGTAGACAAATGAGTGAAAAGACTAGAAATTTTGATAGTTTGAAAGCCATATTAGGCTAGAGTTGACCTATACCCTAGACGAGCAATATCTCGACTATTTGTTTTTTTATCAATTTTGTGTTTTGTACGTACAACAATGCCCCTGACGTGGCCCTGCCCACTCAAGTTTGAGGTGGGCGTGTCCGATGTGCTGCATGCCCAAATTAGTGTGAGAGCGGGTCCCAATTTTTGGCGCGCGATGTCCCTTTGTTTTGGTTGCGCTAGCGCTGGCTTCGCACAGTTTTCAGCCTCTGAGGTCGGTCCCCGCTTCATGGATTCCGTTCAACCACCGGCATTTAAATCGCCTCCATAACATATACCCAATAAAGATCTAACATCCTTACGAAATCCCAAAAAACCACAAAGAATCATCAAAATGTCGAGAGTCCACCACGTTGACACTTTTGGAGGTGACAATGTCCAAACCGCAGCAACTATAAAGAATAAATTCAAGAGCTTCCTAAGAGAATTTTATGTCGGCAACTATGACTACAAATACCGTAATCAACTGAAAGATCACTACAATCTATCCGAATATTGGATAACAGTTAGTCTAGAAGATCTAGATGCCTACGATGAAGTTCTATCAGACAAACTCAAAGACCAGCCATCGGTCTATATGGAACATTTTGAGGAAGCTGCAACAGAAGTTTGTGACGACATCACCCAACCACGTCCTGAAGGCTTCGAAATAGTTCCTCACATCCAAGTTCTACTCTCATCAATTTGTTCTCCTACCCCCCTGAGGAAACTAGACTCAGAGCTTGTTTCCAAATTAATCACAGTCTCCGGCATCATTGTGACCGCATCCCAAGTGAGAGCAAAAGCAACAAGTGTCACCCTACAATGCATCGGCTGTCGCGACACAGTACCGAACATACCCGTCAAACGCGGTCTCGACGGGTACAACTATCCTCGTAAGTGTCCGAATGGTGCTAACGTTCAAGGTACCAAGACCAACCGTTGTCCCCTCGACCCATATCACATGCTGCCGGAGAAATGTAAATGCGTGGATTATCAGACTCTAAAACTTCAGGAACTGCCGGAAGATACCCCTCAGGGCGGTATGCCTAAGCATCTGAAAATTTACTGCGATCGTCAGCTTTGTGACAAGTTTGTCCCCGGAAACAGAGTTACCCTGTTCGGTATATTCTCAATCATCAAGATCGGACAATCGAGGGGAGGCAGTAAAGGGTTCGAGGCCGATCACAAAGTGGGTTTGCGCGCATCTTACCTAAACGTACTTGGTTATAGGATCGAAACCTCTGGCCCCGGGCACACGTCAGTGATACCATACACCGCCGAGGAGGAGGACGAATTTAATATTTTGGCTTCTAGCAAAGACTGTTACAAAAAGATATATTCCTCCATAGCGCCATCGATCTTTGGCTTCGACGATGTTAAGAAAGCCATTGCTGCATTGTTGTTTTCAGGATCAGTTAAAATTTTGCCCGATGGAACCAGGCGTCGTGGTGATATAAATATCCTATTACTCGGTGATCCAGGAACGGCCAAAAGTCAGGTGCTCAAGTTTGCCGAAAGAGTAGCACCAATTGGAGTCTACACCTCCGGAAAGGGCTCCAGTGCTGCTGGACTTACTGCATCTGTAATTCGTGACAACAGCTCGCGCTCTTTTGCTATCGAGGGGGGTGCCATGGTTTTGGCCGATGGAGGTATTGTTTGTATCGACGAGTTTGACAAGATGCGAGAGGACGATCGTGTCGCTATACACGAAGCTATGGAGCAGCAGACAATCTCAATCGCCAAGGCGGGTATCACAGTGACACTCAATTCGAGGTGCTCTGTTCTTGCGGCCGCCAACTCAGTGCATGGTAGGTGGGATGACTATCGAACCGATGACGACAACATAGATTTTATGCCGACAATTTTATCTCGGTTCGACATGATATTCGTCATCAAGGATAAGTATGACTTCGAATCTGATATGCAGAAGGCGAGGCATGTTGTGGGTGTACATCTAGACGCTGAAAATCCCAATCTCTTGCCTGAAGAGTCCGGTGAGCTTTCATTAGATTTCCTGAAGAAATATATAGCCTACTGCCGGTCCAAAATGGCCCCCCGAGTCAGCGAAACTGCCGGTAAGACACTGATAAAGAAGTACACCGACATGAGAAATGGCCCTGAACGCCCGAATGAGAACGGAGCCGAAGATGCTGCAACGAAATACGAGAAGAAGTCGAAAATTCCCATCACGGTAAGACAGCTTGAGGCCACAATACGTATATCTGAGGCTCTGGCGAAGTTGGAGTTGAAACCATTCGCGAATGAAGAGCATATAGAGGAGGCGCTCAGATTGTTCAAAGAGTCTACACTCCGGGCGTCCCAGTCTGGCCACCTTACTGGTGCTGAAGGCTTCGTTACAGATGAACAACGCGCTGTCATGACCACCATTGAAAAGACAATCAAGCGACGGCTTTCCTATGGTCTGTTGTTGGATGAAGAGCGCTTGATTCAAGAATTTGTCAACAAAAACTACGACATCCATTTGATCAAGTTGGTTATCATGCACTTGTGTAAAACTGGTATTCTCTCTCGAAAGAACGTCTCAAGAGGAAAATTAGTTTGTATCCAAAAGGACTCTAGATGAGCTTGTCGATCTATCTACCCCCTAACGCCTGCCTTCTCTCAGTATGTCTAGCGATTATATGCTCAGAAATCTCTGATTCCGATCAGCCCATATACATTGATTGATAGTTCTGTTCAGACCACAATAAAGTTCTCCTTTAGGCCCATCAAACTTGCCAAGCACACGATCATCGATCTTTTCCCTAATGCTCTTCGTGGCTCGCTCTAGCTGTTAATTTACCCGACATAAATCTCCAGTCTAAGAGGTTATCGAGAACTGTCGAATCAGTTAATTGTCCAGTCCTAGCAAGGTTCCATACCACGAGACGCGCTTGCGACGCGCGGGCTGTCTCTCCCGATCGCGCATGCAGTCCTACCTCTCAATCGTATGGAAACCACGTGTACCCGCCACGCTACGCCCCCTTCAGCTCACAGATAGCGGGTCAGTGGTACCGACCCTTGTCTCAGTGCAGTGCCTCCCTTATGATTTGGAGTTGGTGCAATTTTGAGCCACTATACAGACTTGTGAGAGTGGAATTAGAAATCTCGACTGAATTTTGAAAGTTGAACTTGTGTACTGAAAGTATACAACTTATTATTCAGTTAAAATCGGACGAACTCTACTTTGCACTAACTATTGGAAGGGACTGAGCAGATTGAACATAAACAACCTCCGAGCACAACCCCTGCCTCGCCGTCACGTGGGCGAAGAACACGTGGATCTAGAGAATAATCGCCCAAATTTGGGTCGATCTTCACCATCAATAGGTAATAATCAGTTAGCATGTTCAAGGAACTGTTCCCGGAGCTCTCCAAAGAGACATTGGATGGACTCAAGTTTGCGGGCTTTAAAGAGCCTACAGAGATACAAAAAAAGGCCATCAAACCAGCTCTCGAAGGGAAAGATATCCTCGCATCTGCAAAAACAGGCTCAGGTAAGACTCTTGCTTTTATCATACCGTTATTAGAATGTTTGCACAAAGAAAAGTGGGGCGCAGGCGATGGGTTGGGTGCACTGGTGGTAACTCCAACTCGCGAACTAGCTTATCAAATCTTCGAGGTACTGAGATTAGTAGGGCACCGGCATCAATTCAGCGCGGCGTTGATCATCGGTGGAAAAGATCTAGCGATGGAGAGGACCCGTATTGATCAGATGAATATAATCATTTGCACTCCGGGAAGAATGCAGCAGCATATGGAGGAGAATCCGTTGTTCTACGGTGATAGCTTGAAAATGTTGGTATTAGATGAGGCAGATCGGATCCTTGACATGGGTTTCCGCGAATCAATCAACTTCATCGTAGATTTCCTGCCCAAAGAACGTCAATGCTTGCTGTTCAGCGCAACTCAAACGAACTCAGTGAAGGATCTAGCTCTCCTGAGCCTCCAAGATCCAGTCGAAGTAGATGTGGATGCAGAAGCCGCCACCCGTACTCCAGAAAGTTTGCGACAAAAATACACTGTGATAAATCTTGAGGAGAAACTATCCTTTCTATGGTCATTCATCAAGCGGCATAAAAATAGCAAGATACTTGTTTTCATTTCAACTTGCAAGCAAGTTAAGTTTATGAACGACTTGTTCTGTCGTATGAAGCCCGGTGTTAGTATTAACGCTCTGTATGGTGCTATACACCAACTGAAGAGAATGGACATATACAACAAATTCCGCGATGTTAGACATTGTTGCCTGCTTGCAACTGACATCGCTGCCCGGGGTCTCGACTTTCCAGATGTAGATTGGGTTGTGCAACTCGACTGTCCCGAAGATGCGAAGACTTATATACATCGTGTGGGCAGAACTGCTAGATTGGACAAATCGGGGCGGTCTTTGATGGTCCTCATGCCAAACGAAAGGGACTACATGCTTGAATTGCTGGCGAAGAACCAAGTTCCTGTTGAAGAAGTTCCGACACGCGACAAGCATTTGTTTTGGATCCAGAACACTGTCGATGCCCATTTGGCTCGTGATCCCAATCTCAAGGAAGAGGCAAAGCGTGCATTCAAATCATACATAAAGTCACTGTTGAACTCACATTTTCGCCACACTTTCGACCCAAGGCAGCTTGACCTGAAGGCATATGCTCAATCTATGGGTCTAGAAGTGACGCCAAGAATCAGAGTCCTGGAGAGACGTACAGACCGCCTGCACAAGTCTTCTGATCAGGCTGAGTCCGAGGCAGGTGGGCAATACTCAGTTCATGAGGCAATTAGTGAGAGTGACGATGAGGAATTGCTCAAGCCTGCCAAGAAACAACGCCTCATCCCTAGTGACGACGAGGAGGAACCTAGAAAAGAGGTCGAGAAAGAGGCTCCCAGACTGGCTGAAATAGAAAGGAAAATATTGGAGGAGAAGAATTTGACCAAGGCCCAATTGGCTAAGAAGCTTAAGAAGAAAGGACTGGTTGCGAACAAGCGAATTGTTTTCAACAGGGAGTGATAGTTCTCAAATAAAATTCAAAGCCTTAAGAACCTTCGGTATCTATCTTTCTGGCTCTGTAGTTAGAATCTTCGCAAGGTATTGATGAATGTGACTCATTCCTACGTCGATACAATCAGACTTGTCAACAGTGAAGCGATTTCAGTTTTGTGGTTAGCTGTTGCGCAGTCAGTTTTCCGCATCCCTGACGCAGATTGGCTCGCTGCAGAATTCGAGGCGCCACGCAATGTAAACACACGTGCGGCTGGATGCAATCGTGTTTATTTCTCACAAAATATTACTTGTTTTCTTCCAAAGTTGGTCGAGACCTGCCTAGAAGTATCAATTATATTATTCCCTCAAGCTTACACTCAAGAAGATTTATGCATGAGCATGCTAGGGGCTGCTAAGCGTTTCAATGGGGTTATCCCCATGAAAAAGCTCATCGTCGACAGTTGTCGATCCTCTGGGCCAGGAGGACAGCATGTAAACAAGAGGAACACTAAAGTTAGTGTCAAGTTTCATTTAGCCACAGCCGATTGGTTGCCGGAGGAGACAAGATCCAAGTTGGCTGAAATTCATAAATCTAGTCTAAACAAGGAAGGCTTCTTCACGGTGCGATCCGACAAGACCAGGTTCCAGACATTAAATGTTGCCGATTGTATGGACAAATTGAGAGCCTACATAAGTGAAGCAGAACAGCCGCCACCCGTTGAGGTGTCTTCGGTGGACACATTAGAGACGACAAGGAAACGATTAGAAAAGAGAGCAGCCGAGCGTATAAAATCAAGAAGGACATTTATTATTGACGCATGGATTTAGCGGTGGCCGCCCTGTCACGTTGGCGACGGTTCTTGAACCAATTGCCCACTTGGATTGCCGTTAAGCCAGTCATTTTGGCTAATTCTTTCTTTTTATCTGGGTTTGGATATTGATCCTGGAGATACCACTCGCGCAATAGGGACCTGGTTCGTTCCTTAAAACAATGGGTCTTCTGTTCTCCATCCCAGATAGTCCTTGGCAGAGGAAACTTTTTCCTAACTCGATATTTATCTACTGGACCTAGGGCCCTGCCACGCAAGCGGCCGGCCTCAATGTAGTGCGCCTCTAACCAAAGGTGCTGTAGTTTTGGATGAAGTAATTTGCAGAACCTTTGTGATTCAATGATTTGATAAAGTTTTGCAAAATCACCACAGTGATGTGCCCACAGGGCTTGCTGATATAAAAACTCTTCCCTTTCGTCAATGTGTTGTGGCTGTTGCTGTTGTTGCTGTTGTTGTTCACTGTCTTGGGGTTCATTGGCGAGATTTCTCGAATTATTTGAATGGTCTCCCGAAGCGCTGCCGCTGTTGCTATTGTCGTTTTCGTCGTTGTTGATCTCGATATCCGAATCGTCGTCCAAGATGAGGTCCTCGTCCTCGTCGTGGTCAATCCTGTCCCTGTGGTCCAAGGCCAAGGGGCCGCCTAAGCGCCGATCGTCCCGATGACACTGCTGTGGGGCCAAGTCGTCGCCATCGGGCGACAACAACTCATCGTCCTCGTCTAGACGCTCCTCGCAATAGGTGAAGCAATTAGACCGCGCATCTTCATCCTCGTTTGCGTTCTCATTTTCGTTCTCATCTTCATTATCGGCCTCATCCTCCTCGCCCGGCCGCTCGAACAGCCGCTGATGAGCCTGGTGGGCGGGCGGCCGACGCTGGTGGCCTATAAGGGTGGTGTTTGGTGTGGGCAATTTGGTGGTTGCGTTTGAGTTGGACTCTGCGTTGTTGTTGTTGTTGTTGTTATTGAATGTGGTTGGCGAGCTAAAGTTGTTGTCTCTCGTCGTTTGGTTGGCTTGCTCGTTGGGGCTGGTGGCGAGCAGTAGTTGATCGATGAAATGTTGGCGCTTTTTATGCTTCTGCTGTTGCTTGTTAGCATAGTAGAGCTGTTTCTTGCTTGAGGGTCTGAATAATTTCATCTTGTTCTGATTGGACTCCGTCTCGTAGGTCGCTGTGGTAGTGAGATTGGCCCCATTTAGGTGCTGCTGTTGCTGTTGCTGCTTCTTCTGCTGGCCCGCCAAATCGGACGAGGACGAGGGCGAGTTGTTGGCCCACGAGGACGAGTTCTGGTCCGCCTCCTCCACGTCCACCTCTTCCTCCTCCTGGCCGCTTGGTGGCTCCTCCAACTGGTCGCCAAGCCTGCCCAGCCCATTGGGCTGCAGCGCAGCTCTGGCCTGGTGTCTGGCCTCGGCCGCCTGCGCCAGTCTGTGGCTGTGGTTATCATTGGCCTGGAGCAGCCTGTTGGCGGCTGAAGCCTTGCGGTGATAGTTGTTACTATTACTATTATTACTATTAGGGTTGATAATGTTACTGGTGAGATTGTTGCTGATGTTGATCATGTTGGGCCCACTGGAGCCAGTCTGGCGCTGGTGCTGCTCCAGGAGGTGTTTCTCGAGCTGCTGTTGCTGTTGGTGCATCTGAAGGGCGAGCTGCTGTTGCTGGCGGGCGTAGATCAGCGCCGCAAACAGAGCCAGTCCCGGGTCGGCCATGTTCGCCGCCGAGCCCGACGGCTGGCCCTGAGGTAAGGTGTCCATGGCGGCGGCCAGACTTGCGGCTGCGGCTGCGGCGGCCGCGCTCGCCTGCTGCTGCTGCTCGCCCGTCGTCTTGGTGCTGCTTGTTGAGCTCAGGGCCGCCGCCAAGCTCTGGCCTGGGGGCGCCGCCGTTTGGGTAGAGCAAGCAGTCTGGTTGCTGGCTGGGTTCTGGTTGTTGTTTGTGCTGCTCGCCGACTGGGGACTGCTGGAGCCGCTTCCGGTGGCCGTCGTGTGGCTCTGGCTCTGGCTCTGGTTTGGGCTGGCCGCTGCAGCCGCGGCCGCCGCCACCGCGGCCAGAGAGACGGGCGCCATGGCCTGGCTAAGCAGTTGCTGGAAGGAGACCATTTGCGACTGTTGCTGCTGCTGCTGCTGCTGCTCCAGCTGGGCCTGGACTGTGTGCGCCTGGCCCTGCAGGAGGCCCAGAGCTCCCGCCTGGAGCTGGTTGGCCTGGTGCTGCTGCAGTTGCTGCGATGCGGGCGGGGACGAGGTGTCACTGATATGTTGTTGCTGTTGCTGTTGTTGCTGGTGCTGCTGCTGCAGTTGCTGCAGGTGGCCGTTGCCCAGCGCCGCAGCGGCCACTGCCGCCCGCGTGAACGTCTGCAGGGCCGACTGCTGCTCCTGCTGCTGGCCCAGCATCCAGCTCATCGCTTGGTACGGGTTCACGGGTATCGGTTTCATGCCTCTTCCGTTCTTGCTCCTCTTTCTTGTTCGGAACTCTAGTGAGAATTTCTTGATCGAAAAATTTCTTAATCGTGAAATTCCAAAATATAAAATATCCTCAGACCTCTAATTTGCTGAGATGCTTTCACGTTTCACCTCTTCAAGTTGACACCTTCCGATGTTCGATCGACTATGTTCGATAGTCGCCCCTTGGGAGTGTTGCGCCCGCACACAAGGCTGCTGAATCTATATCTACGGCTAATGCACACAGACGGCGGCCAAGTTGCTGCTCATTTCATTCTCAACGCACAAGATCCCTTCCAATCAACTTCGCCTGCTCACCAACCAGAGAGCTCAACACGAGTCTCCAGCAACTATCTTCTGGTGCTTATTTCAGCCTATTTCTGCTTATTTGTGCTGATTTCTCTTTTATTCGAAAGTTTCGTTCAACTGACACTTGCCGCAACTGGAGCGATGCTTCCTGCAAGTGGGCTCATCTCATTCGCCTCTCAGAGTATCTGTGGCGCTGCTTGATTCTCTTTGCTTTCTCTCTAGTTTCTCCCCACTGGCTTCTCTTGCCTACTACTTGCCCACTTGCATCGGTGGCTATCGATGAACTGAGAGCTTTCAAAGGAGGACAAACAACACTTGAAATCAAACACTCGCTTTTCAAATGGCCGCTGGTCACCAGTTGAGTGCGCTGTCACTGCCTCTCTCTCTCTGTCTACTCTCTTTCCTACTCTCTACCTGGCTCTCTGTCTGGATTGTTGGCCTGCTGGTTTGAGCTAAGGTGTTCTAAAGGCGCGCGTTGGAGCTGTGACTCTGTGTGCTCTGGAAGGATGCGCGCAGAGCAGATGAGATCAGTGTGTGATCTGTATATCAATACGAGCGAGTGAGCGAGCGGGCCGGCCGAGTGAGCAGGCGTGTAAGAGAGTGCGGCGCTTGAACATTGGTGTGTGCGCGCGTATGTTTATGATGATGCAGCAGGCCAATAATCGCACACAAACATATAGAGACAGAGAGAGCAAGAAGCGAAACAGAGCCCAGATCAAAGGACGTACGAGAGAGGCAGCGTAGCGTATCAGTTCAGTGTGTCGGTTGCGCGCATACGCAAGTTAAGGACGATGCGTCGCGCATTGGCAACGCTTGCGCGCGAGCCCCCAGCAAACCGGCCGCGCCGTCTTGCTCATACACACCAGTCTGTGTGTGCTCACAGAAGACACGCTCGACGTGCTGCCGCCGGTAAGCAATCGTATCATTTGATTGCTTTTATATACACACTCTTCTCTCCTCTATTCCTATTTCAACTCCTCTATTCCTCCCCCCAGTGCGCCCCCCGCCCTCTCTGCCACCAATGCTGGGTGCGTACGCAGTTGCAAACGATCAGGCCAAACTTAGGGCGCCCACCGCCAACCACCAGCTCCACCACCACCGGCAGACACAACAGTCTCAGCTACCTTGCGCAGCTCCTTGTCAGCTGCAGACTCTCTGTGTGTGTGTACGAACGAGACCGCATGGACTGGCCGAGCGCCAGTCCATTGGATACGCATGCGCCCGTTTCATCGCTTTCGCACCGAAGCCAGTCCAAAAGTCGCCCGCCTCCTCTCCTATCCAATCGCCTCCAATCCATTTTCACGGCTCTCTCGCTGCCGTGCACAGCTCGCCGCCGCTGGACCATTGTGCAGCCAGTTGTTCCAGTGTCTTGGGCGCATCTCTCTCGACTCTTGGGCCTCGCTCCAACGCCACTGGAGCACCTTGAGAGCCTTGAGAGTCTCACAAGCAGATTCAGACGCTGCCAAACTGCACTCACACCACAAGATCCTCCTCCTCCTGGACTCGATCTTGCTTCTCTGGAAGAGTGGCTGTCGAGCGATGGGGAGAAACTGCCGCGTTAGATGATCACTCACTTCGGTCCCAATTCCACTCAAAGTTCTTGTTCCTTTTTCCCTCCTCGCCATTCTTTTGGCCCTTGTTTTGGTGGCCAAATTTGTGGCCGCCAGCCTCAGAGAGAGACTGTGTGCTGCAGTCTAGAACAACTCCCCGCCATTGCCTATTGACAACAATGCGACGGGCAGAAAGAGAGACATCATCATTATGCCGCCGGCTTGCGCCTGCAGCTGCAGCTGCGAGCAGCCAGTCCTGCGCGCACTTGTGCAGCTCTGTGCACGCTCGAGGCAGCTGCCGCGGCGCCCGCTGGACTGGCCTCGAGCGGAGCGCAGAAGCGGACGGCTGTCAGTCCCAGCGCGACTCTGCGGCGCCGCACGTTTCTATGAAGCCACTCGCGGGGACTGTCCCGCATTAGTAGCAAGCCTGAGCCTGTCAGTCGCGCGGCTGGGCCGCCGCACGCGAACTGCGCCCCCGACAACAGTCCGCGGCAGCTCAGCGAACAATGCTCGCAGGCTCGCAGAGAAGCCGCCCGAGTGCGACACTGGCCACAGACTAGCATCTGCGTGTCCTCGGCCTTCTCGAGAGGCAAAGGCGGACGGCTTTTTGCGCTCCCTCATTTCGGATGTTTATTCCTCGGCTGTTTCTCTCCGCGTCTTCGTGTGGCTCTTCGTGTGGCGAGCTTACCAGTTGGGCTCGCGAGTTGCGTCGAGCCCGAACGGCCCGAAACGGAAAAGGCGCCAACTAGAGAGAATTATGCGGAGGCGGCGCCAGGAGACAGCGGCCGGCCTGACAACGACTCGACGACGCGTCTTGGCACAGACTGGCTGCCAGGAGAGCGCGAGACGAAACAATGCTCCGCCCGGCTCATTGGTGCTGCCAAGGCTCTCAGCTCGCTCGTGGTTCAGACTGTCTCTGGCGGCCAAAATGGGAAAGCGGCTTCGAGCGGCCTTCTGGCGTCCTGCTTTGGCTGGCTCGTTGTCGCGAGGCTGACTGACTGAGACGAGAGACGGTCTCTGGCCGGCTGGATCAAGTTGTGAGCGTTGCGCCGGCGGGACAGAATGGGCCAATGGTTGCTTGTGGTAGACAAATATGAGCAATTATGATTATTTTTATTATCACTGTGCCAGTGTTGTTCGCCTGGGCCAAGCTTGTTTTGCTTGTGGACGCGAGCTGAGATCTGGCAGCAGATCTAAGCAGTTTCGCCACCTTGGGCGCCCTGGCCACAGTGTGGCAGTTGAACTGCAGACAATCGGCTGATTGACTGACACGACAGCTAGTTAGTTAACTAGCAACTGTGTGCGCAAGCAGGGCCATAGTTGCTTGCCTTCGTGTCGGTTTAGATTTTTTTCTTTGAGTTTGTGTGAGTTCGAACTCTTCTTCTCATTTGATTTATTTTGCCCCTTCATTTGTCTTTGTTTTTGTTTTGGTTTTAAATAATTTTTCCCCCTTCGGCGAGTCGCACGCGCACGAGCCAAATGTGCGAAGTGCGCGAAGTGTGCGCAGTGTGCGCTCTGTGCGAATTGTGCGAACAACCTAAGCGCACAACCTAAGCTGCGGCCGCAAACAAAGCACAGGCGCACACGAGGCCGAGCGAAATGGAAATGAAAAAGATAAATAAATATTTAAAAAAGAGAAGAATAAGCTGACACAGTCGCGCTGGGCGAGTCGCTAGGAAACAATACAGACGATGAATATTGAAACTAATTGAAAGGCCTTCCTGTCGGGCGGGATGTGGCGACGCTCGGCGCTCGGTTGGCGCTAATCAGGCGGCGGCTTGACAGTGAGCGGCACTTGTCAGCGAGCATTGGAAGAGTGTTTGCTAGCGTGATGAGTGGAGCTGGTTTGCGATTGGAGCAAGCTCGAAAGGGCGACTTGAATTAGCGCGATCCCCAACGAGCGGCAACGAACAGTGTTGGGCGTCCTTAGGGCGTCCTTTGGGCTGACAATCAGCCGCTGACAGTGGAGCCGCGTTGAGCAAAACGGGTTTCACTTTATTTTATTTTATTAATATTTGCTGACAGGAGGGCGAAAAAGTTGCCCGGACCGAATGGGTGGCGCCTTGGAGCCAGTTTGGCCAAAGTGAGCCGGGCCAAGCGGGCGCACTGGAGGCGCACTGGAGGCGTTAATTTGGCCCATCGCGCGCCGCTTGGCTGTCTGTCTGGCGGGCCGGAAGAGGAGGGGGCGCGAGCACCCCTCTGCGGCAGTTCTTTGCTGGCAGAAGTGTGACGCAATTGGGCGCCGCAATGGCTCGAGCCGCCACTTGCGAGCCCACAATGGAGCCCAATGGACGGGCCTTCGTGCCAAAGAAGTGTTTCCAAATGCTGTAACAAGCTGCCAGGGCCACGCCCATCGGTTGAGGGAGTGCATTTGAGGTGTGTGGGCAACTGTGTTTGGGCGAGTTTTCAGTGCAATGGGGTATAATTCTTCGGGGCATTGTGCGGGCGCTGTGCTGCTGGTGGAGAGTGAGTGCCAGGCTGAAGGCTCAACACGCTTGGGGAGGGGCGCAGACAGTGAGCGGAGTGGGCCGAGTGGGAAAAGTGTTGGCGTATAAATGGGGGCGAAAGTGCTTTCTGTGTTTCGGCGCGCTCTTTCAGTGCACCCAATTGCGTGGAGGAGATCTGTGCGCGGTTAAAGTGGGCCGCGAGCAGTTCATTGAAATTGCACAATCAGCGGCGCGCAAGTTCGCCGGCAAAGTTCGCCGCGTCGCGTGTGAATTTTTCAATTTCAACCAGCGGCCCAGCACATGCACGAGCCTGTGCGATTGGAGTGGGGGCCCTCCAATCGTACGCACAGTTCCCTATGCGCAGTGGCTGGCGCTCGTTCGGGTTTGCCAGTTTCGTACACTCATTGTGCCAGCGCGCATTCGCCGCCCCCCTGCAGACAGTCCAAATCTCTGCACGAAATCTCCAAAGTTGGCCCGCATTTGTGCCCAGTCGCGCTCCTTGTGAACCAGGCTCGCCGTACCTTGTGAACAAATAGCTCAAAACCCACTCCATAACACACCCACTGGTCCACCTCAAGGCTGCACCGGAGCAATTGGGCCCGAGCGCGCAACTCAGAGCCGAGTAACTCGACGCGCCGCCACTCACTCGCCCCTTCCGGCGGGACACGCGAACAATCGTGTGCCGCCGCCGCCGGCCGGAAGTCAGCCGAGTTGGGCATCGTGGGGGCACTGCTCAGGCCCAATGCTTAGGTGCAGTGCGTGTTTGTTGCCAGCGGGCCAATCGGAAACAATATTCAATATTGCGCAACGGTATTGTTTTTCCTCTCCTTTGGCGCCTTTTCCTGCGCCAGATTAATCATCGTCGGCGCGCGGGGCTGCAAATGAGCAGCAACACGGCCCACTTCTGGCCGCGAGCTGGCACCAAGCCCAGCAGGCAAGACTGCGCCCCCATTTGCGCATCTCTCTCGCTCGTCGTGACCAACAACGAGGGACTATTATTGCCACTATTATTGGCCCGCTGCTCAAGTGGGCGTAAATAAGCGGTTGCCGTCCGGGCTGTTTGCCCTGTTTGGCGGCCCCTTTCCAGAGTGAGTAGCTCTGGCCGCACGTGTTCCCCTGGCAATCGTGTGCCCATTGTGGCGCACAAACCGGCTGTTTGAGTGCGCGCGTGTCCAGCCGCTCGTGCACAGCTCGCCTTGCGCAACTATGTGATTGCCGGCCCACTCGCCCACCGGAAGGAGTCGAGATTGGGCCGCGTGCGAGTGTTGCGGGCGCCTCTGCGTCACGGCCCAGCGGCGGCCCCAAAACAATGCTCTTCACCGGCCCAGTGCCTCAACTCGGCCGCCCGCACAGCTCCACGCTGGCCCTCGTCGAGCGGGCCTCTGCTTGAGCCCGGCGATGCTTCTCGCGGGCCCTGAAGGGCCGCGGCCAAGCCGTCGCCGTCCGGCAGCGGCGGCTCCATATCGAGTTGCTGCTCAATGCGCGCCCGGCCACTCGCCGATAGGCGAGGAGGCGACTCTTGCTGCTTGCGGGCCGGATTAGCGCGGCCCGGACGGTCGGGCGGCAAAAAATAGAAACAATTTTGGAAATAAACTAAGGCGATCTATAAAAGGCCGCGTGTGCGTTGGCGCCGGCTTTTTCCTGCGGGGGCTTTTATGCGGCCGGCCAGAAGGCTTGAGCGGCGGCTTGCGCGCGGCCAGAAGTGTGCGAGCGAGCGCCGCAGAGCCAAGGAGAAGGAGCGGCCGGCGAACTACTGTGGTGGGGCCGCAAGAGATGCGGGCGCTCTCCTCTACTGGAGCTGCTTGTTCGCTGCGACTCGCATCATGCGGGCGCCGATGATGCGCTGGCACAGGCTGACTGGAGCGCCAGTGATGCTCGCAGGCGGCGAATACACGAACGCGTTATGGGGCGTCATTGCGCGCTGGTGCCATTGCAGAGCAGTGGGATGATGCGCTGCAAGCAAGCCGCCCCCTCCGGCAGACAGTCTCTGGCCTTGTGCGCTTGCCTTGCGTTATGGCAGCCCTATCGCAGTATAGCAATAGGGCTGCCTGTGCAGTCGGCGCGCAAATGGGCCCGTGCAATGCGGGCTGGCAAATGCGGGCCACAACAGTTAGCCGGCCTGAGATGGCGGGCGAACAAGCTGAGCCCTGAAGCAGCGCCCATTTTGCATGCACACCACGCTGAAAACTCTCCTACACACTAGCCTACAGAGCGCTGAGTGAGTGCACAGCACACACTGCCTGAGACAATGCAACCACGAAGCGCCTCTATATTGTTGCTGTTCCGCTAAATCTAGCACACAGCGAGCAGAAAAGCGAGCGGGCGAAAGAGAAGGAGAAGGAGAAGCTCAGGAGTAGGAGGGACTCAATCTGGAAGACAAGGAGAGGAGATTTTGGGCTCGAGATTAGCCGGCTGGCTTCTTTGTTCTTGTTTATCGGCCAACTTACTTAGCAACTCTCCTTTTGCAGCTCCTCCTGCTCGTCGTCTTGTCCTAGAGAGACAGACTGTCTCTCTAGTCTGCCTGAAGCTCTTCTACTCTCCTCTATGCTGAACACGGGAGGCAAAGCCGCTCGCTTAGCAGTGCTGCTCGCTTAGTGCAGCGCAGGCAGAGGAGAACAGCAGAAGAGGCAGGCAACTCTCTCAGCTGGCCAGATGATGATAATGGAAAAAGCAAAAAGGAAAAAGAGCTCAGCGGCGGGCATAAACAAGCAACGATAAGTGGCCGGCGAGCGGGCACTAGAGGCAAGTGGCAGTCCATAGTGCACGAAGAGGAGGCGGCAAGTTGGCGCCGGCGAGAAGATTGAGCGGCCAGCAGATTGCTCTGTTTAGTTGGCAGAATTTGCCTGCCGAGCTAAGAATTGGCCAGCAGTCGAGGAGGAAGCGAAACAGCTCTTGCTCTCCCAAACAGACGCGCCTAATGATTGATTGGGCACTGTGTTGCGCCCTCCACTCTCGCGCGGCCCTAAGCTCTGGCTTTGTCTTTCGCCTGTTCGTCTTTCGTCCGTTCGTCTTTCGCCCGTTCGTCTTTCGTCTTGGCACAAAATCTCGATAAATCTCGCCCGATTCCTCGCGTCCAGACCTGGTCCGCGGCCGCACCTAGTCTGCGGCCACGAGCGGCTCCATGGCGGCGCGGGAGCTCGCAAAAGGCGCCCGCAAACAAGCCGCGCCGCCTTCCTGCGCCGGCCCACACGAGCAGCTCGGCGGGCACACTTTTATTCCCATTTTTTATTGCCACTTCGGGCCGATTGCGCTTTTGATGGTTGCAATTGTGCGATTGCGATTGCGATTAAGTTGTCACTGGTCTACGCCGCCCGCTCGGCTCCGCTCGGGGCCCTTCCCAGTCGCAAAACAATCAATCGGCGCGCAACAATGGCCGCCGAACGAGTTGCCGCCGCTGGGATTGTGTCGCTCGTCGCTGGCCAGTGGCTCGTCGCTGTCCAGTGGCTCTTTGCTGTCCAGTGGCTGTCCAGTCGCCCACAGTCATCCGTCGACTGTCGATCGTTCATTTACAGGTTTTGGGGTAAAACACCCCGAAAAGCGAGCCATTGGAGCGGATTTTCCCCGCACGACGAGCAGTTCCCCGCGCAGAGTTCGCTGGCAGCGCGCCGCACACTGCGGCTCGCAAACAGCGGCTGTTCTGTGCGCCGCATCGAGCAGCCTCCAGCCGGACCGAAATCCCCAGGCTCTCACCCTGCAGACTGCAGACCGCGGCCGCATGAGCAGGACGCAACTCCATCTCTATCGCACCTCTGCCGCCCGATCGCATCGCGGCGCCCAACGGCCACAGTGATATTAATACCACCGCAGCTCAGGGGCCTCCTCACAGACGCCGGCGGGCCGGCCCACACGTATCACGGGCATCACGCGCCCCCTCTCGGCCCTAATCTAGTGGCCGCCAAGCGGAGGGGCCCAAAAAAGGGCCCCTGAAATTAATCCGCGCCGGCCGGCCGCTCAGGTGGCCATCACTGCCAGCAGAGTGGCAGCCCCTCGCACTCGTCCGCTCGCTCTAACCGCTGGCAGTGCTAATCTGCGCCCCTTTGCCGCCGGCCCTCGTCCGAGGCCCAAGCGCCGGCTCGGGCGCTGGGACGGGCCAACTGGTGGCCACTTGTTGTTATTATTGCAGCCGGGCCGCACTGGCACCGGCCCTAAGGTCTGGCAACCGGCCAAGCAACTGCCAAACAACTGCCAAACCGCCGGCCTAATCCTTTTTGGCCGCCAGCGCCGCAAAGGAGCCGGCTCGTAAATCGCGC
>Ga0058701_10000964_pt1 | contig 19823 bp, 12 predicted proteins | sample AgamicOrMae_FD_97039 | JGI IMG/M metagenome (GOLD analysis project Ga0058701, IMG submission 97039) | Agave microbial communities from Guanajuato, Mexico - Or.Ma.e | ecosystem: Host-associated > Plants > Phyllosphere > Phylloplane/Leaf | place: Guanajuato, Mexico | collected 2012-06-04
GGTATGGAATTTCTTTTAAAAAATACCTAACCTATATCATCTGTTTAAAATCCGATTGACTGTTCAGTGTAGGGTAGCCACAGTAAAAAGATTACAAGAATTGAATTTTAAGATCTTTGAAAAATATTTTCTGTACAAAATATCGCTACATCGCCGTTCGGTAGACCCTCCTAATGAGCAGTATAGAACCGTTGTGATGTAATAATCCAACAACGACTTAAAACAAAAGTTTCTCGGTAACTTTGTCTCGCTATCACTTTTTTTTCTCGAAATGATGAATGGCGTGGACCGATGTACACCTGCTGCTGTCCCCAGAGATTCAGAGACCCTCAACAGTAAAGAAGTTTTAGATGTGTCGGTAATGTGTGCTTGCTGGGCGACAAGTTTCGTGGAAACATCCTCGAGTGAAATTTGAGTGCAGGAAAAAAAAAACACGCGTGCGGTAATGGTTTGCATTATCTTCAGCGGTCACTTTCTCCAAAAAGGAAGCCAAACTTTCGGGTTCCTATGACATGGCAACGTCGATTACTGGCTTTGGAGATAAAACCTCGTGGGGTGGTTGGAGAGCGAGGACAATGAACCATACACGCTGTGTAGCGTTTTGTTTTAAAAAGCGATAACTCAAAAGCCCTTATTAGACCCGATTGTTTTCTTAGTTGAGACTAAAGCATTCAATTCTAATTTTATACTTTTTGTTTTCCTTCGTAACACAAAGAATATTTTTGCCGTTCATTATGTCAGAAGATTTCTAGTAGCAGAAAAGAAAGTCACACTAGTCGGAATTAAAGCGATTCATTGTATATAATCACAAGTAACATTCTAGAACTTGGTTTTCTAAAGTATTAATTTGCTTACAAAATTTGCTTTTGAAATAGTAACCTAACGTTCGGCTGAATTTTTTTTAGCTACATGCTTAAAATCGGCTCGAAATTTTATTTTTTTGGCTCTTAGGACCTCCTTTCAGGATGCTGAAACATTGTTTAATGAATATTTTGAATGAAATGTTTTTACTTTGCATACACTGTAGAACCTATTCAGAATATTTTCAGACCGAACTTTTTCGATCATGAAATATGTAATAGAAGGGGTAAGGAATCTTTTTCACATGTCAAAACGCTCGTTAATTCTTTGTTACCAATTTAATTTACAGGGCCGGGGAAGATTTTCTTGTCCGTCTTGTAGTTTGTGATGCACAACCAAAAAAACTTCAGTAACCATATTTGCTTTTTTTCTGCTTTCACATGCCAAGGTATAAATAGTTAAACAATCAGGGGTTCCTTGATGAGGAACTAGTGCACTAAGACTGGTAACTTTCAGAGTAAAGGCACACCGCTTTCCTGAATTGAAACAAATGCTAATTCCGAACGCATTAAGAGCAGCAGCCTATTGGACCTTGGGAGAATGTTTGTCTTTCGTCGCTAGTTACTCACTGGAATCGTGGGGTCCAGATTGCAGTCAAAGTTTTACTGCCCCTAAGGACTCAGAAGCAAGTGACCGTGCTTAAGCTGCGTAGCCACGTCGAGCGTGATAATTGTTTCTCCGGTAACCTGACAGCACAACATTTGGCAACACCGCAACGGCAGCAGACTGGCAAGGGACGCCATTTCTCTCGGATGTCTACAGGATCTGATTTCTGTTTTGTCAAAGGCAGCTCTTGTTTTGAGAGGCGATGAAAAAAGGGCGATTCTGGAACAGGAACTCGGCTTTGGAAAGAAGGCTACGAGGAAGAAGAAAAGTTTTTGGTTGAAACAGGACAAACAGTAGCGATCTTGGACACATCGTCTGCTACATCTCAAAAGTCACATTATGCATTGTTGCTGTAACTGACTTGAATGACCTGTTTGGGTTTATTCATTTGAATTGAACTACGCCTTGGATTGTAGTACTACATCTCGTTCATTGTAATAAAGTTAATCGATACATCAAATTATTGTGTTTCCGGGGGTTTCTGGTTATGGTTTTGTGGCAAACTGTGTTGGCTCATGTTGCTCTTGGCTTGGTTGAACTCAATGGCTGCTTCCCCACGGCCATATATAGTCGAAGAAAAGGAAAGACGTCCTTTGATCTACAAGTATGATTTGATGGATTCCGACTGAACTGTAGATGCTACCCATCAAAATTAGCTAATAGATCTTTTTTCGAACGTGTAACGGTAGAAATATAGACCGTAGAAGCCAACATGAGTTACCTTAGTATAGGTAGCGATCATTGGCACTTACTACGATCCTGAAAAGTGGAGAGGAGCAAATGAAACCGATGGCCGCCATATTACGCCCCGTTTTCCCGTAATGAATTGATCATTGGGCCTACCATAGCGTCTCCCATGGCAGGGGTCTCAATTCGCGCCTTTCTGCTTTTCAGGGTCGAGTCGCTATTCTCCAGCACTTAGCAATCTAAACTGCTGCAGTGCTGCTTTTTAATAAAGAAATAATAGAACTATTGCTCTACAATTTCAAACAAATTTCCTGTAGAGTTTTTTATATTGTAGTAGACTTTAACCCATAGCAGCTCGAAGTATTTGGAGCGAAATCTAGCTTAAGAGAATTTGGAAGGATTTTTTCCATTGAAATACGCAATTTTAAGCTTTGGAAAATGCCTAAATAGTTAAATTTCAGGTCTCCAGGGGGGGGAGGTATTTTTTGAATGGTGACAATATTGTACTGAAAGTGTTCTCTAAAATATTTTTTACTGTTTCCGAACGGTATCGCTGGGCGGCAGTGGGTTAATATTGCAATCGGTGAAATAACAACTATTGCGGAGGTATGTACCATCAGAAAAAAAAAGTCTCCCCTCTGCAACCACCTAGACATCGGTGCGTTGTGGTTGCCTACCTGAGTTCGGAGTCAGGCAGGTGATTGGTTGATGCCGAGCTAAGGTAGGCAACCGCAACGAAGCGATTTCCAGGTGGTTGCAGGGGGGGGGTTGTCTCTGATAGTACTTGTTACAACCACCACCAAACGCTCCCTGCTGAAAGCTTTGTTTGTGTCGCACTCAGACAATCTTATCCATTGAAGAATGTGTTCCTCAAAATCCTATGAGGCTAACAAAGCCCTCAGAAACTGAAACAATAAGCTATTCGCCCCTTTTCCCTGAATTCAGTGATCGCCTGGCCTCGCCGTTCGGTGGTGGTCTGATAGCTGGCTGGAGGTGCCATTCCCGCTCTGTCCCTCTGTCTGGTTTAATGCATCGGTCTGGCTGATGGTGAATCTCGACACTCTCAGCCAGCTGCTGTAAGCAGCTGATACCTTCCAACGGGAGTATTGAGCCCCGTAAGAGGGTTGTTGAGCGTACCCGCCGGCTACAGTCATGATGCAGCATCCACTGTTACTGGAGGGATCTGTTCTTGAAAATTGAACAGCTGTAAAAGCGGATTTTCCCCGGATTGAGATTTGGTCGGGGGTGTGAATGTTACTTTTCCTAGAGCAATTGCTAAGTAAAGGAGCAGAATTTATTTCGGGACGTGATGATGATGTATGGTGATCGCAGTAACCTATTGCGCCTGCACACCTATGCACTTTGTGCGACTAGAGCAGTTGATGCTGATAAAGCTTTATTAAGGTCTTTGACCGAGATTCGTTAAGTTTGAGGCAGTTGCGATAGGCTACTGCGATCAATGGTTATAAAAGTTTTCTGGTGCAAAGAAGATGAAGATAGGTAAGATGCAAGGAATGGGTTTAAGGTATTTTGTATTAGGATCGGCCACGTCTCTTCAAGCAACATACTTAGGTTATCTGGTGAAACTGGATTTGATGATGTTGAGACTGGTGCAGTTATTGTAGGTGTAGTGAAGTTGTAACTTTCACCTGATCCATGGATTAGGTGAAATGGTTTTACGAATAATGTTGGGTAAAGCGTGCAAGGTTGGGTGAGGTTGTTTTGATGAGGTCGGATGTGTGGAAGTAGGTTTAGGTGGAGGAGGTTCATAGGTGAAGATGGGGTTGTTTTTGGGAGTGGTTACGTCAGACGAACTTTCATATGGAGTTAGGCCAAGAGAAGTTAGACCTAGGTTGCGTTGGAGTTTGGATGGACCTAGTTTGGAGAAGTCGGATGAAGCTAGGAAGGATAGGGAAAGGATGGTCTGGATATATTTTAGGTCATTTCTTCTTTAAAGAACTCCAACATTCCAATATACGTCAACAAAGGCACACTTCCTCGTCTTTGTAAGTCTGGAGTGCGAAACACAAGACTCTCTTGCAGAACTTGATTACATAGAACCTGACTCATCATTCAGGTATCCATCCGCTTCTGTTTTCCAGAATCAAAACACAAAACCTGGCTAGAAACTATCTCATGTAGAGGTCTGATGAAGCGTCCATTATTTTTATCGGAACTCGGACGTATCATTGTAGTCTGTGTGATCTTCATCAGAATCAGTGCATCCCTGATCTATGATATGAAACTTGTCATTTCGGAGACAGGGAATACCTGCAAAAACGACTTCCATAAGTCAGAGAATCAGTCCCTCTGGTCCTATTTTCCCTTTCACACGTCCTCCCCTTTTTGCAGCGGATATCCGCATCTTATGCATTCACAATTCGGTTCTCGAAGAGAACTTTTACGTATGCTAATTTATACTTTCTCACTGGGAGTTTCTAAGTCCTATGTGTTTTAACTATTCGAAAAGAGATAAAGAGCCTTAATTCCTTTGTCCTGTCTTCCGAGCCGATTGTTTGATAGGTGCTAATGTTGGAATTGTGGATTGTAAACGATAACATCATGTACTGTACGTTCTTGCACGGTTAGGATCAGTCATTTGTAAAGATAATAAGTTTATGAGACAGTGGTTTGCTGTACTTTGGAGCTTGTTATCACGTCTCATATATAAAAACACTGCGAGGTACGCTACAAGACCGGGATACGAGTTTGTGCCGAACTTTGTTTCACAAAACTATCTTATCGTCTGGAACTGTTATTTGAACGTCTCCTTTCTTAGATAAAAGTTGCTGTCATGATCAACCTTCTTGAAACTTCCGGAGCAACTGACAAAAAAGCACAACAAAGTTGCAATAATCAAAACCTCAGTAAAGTGATATTGTCTTCAAGACTTCCATATTACTTGAAAAGTGAGAAGCTGAATTTCTTCGAGAGTGCTTATTGGAACATTGGAAAAGATACACTGAAAGTCTTGCTGTGATTGTAGACAGTTTCCTCATGCGTAAGCGGAAGTATGGTTTTTTCGTTGATGTAACTATCTAGCTCACTGACCTTCGTTGACATCTGAAAACTAAGGGTAATCAATAACTCTTTTTCCTAGATTACGGTTGTTAAATCGATCGTATGATGGATACGAACAATCCTCCTCCTCATTTCGAGCCCCAAAACCCTGCAAAATGTTATGAAAAATAAGTTCTGTGAAGCTTTTCGATTGTACCGAGTATCCTAACTAGTAGGCAACCACCCTTGCTCGATTCAGAAGAAGGGTTCCCTATCCTACGGGTCGACCCGGCAGGAAGCTATCTGCAGAACACCCGATAGAAAACACGTTTACTGTCTATCAAGAATCAGCCAGTTTTTCAGTGCGAACGTATAGGGCAACACTCATCAATAAATCGCTTGGTTTGTAAGCCCTACTCTGCCTGTTCTTGGTATCAGTAATATGGGCATAACATGCGTCTCAGGCATTTCCTAATCAACATGGTGCGCTAATTAAAGGAGTCAGGTGCGAGTTGTTTTTTTTTATTGGTTCGGCTATAGGTGTACGTCTGCTTTTTTTAAAAAAATAACTAAAGAACGCATTTGTCCTCGTACCCAAAATGTGAAGCCCCAAACCAAACAACATGTCCAACAAGTAAGGTCTTAAACATATCAGAGCGAGAATATGGAAGATTCCACTGCAATCAAGACAGGGACCAGAATGTGGGGCCTAAAGCAAGAGGGCGTAATTTTTATCCGTGATATAGCTCATATCGGCGCGGTGGTAGGAGTTTTCGTATGTCTCACATCAGTCGATTTAAGCTGTAAAGTTTCGGACACAGGCCAAAATTTGGTGTGCATTAAAAAGCTTTTAAGATGTAAATAGACTGAAGGATAGTTTTTTTTGTTTTTTTTCTTTTTTAAAAAAAAATGCCAGTATATGCTACGTTGCACACACTCGAAGGAAGTTTCATCCTTATGCTCGAGACTTAACAGTCGCTTTCTTAATCACCGCAAAACTCTTGCGTCGTTTTCCGGCTGAGATCTTGATTCGCCGATATCCAAGATTTATTCCTTCGGCGTAATCTAGAGCTATTCCCATAAATTTACCTTATAAACAATATGAATCCTTACTATTCGGCCCATTTCATTCAGGTAGGTTATTCCACTTCAAAACACTACTTATCTAGGGACGAAACTATATATTTAATTTAGGAGTTTTCTATGACCTCAACATCACTGAATGCAAAAATTGCATGATTTTACATGGTGCTCATTCAGAAAATTTTGTCGAACACCTTTAATCCTTTCAACCCCTATGTGTTGCCTTCGAACTTAGTTAATTCTTATTGAATCACAAATATCTCTGCAGAATTTCTGTTTTAAGTAAAAACGTTACCTTTTTTCTTTCCTTTATGCTAGAATTTAATCACATCTTCAAAACCGTTTTTCCAAAAACTTTACACTAAAAGGATTTGGATATTATGTCTTTATAAGAACTCGGAGGCTTTTTCTGGGTCTAAATCTGATTAACCTCTGAAGCATTTTATGGGCACAAAACTGTCAAATAGTTAAACTTTTCCTATGCTCTTTCATCTTAGGCTAGAGGGCCTTACGCTATCTCTTACCTTACTTTCCAAGCTATCTGATGCAGGGAATTAAAATAAAGAGAGGAGATTTATTTCCTGGATTTTGACAAAGAGTATGACACGCAGAGACAAAAGGAAATGTAGTCCGGCCACATTAATTGATTCAGTGACGTTGAAACCCACGCGATGGACCCGCAAAAGTGTCGGACGTTTGGAAAGGTCTTTGCTTTGGCGAGGGAAGAGGAAATTATCTGTCTTAATGCAAAGTCAGCTTGATGTGAACAAAGCTACGGAAAAGAAGAGAACTGCTGAATGGGGCCAGAGCTGTTTACGTTGTGACAGTATGCCTTTTTATCCTTTTACGGGGGATTTGGGTCGGATGTTTTGTTTGCTGCGGGGGCTCTGCCCGCCTGTTCAAATCGCGGAAATTTGGGCGCCGGTTTTTTGTTTTAAAAAGAGATAAACTGATTGTGAGGTTGAATTGGACGTGATGAATAGAAAAAGGACGGTATTAGTCACGATCCTGTTGCGATATCAAACAACTTGTGGTGAACGGATTCAACCAGTTTCTTTCCTCACCTCGTAAAATCTTAATTTTGTAATTATTGCTTTGCTGTGTGATCCATCTTGATTTGAAGAAGAGGCCAGTTCCTAGTCTGTCAAAAAGAAGTACAAAAACTGTATTTTATGCTTTTCTAAAAAATAAAATAAAAAAACAAGTATAATATCATTGATTCTTATCCTTATCAGGATGCATTCGCGGTCAATGGTCTGGTCATTCGCTTCTTTCATTAACTGTTTTCTTTCTTTAAGATTGAAAGAAGGTTTATGAATCTCATCTTCTTGTTTTACGCTAAAACACATTCGATGGTTCCCGTCCTGAAACTTGGAAGATGCACTCGCTACTCATAAGACTATTGCTGCCTCGCAGCGCTCCTCAACATCGTCATGGACGCGTGCACCTAACAGCTTCTTGACGGCAGCCATCGAATTGCATTCTGGTTATCCTGTTCTCACGGCTCATTTAAAACAACAGCTCCTTTTTACGGCAAAGACATCTTGTTCTGCTTTGCCTCAAAGTCTTTTTTTCTGTCCGAGCAAGCATGGAGTAGACCAGTCTAGCATAGTGCGACATCGCGATGCAACCAAAAGAAAACGTCTTCCAGAAAGTATTCCTTTCGTATGGTCTCGTTCACACAAGTCAGCGGGCAGATGAGTGAATGCTCAAAAGTAACGGCTTTCGAACGCTGTCTCTCGTTCCCTCCGCCAAACCTTAAGCTCCTACCATGCATAGCATTCCGTGCGCTTTTCAAATGCATGTGGAGCTCTTCTTTAGAATCTGTAGAAAAGGAAGAAACACAATCGGATCCTCGCAGTGAAATACTACCCGCTATATCGGCCCTAAACGGCTTAGGGACAAACTTGATAACAACGTCACATCTTCAGGTGGCATTTTATTTCTTGGCTTTTTCTTGGTTCCTGCTGGAATAAATTTCGAGTCTTGGATATCTTGAAAATGTCGTGCAAAGGATTTGCCGATAACAATTTATCGCTTTGCTTTTATGCTTAGTCCCTTGTCACGGACCCTTATTCCCTGAGCGTTCCCCATACGTTATTTTGTTTACCACTTACTCCGTGTATTTTTGTGTGACAGTTTTTTTGTTTGTTTTTTGTTTTTGTTTTTCTTACTATCCTTGACGAAATCCTCCACGCATCTTGTTGGAGCTACCTGCGGAGTGGGAGATCTCATATTTAATAAGGGCCATATCCTGTACCTCTTCCCCCATGAAAGTTGCCATATACGGTGCCAACAAAGTCGAAGTATTTTTCATGAGAGACAAATTACCCATAATATTTAGCTAAAATTGTCCAATAACAAGGTTATAAGTCCATCAGTTACGTCCCATGTTGACGCAATGGATGTACCATACACGTGTCATACACATCTATATGGCTGAATGTGTCACCTAGTTATGGCGTTTTTCTCACGTTGTGTTCCTTTTTTATACATTTTATTCAATCAGGACATAAATTTTATTCAATACACTTAAAATGTGGCGAGGAGGTATTTTTAATTTTATCGGCATACAACCGCGTAGGTTTGGGTTCTTCAATCTAGGTTAACGTTTTTAATTAGGTTAAAGGCTTTGTGCTCCCTTTCCGCTCGGCATGGAACGAAAGTTATAACGCATGGTGTTTGAAATTCAATCTTTCAAAACAGCAGTGGAAGCTAACACCTGTGAAACAGGACAATTTCCGATTCCCTGGGATTGTTCTTGTCTGTGAGACGATGAGATATTGCAGTCTCGCTCTGCGTTTGGACAGTGAAAGAAGAATTGCACCTCTGCCGAATAACTTCCTAGAAAATGATACGCTTCAACCGTCAAAGGCGCTCAATAAATTTTTGCTCAAATTTAATATCTGTTCCCAGTGGAGTTAGCAGCGGTTCCGTCGTTATATGGTGCGACTGCAATTTTCATACCTCCGACTTTACATCTATATTTGTAGTGGTCCGTAGGGAAAGGTTTACATCGACGATGTGCAGGTGTGGTCGCTCCCTCTCTTTCTCTCTTGTTTGTCTTCCTCGTCTTTTTCGGCACGCTGGCTATGTTAATCCGAAAAGCTTTGCAAACTGGAAACGCCTAAAAATAGGCGTCGAAAAGCATAGCTTCATCATGGCGTCGACTCGAACTGGGCTCACTCGGTTGGAATGCCTGCCTTTGAGAGTTATCGGGGAATAGGGGGCAATTTGTGATCAAATGGAGGGAACAGGTGAACTTGCTCGGGTCTTTGACAAGTGGCACCTAGGCTGACTGATAGAGAGTGAGCAGTGGAAAACTAATAAGAGTGATTGTGAGATGGATAGTGGGAAGTTGTGGAATCGTTGAAGAGACGGAGTTATTGGCTGAGGAGGATGTCTTTTACCCTTGACGAGAAATACGACCGAAAATAAGAGATGAAGAGACGAAACAAGGAAATGCAAGTTGTGATTGAAAATTATCCAGACATTCTGAAACGGTGATTTTTGAATACTTGATGATTGGATGATGTTTTCACTAAGATGGCCTTGCAGTCAGTCCAGCTATAATTAGTTCAGTCTGTTCACTCAGTGTCTTTAGTCAAGCAAGTCACGACAGTCAATGCAACTCAGTCGTGTTGCAGAGTCAGTAAGTTTATCTAGTGGAGTTAGTCCGGTCTAGTCAGACAGCCGATTCTGTCAAGTTAGATATCACTTTTATCCAGCAGCATACCAGTCAGTCCATAAACTATCAGACCGTATGCTTTATCTTAATCCGTATACGTGTATCTATATCTTTATCTATATCCGTTTCCTTCGTCTATAACCATATTTGTAAAGTCAAGGAGCTGCGTTTGCTGTGATGTCTTGTTATCCCCTAATAGCCGATACCTTCAAAAGCTGCTGTGAAATTCGCTTTCTGAGACATATTTCTTTGCGTAGGGCCAGTTTGGGAATTGTATTGGCAACTTGTTGCAGTTAAGCAAGTGTCTGATCGCATAGAAATATTTCTTGCGAAAGAGATGTCACTAAAAACGTGGATCGAGGTAATGGAATCCCAACAGCCTTTCCCCACGCAGCCGTCCCATATTGATCCACTTTTTTTATCGGTGTCTTTTTGAAACGAGAACTGAATGCCATTCGCATCTGCCCCAATTTTATTTTCAACTAAACAATTCTGAATGCATTTGCCGTTTGTCGGAAAGATATTGATTGTAATAGTTAAAGGATCGATCTTCTAATTTCCATTTCCATATCTCGATGTAGTTGGAGCCGATCTGACTAATTTCCCTCTGGGTTTTCAGAGGTAAAAATTGTGATATTTCCTCTATTTACTAGAATCAAATAACATATTTTCGTTTTGTGTTTGTTCCCAGGTGCGTTCATGAAGTCTCCATAGAGTCGACTCATAGTATTTGTGCATTTTGGTAAGATAACATTTTATTTCACAAATAAGAACCATCGCACTTAATGCGATATAAATAGACTTTTTGTGCTCGTTAGACACAACTTGTTTTTCAGTGTTGACGATTTGTGTATCTTCAAAGCGTTGTTCCGTTTATAGAGAATATTTATGGTGCATTAAAGAAACAAAGTTTTCCTTCCTTGAAGAAAGATACATTTTGGATGTCGTAAGTTTTTGGCATCAGAGAAGATAAACATAAACTCTCTATGAATTATTCAGTTATTTTCTGTTATTCCATAGACGATACTTCCAAACCAGATATCTCGTACTTTAAAAGACTGTAACACACCTATGTGTGCCTCACTGACATCAAAGTCACTTAAAAAGAATCATATTCAAGAAGAAAGAGTCATATTTAATAGCATTCATTTTTCTCTAACTTTACGTAAGTTTGGAACTTCTTTTTCACTCCCGCGCAACATAAATCATTCCAAAACTGTCTTGCATGTTTTTCAGGATCATTACTCCCCATTAGCTAATTTTAAGTTTTCGCATCATCGTAAACGAGTGTTAAAAATTAATTTGTCAAACTCCTTAGCAAGAGAATTCCAACTGTACAGTTGATACGTAATTTATTAACGGGTGGAGGAAGTACTTTTTTCTAAAAAAAACAACAAAAAACAAAAAAAAACATGCACTCTTTGAAATCAAATTGTCAATATTTTTTGGCAGGGAAGGGTTCCAGATTCGGAATATTTGTGTGCTGTAAAAGAGTCATTGTGATTAAAATGGATCCATACCTAACAAGTAACTTGTAAGTGTAGTGTAACATTTATAATAGGAAATCTATTCTACGTCAGGTTGGGAGAAAAGTGTTGCCACAACTATTATAAAAAAATAAAAAAAAAACGCACGTCGTTCGTATCATCATCGTATGAATTTGGGAAAGCTGAAACCATGCCTTTCCTTTTTACTGATGTATATCTCCATTTGTGATCACACCTCTGGAGCGTCAATCTGAATAATTGAATAGGCCATTTTTGGCACGACCGCCACAATCAGTTGAATCGGAGACACGCATTTTGTCAAGGCAGACATTATTGATAAATTTGCCACCACATCCCGTCTCGTCTCATTGAGAGAGAAGCAAAATGCTACGCTGACTTTGTTTCAGCGTTTGTTTACATCACTCGTAAAATGCTCGTAAAATCACTTTGAATAAATTTTATTTTGAATCGCTGGCGTGCATTCAGTTTCTGAGCAGAATAATTTTATGTACACTTTGAACTACGGATAGAACGGAAACAATTATTCGCAGTTTTGAAAATCTGCGTATATGAGCCATTACCTTATTTACAGCTCCAGACTGTACACTGCAAATCCGCGAACAACGGCGAAACCATTATTCGCAGTCTAAACAATCTGTGATCAAAGGCAATATTCTTATTCGCAGATCCAGACTGTAAACCGCAAATCTGCGAACTACGGCGAACCATTATTCGTAGCATAACCTAACCTAACCAAACATAAGAAAATCGCACCATTATTCACAGCATAACCTAACCTAATATAAGAAAATCGCCTTTGTCCACAGATTGTGTAGACTGCAAATAATGGTTAGTCTGAAGGATACAGCGTCGAATCTGCGAATAATTACTTCGTTCTGAGCAACGTGTAGGGTTTGTGAATAGCTCAAATTAAATTTATATAGCTGGACTATGTGAATTTTGTCCAAAGAACTTGTCTAAACAGCTTGATACCTCCATACAGGGAGGTCGAAACTAAAGAACCCAGCGCTGTAAGGTCAAATGAGAAACCTTGTGCTTTAAGGTTATAACTTTCCGCCTGAAAATATTAGCGCTTTTATAATTCCGATTTCTACCCTCACGGATTAATTTCCCAGCATTTTTTCTACCAAATACAACATTTACACATCAAAGTGGACTTTCAACATGAAATATTCGCTGAAATTAGCCCGTGGGCGCAGAAATTGAAACTCTAAAAGCACTAAAATTTCCGACCGAAAAGTTATGACCTCTCAGTACAGGGTGTCTCACAATTTCAGTTACTGTATGACTTTACAACACTGAGTTTTTAAGTTATGACCCTTCTGCATCGAGATATCGAGCTGTACCGCGGTTGATTTACGACCTTGCGGGCTGGTAGGCACTTGCAACCGCTGAAACCTTGTGTTACCAAGCTTGATACAGTCTCCTCACTAATGTTATTTACATCTGTTAAAGAGTCAATCATGCTTGAAGACATCCAAGCAGAGCGGTAGCGATTTATTAATAAGTCAGAGGGAGTCTGAACTACCCAGCCAAACCTATCTTTACCCGTTAGACACAAATCGGGAAATATATTAGGTTAGACCCAGTATAGTTTTGCTAAGGTAATGTGATTATTTCCACATTCTTTCCTTAACAATCAAGCAAATAGTATTTGCTCTGGTTAAACCAAAACAATAGAGAACATGTATTAGCCGTTGTACAAGACTTTTTTAGAATGATTTATAATATGATTCTTTGTGTCCAGTAAAATAATCGATGATAGTACAATACGCTCTGCTCATTTTTGTGGCTGACTATCGTGCTGAATTGAAGAAATATTGGAAATGAAAGCCTGATCGTATAATCAGATCTCCAACGCGTCGATATATCAGATGCATCAATACGGAAGGTACTAATGGAGTATATCGATTGATTATGAATAATTTGACATGCTCTGAGTAAAACAGCCTGTGGACTTCCAAGCTGTTTAAAAAATTCAAAATGCTGATATGTCGCTGTGACGATGTTTGCATGGACCGCCTGTAATTTATTTCCCTGCACTCTAGGTTCAAAAGCTTGAATTTTCCACCTCTTGAGTTTCATACCGCCAGTGTCACATACGCCTTTAATCTAACCAAACTGATGGTTGAAATCAATATTGAATCAAATATTTTTTGTTTGCGGCATCAGGTGACAGCCAAGCGCATAAGACAGAGGTACAAGGCAATTTAAAGTTGTGCGACATTGGAGTAAGCCTAAAAATGCAACGTAACCTAGTTAAACTTCACCTAACCCACGCGGTTGTCGTCGGTCGCATTCATAATGAAATGAAGGATTTCAGCAAGAATTGATCTTTGAGGTTATAAATCCATTTTTTATTAATATATCCGATCTTCCTCTTGTTTTCATGTGAACTTGATATATTTGGTTTGGATGTCGCAAGCAGCAACTTTGGTAGTTGAAAGCACGTACGAAATGCTCTTTTTAGTCAACTGCTGTAGTTGCCTATAATACGCCCTTGTTTTGTTACTCAGATGTCACGGTTTCAACCAAGTTTGTGCCTGTTAGATCGGGTAATTAGGTGCTTACTTGAGCCTAGTAGTGTCACCTGTTCCTCTTAAAAACTGTTAAAGTCTTGCATGCTCCCTCTTTCGTATCTCCCTCGGGATCCCTTACGCACAGTCTCGTGTTTCGCCCTTCCCCGCACCAGTCGTAAACTAACATTTTTTTTTCGCCATGTTTACCTTTGGTGCGCGCTGCTCGTTTCTCCACACCTCTCTTCTGATCTTCTTTTTCTACTGCGTTATTTTTTTCCACAAAATAACTTCTTGCTGTAGCAACTCATAATCAGTCTTACTGTTAATAAAAATTCTCTTATTTTAAAACACGACCGTTAAGAAGTTACCATGCGTCTTAATCGCATGTCGTGGCTATCTAAGACCTTCTCAAGGATGTTTATGCAATGTATTCTTATGGGCAAAAAATAAATTTAGACAGGGACTTGAAAAACTAGATGGACGTACAATTTTGCAAGTTGTTTCGATTCCCATGTTTAAAATGATCCCTCACCGGCCGTATTACGACTCTAGATGATTCCAAAGGTGCCATTTAAATGCGTGTATTTCGACTAAAAAACGTCACTGTTAAAGCTCTATGTGGTGTTAAATTTAGTTCGATGAGGCAATGATTTTTTAAAGGTGGTCGATATACAGTAGGTTGGTATTTTGTACAGATTTATCATCTTTCCAACCGTTTGTCTTTGACTGGACCGTTTGATCAAACATCCTTAATAATACCGATTACATAAAAAAAAAATCTCCTCTGTTTGTGTTCCCAGAGAATTATTCGCTAACGTTTTAGTTTATAATTTCCCGTCTTTTCCTGCATGTAGAGCATTAGCAAAAGAGTTGAAAGTCTTGTACAATTTAATGGTATCATACAGCTTGCTTTTTCCCTTCCGACGGCGACGGTCTATCTTTAAACTCTTTCCTACCCTTAATGGGTTTAGTCCTTTTTTTGGCATGCTACGTAGTATATTCCCTTTAACTTGCCCGTTGCAGGAAAAAGAAGCCCTCCGTTCAAGTTTATTTGATCATGTTTGAGCTGTTTCGGTATAAACACGTTCTCAGCACATCATTTTACGTTTTTGTAGCATTATTTCCGTTCGCTGTTTCAAGAATATTACTTGGTCTTTTTTTCTCAAAAGTCACTATTGATTCAAGTTACGAAATGTAATACCGACACTTATCCACAAACATTTCAATAAAAAGAAACATATTTGATGTAGGTACTAACGTGAAGGAAAAAGCGAGACTCTTTATATTTGCACATTTCAAGGGAATCATGTATTATAATATAAGGCGGTTCCAGCAATGCAGAAAGTAAAGTTCATTTTTGAAAAATCGAACAACTTATTAAAAAAACTCAAAGTTTAGGAAATTATCAAATTCGGCAACCAGTTAGTCATTCTTCTTTATTCTTTATCAATAATAGCTAGGTGTGTTTCGCATTATAAATTTCATTTCAGTCGCTGATTTGACTAATTTTTCATCAAAATGGTGGTATTTTCAAGGTGCTGTAAAATAACTAAACGGTAGATTACCGGAAAACTTAACCAGATCGTTCCTTATGCTTCTGTGCACACGTGGAAATGTTTTGTCGTCCTTCATCTAAAGTAGGTCGGACGTGATATATCACAAGTCCTCAGAAGTGTCCTTCATTTTTCCGAGCTCTTGTATAAGCAAATGCATTTTCCCCCAACTGTGTGATTTTTTTTTTTAGATTTTATTTTCTTTGCCAGTTAATAAACCACACTTGCTCCAAATCTTTCCTCGAATTTTCAAGTGTTTGTCTTATTTTGGCCTGCCACGATGGAACCGCCTTAAAGAAGTCACTAACTTATATTTTTCAATTGTTCCTCTGCTCCGATCTCAACTTCCTTTAAAGGAAAGATAGAATCTAAACTGCTTGTACCAAACGACGGTTCATTCAATTACAGCGGCGAGGCAAGGACAAAAGTTTACGGGGTTTTGTCTCGGTAAATTTGCTTCGGAATCCTTATAAGCCGTTCCAACCACCGGAACAACCCGAGCAGCCAACTACCAGTTTCCTTGTTGTCCAATTGTCCAACCCATGGATACTCCGGACAACTCAATGGCTGCAGTGCAGTAATCATTGGCTCAAGCTAAGCTTGTAGCTTGAACTTTTATGTCTTTGTACACAAATACTTTGATCAATAGACTATAGTTCACTAGACGTAAGTTTACCAAATTAACGAGATGGTGACGCTGTTCTCAACGTTTCTCTTAAAGAAAGAAGTTTTATGCTTTCCCCTAACGACGAATGTCATATGCAGGATTGACCGACATCTTTGGGTGAGATCGCGTTCTTTCAATATGAGAATGCACAAGTAGAAGAAATGCCTTTTAGTATGTTGTGATCGTGATATTTTTTGCAGTACGCACAGCGATGCAACCTGGGATCAGATTCGGGGGATCTTTTTAATCTTTTATTTGCCCGTAGAGGATTGGAGTAAACAGATAGCCACAGTAAAAACAAAGAACCCGTTTTAGGGAGTGCTATATCTGTTTTGGGTGTGAAACCAAAACGGGGTTACTACGTATTTCGTTTTTTTTAATACCACAGACCTATGTCCAGCCACATCAATGGAAAGCTCTTGTCAAGAACTTTTGAATGATATGGCTGAACACAGGTCTATCTTGAAAAATCTTGAAAATACGTACTACCACCCCCCCCTTTTAGTTTAACACCCAAAACAGGTATACCATTCCCTAAAACAGGTGTTTCGTTAGGTTTTTCCCCCCTTTTTTTTAATTACCTGTACTAAACACCATAGCCTTCGTGACATATCCGCGGTTTTACAACTCGCAAAACAAAAGTTAAGCCGAGCAAGGAGTACAGGAAAGGCTGACATCCCTTGGACCCAAAAGTTTTCAGTTAACGCTTTGATGTATTGTGACATCATGGTGTAATACAGTGCTAAGAATTTCTAACCGACACTTTTCTAATCTAACCAATTCTATTCTAATCTAACCGAGCTCAAGTGATCCCTACCTGACTCAATCCAATCTTTTTCAAACTAATGGCAAGCAAGGATATTTCTTAACATTTTACTAATACCCAGGCAGAAAACAATCTATCCTGTGAATTGTCGCAGCAGAATGAACATTTCGATAACAGTTATATCGGGTCATCAACCTAAATCCGACCTTTTCTTACGCCAGAGTAATTAATGCTCTAATCAGAAAAATTGTTACATTTTTTTAAAAGCCGGAAATAGTTATTGTTTTTGCGTTTATTTACTTGTAAATAACGCGGAATAATGTTGCGTTTTCAGTGTTGATAGAAAATCGAGGGCTCCCGTTTTGACGAATTTGATTAATTTACATACAGATTACATAATTTGTATGTTGAATGTTTTGTTTAGGCGGGAGGGTGCTCGTGACCTACTTAAGATATTTGCCATCAAGATAGCGAAAGCGTGACTTCAGGAGCAGGCAGCAAAGTAAATATAGCTTGTAGAGACCCTAAGACACAGGGCTGTGTTTTTATAAAAAGGTCATTTTTATATAAATGACTAAGTTGATTTTATCCTGATTTGAGGAACGGACATTTCTTTTTGGGTGTTTTCAATTACCCTTTTTGATGACACGTGGAGTAGTTTTTTTGTATTCTCCACTCAAGAAAACCTTATAAGTGACACGATTTGAAGTTATAAAAGTGCCTTCTAGGCCTACAATTCTGCGAGCGGTGTTCGCTTTATTCGAGACAGTTATCATTAAAGCTTTATCTTGAAGATTTTTGATTCGATCCTACGATATGCGTTTGTATTTTAAACATACTAGGTTTTTGAGAGGTAGTTATAGCCGTGCGTAATCATCGACTGTTTGACTGATCTTTAGTTAATTATCTTTGAAATTATCATTTGTCATTTTAACTAAGTAATTAGTTATTTCTCTCTCCCGCAGTTCAGACCACTTAATGATAGCATGTGATAAATTTATCAAGCTACGCGTATCGACTCTGCGTGAAGAAGAAAATAATGAAGTTACCCTCTGGGATATCTGGCGATGCTAATTATTGCGTTCGTTGGAGCCCCTGCTACAGAACGATTAGGCAACACAAACACACTCGTGTCATGCGTGTTGCCTATGTTGGATGCTCGAAAACTTTTTTCACTTTTCTTTGTCATTTCTGATAAAACATCACTCTTTTTTGTCAGACATTATTCGGGGATATTTTTTTGTGGTCCAGAGCAATATTCGTGATAAAATAAAAGTTTATATTTTAGTCTACCAGAAAGCGTCCAAGCAAAACTTCAAAAGACCGGTTTTCGATACGATAAATTGTCGTTTGCACGCATTTCATACCAGAATAATTTTTCTCGGCCCGGGCTAAATACTTTCTCAACGACGAAAATCTTAACGTTCTTTGAATGTATTTTAATCCAAAAGTCCCTAATGTGCCTAAATTGAGAATTTTCTCAAGTTATTGCAAAGCAGTATTCAAAAATGTACACCGATTTTTTTTTATTTATTTTTTTCTCATTTTTGAGATGACATTTTGTTTAGCATTTCTCTGTTAAAAGTCAGTTGTAAGCTGGATTCGAACATGAGACTTAAGAAGCCAAAAACAAAGCATTTTTCCGAAGAATCCCCACCATTTTCGACAAAAACCGTTCCATCTTTCTTAAAAGCAAGGACGTATATGCCAGGCATTGCTGAAATTTCGTACGCTGAGGTAAACAAAATCTGTAGTAATTTAATGATTCGTTCAGTGATTTTAATTGTCAGTAATTGTTAGTTTCCGATGACTAGCTTTTGAGAGTGCCTTCAATATTATTTTTTGTCGAACATCTACTGACTGAATACGGGGTGAACAGGCTAATGCCCTCTTCCTGTTTCCAGCGTGTTGCATGCACACCTGAGCCAACTAGTACCTAACCCCGTACAGGGTTAACAATGCCGCAATTATAGACAACGCCGAGGGACCGCTCATATAACACCCCCAGCTACGATGTCACGAGCGTTCCGAGCCTCTGGTACCCACTTCGACCCTCCGGGCAGGTCGAATTCACTAGTGAACCATTCGAGCGGGTCATGTAGTGCGGCAGCAAGCTAGGAGCCCCAAAAACACGTTGTTCACTACAAATTTGAATCTGCCTCCTCTTTGAACTTTAGTCGCCAAGCGGAGCGGATCTTCATCGGTGCAAGGTACAGGGCCCATAACCTACCATTAGTCACGCCCGATGCCGCTTTCTTTCCCGTGGCATTTACTGCGGAAGAATGTGGACTCAGACCTGGGTACCTTTAGGTTAAGTTCGCTTAGGTTATGATAGGATGTCTCTTTTCGCTGTTGCTCTGTTTGATTCGGGCGAAGACAGGACAATCGTGGGCAGGATATCTTAGGATATCGCCTTTATCACAGAGAGTTGAGAACTGTATCGGGTGACTCACTAGTTGAATAAGAATCCACTGTACCGGTACATCCCTCTCGCATTTATTAGCGGTTGCCCGATATATCCGGCCTGACAGCGAGAGATCTAGGCGACTTTCAGATAACATTCCTCTAAATTAAAAATAGTACTGTTGATCCACTTTGAAATATTAAATTTTTTTGCCTTGCTTCCTAGGGATCATAGCGGGATCTCATGCGACTTACGTAGTACTTCTCAAAGAGTTGATTCACCCATTGATGTTCACGGTGAGATTATAATTATTTTATTTCATCGTAAATGATTTCCGGACAGTTAAAACAAATAGACTAGGAGGCGAATCAGGTTGTGCCGGAAGCAGAATGGGTTAAGAGTGACTTTCGGGACTGGTTCAAGTTTGTTGCTTCCAGACCATAAAGTTTTGTACACAGAGAAATGGTGTTGTTCGAGCTGA
>Ga0058701_10000965_pt1 | contig 19817 bp, 18 predicted proteins | sample AgamicOrMae_FD_97039 | JGI IMG/M metagenome (GOLD analysis project Ga0058701, IMG submission 97039) | Agave microbial communities from Guanajuato, Mexico - Or.Ma.e | ecosystem: Host-associated > Plants > Phyllosphere > Phylloplane/Leaf | place: Guanajuato, Mexico | collected 2012-06-04
AAAGGAAGCTGAGAAGTTTAGTTTGGATGATTAAACTGATAAATATAAAAAATAGAAAAATGTTTTTATTACATTTTCAAAGCATAAAATCACACATGAACAAGGGTGTAATAATTAGATAAAATCTCATCTCCACTATAAATATCACAAAGTGCTACCAGAGCAACAACTCTAATGTGCCTCTCTTGGGGGCCACTGTACCAGATATTAGGTAACAAGTAACTTACTGAATGGGGAAAATTATACAGATCCACCTCCTGATATGCGACATTAGGAGAGTACACACCATTTCCATTATTGACCAGCTGACCCACATTCCATGGTAAAAGGGGATTCTTTGTCAACCATGTTACATCTGCTGCTCTCAGTGGAAACTCAGAATCTCTTCCAACACATGACTTAAATATAACTTTGGACAACATTCTATTGTTACCATCTATATGGAGTCCATCAAGACAACGAAGTACAAAGGGGTTTCCTATTGAGGGTAAAAATACTGGCTCAAACCTTCGGTACACTGTGCCAGGATACAATGCAATTATATCACCTCTTTTGGCATGCCCAGCACAGAGCAACACCCCATCACCAGCCCCAGGCAATTTGCTTGAGGCTCGAGTAATAGAATACCCTAGAGTTGACTTCATGATGTCTTTCCCATCAATGGAGGGATTAATTTTCTGATGAAAGCGAGTAAGAAATTCTTCAATTACTTCCATTAGTTTTTCATCAGAGGTAATCTTGTCGGAAATTCTTGTCACCTCGCGTTTTCGACTAGATTTCAACTTCGACATGAGGCTTGGAGTAAACCGCCGGCTATAATTTTCCCATGATCTTGCTGAGAACGCTAGACACTTCGTTAACCACATTTGAATGAAAACGCTTTTAAATACCTAGACGAAATGTACGCAGAAAAGAGTGAAAAAATAAAACGTGTTGCTCCACTCGTAAATGTCTTTTCTTCTCGGGGCGAGGCAAGTGAAATTAATCTTCAGAAGTCTTGTTATAATCACAGGCTATTTTATGCATTTAACATAAAAATTAAAAGTAGATTCACTGAAGAACTGACATTTTATTTTAGAAAATCCCGAAGCTCTCGCTCGACAGTATAAACAAACTTGTAGGTTAGGGCGGTTCTTGGAATCGATCATAGCTCTCATGAATCGATATAATTTATATCGTGGAGCTCCACGATTTTTATCGAGCCTCAAAGCGACCGCTCGATTCCGTCCTGGTGGTCCTGATTCTGTGTTCTGGCGTGGAGCTTCACGGTTCAGGTCGGGCTCGACCTGGGCTCGAAAAAAGGGATCGACCAAAGGATCGACCCACGGAGTATTTCTTCGTGATCGACCCAAGCGGCACGGACAAGCAGCGAAGAACCGGCGAGCGGCGTGCAATAACGAAACAGCTGATATTTGAGAACAAACGTGGGTGCTCTAATTTGGCTGAAGTTGGTGAATGTGTTTCATGAAATCGTGCCACTCATAGTTGAAATTTTAACCTTAGATCTGTTGTTCTTACCGTGTTGTTCACAGTGTATCGGCAGTTAGACGTAAAACTAAGCCTGTTCATCGGTACAAAATGAGGTTAAGACATGCCGGTTATGTTTGATAGATAAGAGAATTATGCCATAGTAATTAGTTCCTTCAAAGATCTCTAGCCAAATTTCCTGCCTACAGCATGGCATATCTAGAAGACAAGTCCCAAGGCAAAGCGACGGACTCCATCAAAGCAGTGGAAGTAAGTTTCTTCAGCATTGTTTTCTCTTGGGTTTTGTATCTTGACTCCAGATTGTATCTTTAGAAGCAGAATACAAGTTTGCTTGTTTTTGTTACTCTGCAGGAAAAATGGAAACTGGTACCAGCATTTCTGAAAGTCAAAGGTCTTGTGAAGCAACATGTTGATTCTTTCAATTATTTCATCAACTGTGATATTAAAAAAATAGTGGAGGCCAATTCAACAGTACGCAGTGATGCCAGTCCTACTTTTTACCTAAAGTGAGTGAACCAGTATTGATGTCAATGCTCACCCATAAGCTGTGCATGCTTAATTTATTTGATTTTTAATATTTCATGATTTGAAGGTACACAAACATCAAGGTTGGGAAGCCAGATTTTGAAGAAGGCTTCAATATAACAAAAACTACCACACCTCATGAATGTAGGTTACGAGATCTGAACTACTCAGCTGCTATTACAGTTGATGTTGAGTACACTCGAGGGACAACAAGAGTTGTGAAAAATGATGTCCTTATTGGAAGGTAAGTCTATATGAACAAACTATTACTTTTAATAAAATAAATAGTGTTTAAGGTAGACAACTATAATATGACTTCATTTTTCACAGGATGCCAATAATGTTAAAAAGTTCACATTGTGTGTTAACTGGAAAATCTGAATATGAGCTGTCAAAACTCAATGAATGTCCTCATGATCCTGGTGGCTACTTCATAGTTAAAGGCCAGGAAAGAGTAAGTTTTGATTTGATTTAATCAAGGTATCAGATTTCAGGTATCAAGAAACAATTTGGTTACATTTCAATTTGCATTTGTAGGTAATCCTAATTCAAGAGCAGCTATCTCACAACAGAATTATTGTTGAAGAGGACAGCAAAGGAATGATCCAATGCCAAGTAACCAGCTCTACACATGACAAGAAGTCAAGAACCAACATTATTTGCAAGAACGGAAAATACTTTCTGAAACACAATTGCTTCCAGGATGTAAGTTGCCATTATCCTTTGAGATACTTGAAATTCAGTTTTCAACAACCCAATTTCTTTTAGGACATACCTGTTGTCATTGTCTTCAAAGCAATGGGCATTGTCAGCGACATGGAGATAGTTCAAATGGTTGGCACTGAAGAAAGTATTATGAATATTTTCAGCCCATCTGTGGAAGATTGTCTGAAAGCCAATATCTTCACTCAAGCTCAGGCTTTAAAGTAAGTTTTGCAGCCACTCTTATCAAGTGCCTTAGCTAGGACTTGGTTGTGACAAATCCTAAAAAGTCAGCCTTGAATATTATGCTTGAGGAGGAAAGTCCAAGAGATTTGTGCCAAACCCTGGCAAATTCTTTCAAGTGTGCATTTCTTCTCTTTGTGGCGTGCTATTTCAAGGTTCACATGTCTTCTAAAGACACGTTCTTTTCAAAATGTGCATGAATGTGATTGGTTAAAAGTAAAAAAGTATTGTTCTTGCTGAATGTTTCTGTTGGATATCATCAAAAGGATTTGCTCAATGCGGTTTAGTGGGGCTGTGTGAAACCCGCCCCGATCCCCTTGTAACGTTTTTTTTGATTATTTTTTTTTTAAAGCCTCCACACCTGCGTCATAGCTTAAATCAGTTTAGAAGAAGGAATATCGGAATACTACTAACAGAATGAAAATTTTATCTCGCAATACAGGCAGTCACAGATTAAATCTGACAAGTTTTTTTATTGTAATTTTGTTGGCAGATTTATGGGAAATAAACTCAGACAAAAACGCTTTTTCACCGCCGGCCAGGCAGCAAAGTCCCCCATGGACGAAACGAGAGACCTCCTTGCTACAACTGTGTTGGCTCATGTTTCAGTAAGTCTTGAACCCAGCTCTTTTACGTTGATAAGCAGAACACCTCTGGGTGGGCTTGTCCTCAATTTTAAGTAGAAGCTGCTCTTATTTTCCATCAGTGTGTTTGCGTTCCCATATTCCGTCAAAAATATAAAAAAATGAGGGAATGTCGTTTTGGCCAATGTAAAACAATTGCGTATGAATGAAGTCCGTTCCAGCCGAAAATTTTAATTTAGAAGGAAAAAATTGGCCTCAGCAGCAGACATCAACGATAACGCACATTTCACGAAAGGAAGCGCTGAAGTGCTAATTTTCCAGAAAATAGGCAACAGGTTTACACTGTTATTGTGAATGTTGCCTATACAGAGCTTCGCAGGCGACTTTTACAAATGATCGTTTGATTCCTGTACCCTGTTTTCGTTTTAAAAAAAAACAGAAGTCATTAACCAAAAATGCAGAATATTTTCTTTTTACAGACTTTTTGTTTCCTGCCCATGCAAGCTTGTTTTGTTCCATTCATAAACTACATTAGATCTTTAGGGAGAGCGGCAACGTTTACCCTGATCCGTTTACGTATAGAGTAGGAACATAGCCTTATTTGGCAGGGACGGAAGCTGTGAAAAATTTTCTTGGGTAATCTAAGAATAGCCTAATGACTTTTTCTCCGTCAGGTGAAAGGCTTCAATTTCAAAATGAAAGCCACGTACATGGCCCTCATGGTCCGCAGAGTAATACAAGCTCAGAGTAACAAGCAGTTCATGGACGATCGAGATTACTATGGTAACAAGCGTCTCGAATTAGCTGGTTCATTACTTAGTTTGATGTTCGAAGATCTGTTCAAGCGTTTCAATTTCGAGGTAAGTTCTCAGAGCTCTGAATACAAATGCTCTTGTCTGTCTTCTTCAAATAAACGTATCAAGGATTGTTGTATGTCTGGGGAAAAAAAAAGAAACCTTAAGGAAATTTCTTTTGTCTGAAAACGTCCGGATGATGTGAAGGAATTTCTTCATTCTGAAAACGTCGGTGTAAAAATTAGGGATTGCACGTTTTACTCCTGGAAAACATTGATTCTGGATTTTTTCCCCAAACTTACGTCAACTCCAGCGAGACTGTTTCGAATGAGGTAAACTTTAGCAAGTTATGTTGCAAACGAACATTAATGTACGCAAGATATATTGCGAACCAATGTTAGCTTAAGCTAGGTGTTTCGTAAACGATGTCGACTTGAGCTAGTTAGTTTTGTCCATGACATTGGTTGGCAAAAGTATATTGACAGCTCTTTCCTGTGTTATAAAACAACTAGCTAAGTCTTGTTGACCAGGAAGAAGCAGGGCAATACCTTTCAGCCAATGCCCCCCAACCCTGCGTTTCGCAAAATTATTCAGAATTTGGTTCTATCTGTGTAACAGGAATGTGCCGCTCGTGCATTTCATGTTTTGACTCGATCAGTTACACATCGTTGCTGTCGGCGTTAATCGTTAATTTTCAACCGTCGAGTCTCGATATAACGAATCTCGATAGAACGTAATTCTCGATAGTGCGTAATTTTTCGTCGGTCCTTTTTCTACGTAATACCGAGACGCGACTGTACTTTTCGAAAAAAAAACAAAGAAAAGAAGGAAAAAAAACTTAAGTTTCAGCGAAAAGATGGTTTTTACTTGGATCTTTGGTTAACCCAACTTGAGATTTTAGCCTGAACTTTAAGTGCGTTTCTCTGATTCAAGATTTTGAAAAGCTGTTGGTTTATTTTTGTTATTGTTATTTTTTTTCAGCTGAAAGTGATCGCAGACAAAAATATTCCGAAGATCAAAGCTGCACAGTTCGATGTCATTCGGCACCTTCGGCCTGATTTAATCACCAACGGACTGGTTTTTGCCATTTCTACCGTAAGATTTATTTGTTTTTGTTATAGCTGCAATGTGACCCCAGAGAGCTTGAGCATTATGGAGAACCGTTTCGTGCGGAAAACGATAATTCTTTGAATGTGAAGTGGCAGACAGTTTTCCCGTTTTTTTTATTTTTTTCATTTATTATTTTTTTTTTATTCATATTGAAAGCTCTGCCCGTACAAAATCATTATTAGATCTTAAACTATCACCGCTTTAGAACTACTATGCCTCTAAGACATGTATGCTGAATGACTGGTCGCGTCGCTCTGGGTGCAAGCAGCCTACACATTCTGTCTGTGGAGAGGCCTTTGAGAAGAGCTGTTTAAGAGGTTTGGAGAGGCGCTATTCAGGGCTCTTTTAGTTGTTGGCTTGTTAATTTGTCTTACATTGTCGGTGTTGAAGGCTGCGATTTAACCCCTTGTGTTCCGCTTGTGTTGAGCCTCTCATCTTTTGATGATGTGCAACGGCGAAGGTTACAGAAACGTGGTTCTAGTCAGATGCCGTGTGCATCGCCTTGCTAGTGGTCCGCCAAGCTGTCGGAAAATCTGATGTCGCCATGGAGGATAACATTCTCCATGATGCCGCGTACTTCTCGGCGGCTGCAGTCTGTCTGCCGCCAAGCAAAGTAGCATTAAGCCGGAAATTTACAATGTTGCTGAAAATTTATTTCAGCATATGTTGAAATTTTGCGTTGGAGAGTATATACTGGTAGTAACTCGGCTCTTTTTACAGGGTAACTGGACGATCAAGCGTTTCAGGATGGAACGTCACGGAGTTACTCAAGTCTTGTGCAGACTCTCTTACATCTCCGCGTTGGGCATGATGACCAGAGTGAACTCGCAGTTTGAGAAATCGAGAAAAGTTTCAGGTCCAAGGTCTCTTCACGGAAGTCAATGGGGCATGTTGTGCCCATCCGACACACCCGAAGGAGAAGTGAGCAATATTTCATACCTCTTCTTGACCGGTTTTTCATTACGCTCCGAATATTTTTTTTCTACTTTTTGTAGACTTATTAATGACTTTCTCAAAAGTTATCGTTTGACTACCCTTAAAGAAGTATCAAACTTATTCTTCTTGTTGAAACTAAGAAGAAGATATCTCGCTCTCCCTCCGGACTGCGCTACCAAATCATGAGTGAAAACTGACTTAAAAAATAATAGTGAAAATGTTTAAATTAGACACTTTTTTTTGACGTTAACTTGTAAACAAATGCCATCGACTGCGTTACCCGTCTGTAATTCAACATTTTAAACGCGAGTTTGCAAATTCGAGATCTTAAATCGTGTCGCCTTCGAATCTGGTAAATAGTAGTCTGTGGAATTTTTCGTTGGTAATGCTAACGCATTTATGTGTGGAGGACCTCGCGGACGGTGAGTCTATTTAATTGGTATTGCCAACACAAATTTCCAGAAACAAAAAGAACAGATATCAATGCGACACGACTTATGGCCTCTACTGTACAGCTTTTCATTCGTACAAACGGAAAGATTTCCCTTCCTGATCGCGGCTTGTGTTCATGCCACACTTGAACCAAGAAAGCTTTCGTACGTAAAAATACGAGTGGCAGTTTTAAAACAATCAAGTCGGCTGCCTGTATGCATTATGAAGCATAAATTTATTAAATCCGGATTTCCAAACCTATTTAATCCCAATTTCTCAGACCTTCGCAAATACAGTCGAGTCTCGGAAGAACTTACCGAAAAGAAATTTCACGCGCTGTCGAGAATCATGATACATTGTTTTTTTATGGGACATCGCCGAGATCGGAGGATGATTATGATTACGTAGTTTCGAGAATGACGAACTATCGAGATTCTTTACATCGAGACTCGACTGTATTCTCAAAACGATGACACACACTTCTCAATTTTTGTTTGTTTTAACAACTAAAAAAGGGTAACGTCAAAATTTAGTGTTGTTTTCCTCGATTAAGATTTATCTTAATCGAGGAATTTCAGATACTATTTTACAGAATCTCAAGCCAAATATTCTTTGTTGAAATTTATCTGCACTCCTCGGACAGAAATTCTTAAAACAAAATTAAATTAAAATGTATCGATTTGTAGGTTTAATAAACACTCTGTGTGAATTTTAGGCTTGTGGCTTAGTGAAGAATCTGGCTTTGATGACCCATATCACAACGGAGGTGTCCGAGGCGGTCCTCGCTCGTTTAGCCTACAACATCGGCGTGGAGGACATCAGTATGCTGGGTGGAGAGGAGATCAACGGACCCCAATGCTGGATGGTTTTTCTTAATGGTAAACAAACTTCGAAGAAGAGAACGCAAGAAAAAGTGGGCGGGAAGTCACAGAACGAATCTGTTGGAAAATCATTGATCAACGTTCAAAATAATGTAAATTTTGAGGGATCGTTGAGGGATCACAGTCTAAGATAACCTAAGCTAGCTGGACTTTTCTGCAGTTTGGTCTCGGCTAATGACAAACGTAGCGTTCAAAACTAGAAAACTTGATGATGAGAAAATTCGTGAAAATACCGGTGCAGTAGAAATCGATCGTAACGATGGCCAAAAGAACCGGAAATCTTATCGTTATATCCGATATTCTTTTTACTGTAGAGGGATAAGTTATCGAACGGGGGAAATCAAGATAAAAGGTGCCACTTAAAAAGAAAAAAAATAATAGAATTAAAGTTTTTGAACATTGTTGATATCCGGAACGTAACTTAAGATTATTTAAATTAACCTAACGTACGCTTAGTGAGCGGAGCATCAGGATCGCAGGGTTGTAGGTGTCTTATCTGACTCCTAGAATCAGGGTCGAATGTAGCTGTATGTCACTGTTAGTGCTCCCTGGTTTCCCTTTTCCGAAAATTTCGATTGTCGTTAACCCCCGAAAAGTATAAAGTTGTGTCCAGCACGTAAGGGGGTACTTGACCAATTTTTGTCGAGATAACCATCAGAAAGAGCTAAAAAAAATGAAGGAAAGTCAAAAGCAGCACCTAGATACAATCAGCCGATTGCCCTGGCGTTGAGTTCAAAGTTGCCTGTGACGTCATAGAATCCGCAGAATTCGGCAAAATTTACTGATTATGACAGGCAACTTTGAACTCGATTTCCGGGCGATCGGCTGATTGTATCTTGGTGCTGCGCTTGACTTTCCTTCGTCATTTTTTTAGCTTTTTCTGATGGCTATCTCGATTAAAATTGGTCAAGAACCCCATTCGTAGAACTTAAAATACGCACCCATCTTTCAGTAAGACAAAATAAGGGAAACAGTTGGCGTTTACACACGAGAGAATACCTGATCTTTAATGAAGCCGAGTTGGACTGAATTTCGTGTTTTGCTGTCACAGGTAACATCCTTGGTGTGATAGTTAATTACAAGAGGCTCGTCCGAATTTTCCGGATGCTACGCAGATGCGGACGAATCAGTTGTTTCGTGTCAGTTTACCTCAAGACGCTGCATCGATGTGTACACATCAGCTCCGATGGAGGTCGACTTTGCAGGTGCGAGGAAAAATGAGGGAAAAGCGGGAAACCTCAGAACTATGGCCTTTGACATAAGCCTGCGTTTTGTCCTATACTTGAATCTATTGAGATTGAATCGATCTCTGACAGTTTTGATGGTGACCTCCGACCATCAGTTCACTGCAGGAAATATTTTCTGAAAGCAAAACTTTTTATTTTGAACATATTTCTGCTCAGAGAACGCCCTCAACTCGTTTCATGAGAGTGATTTCTTTTTGGATGCCTGAATCCGCATATTTCAAGAATACAGCAGGCCGGACTAAATTTAAGAGTAGATCTCACGAAGTCCCCAGCCGGATCTGTTCTTTATCTTTGAAGAACAATTTCTTAAGGCATGCTTTTGACAGTGATAGGTTGAATGATCATACAAGCGGGCAAAGAGAATGTAATCAGGTACGAAGACTCCTATGTCCAGGCCCTAACTAGATTTCCTTCTTTTCAGACCATACATAATTGTCGAGAAAGGGCGGTCGTTGGTCACGCAGGTTCACATGGACCAGCTGGCGCAAGGAGTTCGTAACTTTGAGGACTTCCTAAACGATGGTAATTACATTGCTTTTATTTCCGTGTATCCAGCGGTCGGGAAGACAACCTACCCGTTACGCCCGAAAACGTTCCCTTTCCCTTTCCACAAGGCGAGGACTCCTTCTACAAGGCTGTGGATACGCAGGAAAGTGTCTCGGAAAGTGCGTTTTTTGTCTGCTCCGTCGCTCCATCATCTTCTAAATAGCAAATTAGAAAATAACTAATGTTGTATATCATTTTTAACTTGGTCCAGCAACATGGAAGGATTGCCCCCAACATAATGCACCGCCTTGTCGGAAGGCGAGGGAGACGTTTTCGGGCGCAACGGAGAGATCGTCTTTCCGGCTGCTGGATATACGGTTTGAATGATCATCCTCCGACCAGATCCTCGATTTGTATTTTTGTTGTTTCAGGACTGATAGAGTATCTAGATGTGAACGAGGAGAACGACAGTATGATAGCTATGTACGAAAAGGAAATAGTGCCGGGGAAAACTACTCATCTGGAGATCGAGCCTTTCACTTTATTAGGTATCTGCGCAGGACTGATTCCTTACCCGCATCATAACCAAAGTCCGAGAAACACCTACCAGTGTGCCATGGGGAAACAAGCCATGGGTAAGATTCAAGGTGTTTTATTTCGCTTTTGCTTCCTCAACGAAAAAAAAAATATTTTTCTTTGGAAGTTATCGTAGACTATAGAAACCATGTCATGGGTATCGTTGCCCTTAATAGAGTTATCCTCATTACGTCACACAACTCCGTGAAGTTGAAGGAAAATAGTTAACAGAAAGACGGCTCCGGGCATATTTAGGTTAATTTCAAGCTACAAAGGCGAATTTTAAGTTTCAAAAACGAAATAATAGTGTAAAAAATAAAAATAATTAATTTTACTGGAAAAGTATGACATTTTATCGTGTTTTGAAGTGAGTGGAATTTTATTTTCATTTGAACCTGGAGGAAGTCACCTCATGGAATCTAGTCGCTTTGGCAGTCGCTGACCTGTCACATTTTGTGAACTAGGGAGCATCCCTGAAATTTCCACCTCATCATACATAAGACTCAACGGAAACTTCGTAACAACAAAATACTCAGGTGACGAGTCGTCTGTTTGTTTATTGTTTTCCTTCAAATTGGAGGAATTGTTCCGGATATGACGTCACTGTGGACATTTTCATTCTTTCCGTAACGATGTCGATATTAAAAGCAGCGCATACCGATGAAATGCGCGGATGAAATATATCATGTATGGGTATCCCTGTTTCAAAGTCCCTGCTAAAATTATTGCCGAACTTTGAATATTGGATAGCCACGAAATGCGTGGGCTATTCACGAAATGCTAAGATTTCAACTTAATAATCGTAATTTATTTTAGTGCTACTTAATCTTATGTCGATAAACTGAAACAAAGCAATTTCATATGATTTGTCCAATATGTAAAACCAGTTCGTTTAAACGGAGTATATCAAGTTATAATTCCAATTCCTCTGTTTAAGAGCCGTGCTTGTATTGTTTGAGAAAGCCCTTAATTCGTAAGCTACTGCTCCGTTTTGAGGTATTTTATAAAAGGTCAAAAGGAAATTCGTTTAGTAAGTATACTAGTGCAAGTTCAGCGAGGTTATTAACAAAATATGTTAAAATTGGGCATACAGTTATTTAATCTCGATTAAATCTTTTTCAGCTTCTTTCCGGCAGTTTTTGTACATTGATGTCCCGACGTGATGAACCAAACAAGGTCTTGTGTTTATTGTTGTTTGCCAATTTGTGTCGGCAGCAGCGCGTGGGGTGGGTCGGGAAGATTCAGGGGAAAAGAGGGGGGGACTTTTTCTTGCCCCCACATCGTCTCACCACCCTCTTCCCCCATGCTGCTGCCAATACAAAACAAACGAAAAGAATCACCAGGTTGTTTGGCCCGTCACTTTTACTGTTGTGTACACAATAAATTTGTAAGCATTTTCCAGTTCTTGTATTCCGCTTTTCCGCGCCAAGCCGATCGGAGTTACAATGCATATCGCCTAACATAAACTTATCGAAGTGACTATTCACACGCTGCCCCCATTTAAAATGTATTTGGTTCGTTTCCGTGCGTTTAAGTCACCTCCCATCTGAAATGCAGTAGGTTGCTTTCCGTGCGTTCAAGTCTCCCTTGTATTAACGTATGCGTGCGAATAGAACTGACCTAAACCTATCTATTGATATCAAGCCCCATACGCCTTACTAGGGTTGGGTTGCGTTCCTTGTTTCGCTCGAATGTCGCTCAGGATTCCACTTATTTCCCCGTGGCAGATGCCACCGTCGAGAAATAAGCGTCACTAGCTAAGCGCCCTTAGGTTAGGGTGCATTGTGCGTTGGTTCGTTTTCTCTCCACTTTATTTGGTAAACACGCTTACGTTAACTTAGAGAAGGTTACGGGTCATATGCTTCACTGTGCTGTCAGTTCGCTCAACTTGGTAACGAAAGGTGGAACTGAAGATTTGGAATACCCAACTCCTGAAATTTATTTCTTACTAACGAAAGCTCGATTTTTACAGGAACAATCGCTTACAACCAGAGGAATAGAATAGATACTCTTCTGTACAACTTGGTGTATCCGCAAGCACCTATGGTGAAGAGCAGAACCATCGAACTGATAAATTTCGACAAGATTCCCGCTGGCCAGAATGCAACCGTCGCAGTAATGAGCTACTCTGGATATGATATTGAAGATGCTTTGGTGTTGAACAAAGCTTCCATTGACAGAGGTGCGTGTTCTTGTAACATATTCTTAAATTAAGATATTCAAGGCAGGCAGGTAACTTACACAGACCGTGATAGATTTTTCATTACTTGCGATTTAATTTTAAACCTATCAGGAGTCTACCTCGCAGCATGTTTCCATTCCATTCCCTTTTTATACGTGATAACATGATTAAATGCAGCCCAGCTGAACCTAACCTAACGTTACCAATGCGAACCTGATTCCACCCGTCAAGCAAATCTGACCCATCCGAACCAAACCCAAAAGCTAATGTTACCCCTTTAGACGAAACCTAACTTAAACCTAACCCAACTTAACGTAGCCCAACCTAGCAAAACAATCCGACCGAGCTTCACCAAACCGAACATAATCCAACCCAGGCAAACCTAACCCAACCGAACTTCATCTAACCTTATCCATTTTAACCCACCTCAATATACTGAAACTAAACTTAATCTGATCAAGTTTGTGTTTTTAAGTAAAACCCTTTTTACAGGTTACGGCCGCTGCTTAGTGTACCGGAATTCCAAATGTAATTTAAAGAGGTACGCCAACCGATCGCACGATCGGATTTTGGGTCCGCAACTAGACGCCGAAACGAAAAAACCGATAAGGGCTCATGAGTTGCTCGACCTCGACGGCATCGCTTCTCCCGGAATGAAAGTTGAAGACAGACAAGTGAGTGACTTTGACTTTCGATCGAAAATCAGGAGGTTTGTGATTGTCGAGACGCCATTTTACTCGGAGTTAGTGATAAGTCATTTAAGCTTCGTCTTGTCTTACTTGGCTTTTCCTTCCACCTTAACCTACGATATATTTCAAATGAGCTTTTGTGGAACCGATTTTATTTGACAAAGGACGGAAGCCAATGTCCAGTGTAAAGGAAAATCGAGATGACATCGAATCGAATAGGTCAAGGTTGAAGAGGCGTCGGATCCACGTCGATTCGATTTTTATTCCCCACACGGTGGTTTACTTTCCTTGAGGTAGAGTCTTCAATCGTTGGAAGAGCCCGAATGCACACTATGCGGCCATCTTAAGACCCCTCTGAGCCTCTCTGTCTGACTTACGATTGTGGCATACATCTGTCTCTTTCTTACCCGATAAATCAGAAGGGTAGTATGCCCCTCTCACAGGGTGACCACCAATCCTGAAATACCAGAAAAATCGTAGAATTTTATATGGTTTGGGAATAGTCATGAAAAAACGCAAAAATTCCGAGAGTTACTGTGAAAGTCATGGAGAATGACAAGCGCTTATTAAAATAATGTAAATCCTTTTCAAAAAAAAAAAAAAGATTAATTTCTGGAAAATCATCGGCCATAAGTCAGGGAAAATGATAATTCATCCCGGAAAAGTCGTTGAGAATTGTTGATCGACTCCAGTAGTCTACCTTGAGTGCCCCATAGGGAGAGAGGCCACAATTTATTTCCACAGTGTGCGCTGATTCGTAGGATGCATGAAACCAGCGACGCTAATTGGTAGGATGCAATAATGACGTGGCAGTTGACGCCTCTATCCCTGTGAGGCTCTCTAAGTCTACCTGTTCGCGCTTCTATATCACTTAAAAGAGTATCTTGATGTGAACACTGAACCAAATGCGTTTTCTGATTTCCAATTAATTGTTTTCTTCTCAGGTTCTCGTGAATAAGTCTATGCCGACGATCTCAAGTATGACGCCATCGGAAAGTCCCGAATATCGTGAAGTTCCTGTCAGTTACAAGGGGACGGTTCCGTCTTACGTGGAGAAAGTCATGGTGTCCTCGAACTCCGAGCAGACTTCTCTTATTAAGCTTCTACTCCGCCAAACGCGGCGGCCCGAAATTGGGGACAAGTTCAGTAGCCGTCACGGCCAGAAAGGAGTCACAGGTTGGTTGCACTTACCGCTGCTCTCTCTTGCCAAGGCTTTCCTCTATTTTCCACCGGAGTTGGACGTTGTAGTCAAGGAATATTTTCCGGATCTCACGTGAACAAGTTGTTATTCGCCGCGTCGGATACCATTGACAACCTACCTCAACGAAACCGAGCCTAGTGCTTTGTGGTTGGTCTTATCGAACCTAACGAAACATATCCCTTCTTGATCCTATCCAACCGAACCTAAACCAACTTAGCCCATCCAACCTAGCTTAACCGAACCCAGCCCAATGCGAATGCCGTTGCACGAAGTCAAAACAGTGTATTACAGGGTGTCAACCGACCAGGAAAATCGGGAAATAATTAAAAACCGATTTTCCACTGGAAAATGACCAAAATTTTTCTGCGAACCGGAAATTGATTTTTTTTTGTTAAAAATTACAAAAAAAAAAAAACAAAAAAAAAACGGAAAATAGCTTCTTGGTATCTTTAAATTCATGAATAACCAAAATTTTCGCTCGCTTCTCTCACGATGTTTGGTTCAGAAGTCGTCAAGGTAACCGGTAAAACCTTAATCAACCGGGAAAACCCGGGGTTATTATTATTATTTTTAAATCGCTAGACACCCTGATTGTAGCTGTTGAAATAATTCTTTCAAAAGCATTTGCCGAGAGGCCAACAATTGGACAGAAGCAAGAAATGTATCAGTCACTATAACGCTTCGTTTTTTCAGGTCTTATTGTTGAGCAGGAGGACATGCCCTTCAATGACTTCGGAATCTGTCCTGATGTCATCATGAATCCTCATGGTTTTCCGTCTCGTATGACTGTCGGAAAACTCATCGAAATTCTGGCCGGAAAAGCGGGAGTTCTAGAAGGAAAATTCCATTATGGAACAGGTTAGTTTCTAGTAGCTCTTATGTCATCAGTTACAAACAGGAAAGGAATGTTCTCCGATACGCAAGTTTTTCTTTACAGAGCACATTCTTTGGGATTTTCATATCTGAGGGCATGTTAAGTTTAGGTGTCATTTTTCTCCGAGAACTTCTGTGTTGAGGAACTTCATAAATGAGTTTTGAGACAAGGTCTTTTGTCGGCAGCCACCCAACGCTTTGCGAGACACATCTGCAAACGGAGATTATCACTCGGAAATATTTCGACTTGGAGTACTTTCTCAATTTATTGTTTGCGGAATTAGGTTAAGTTTTGCGTTTTGGTCAGAAAGCTTTCAGCGAGTCATTTTCTCAGTCACACGCTCATCGCATTGAATATTCCAGTTTTCAGTGTAGTAGAATACCTGGGAATGTTAGGTTAATTGAGGCTGTGTGAGGTTAAGTTAGGTGGCATGTTGTCCGAGAACTTCTTGCTGTCGACTGAGCATATTCTCATCGCATTTTTTTACAGCTTTCGGCGGTTCAAAAGTCGAAGACGTCTGCGAGGAGCTCGTAAAAAACGGATTCAACTATTTAGGCAGAGATATTTTCTATTCGGGTATTACGGGAGAAACCCTGCGAGCTTATATCTACTCTGGTCCTGTGAGTATGATTTGACACAGAATGTGGTTATTTTTAGAGCTGAAGCTTTGTCTGAAAGTTATGATTTGCCTCAGGTGTATTATCAAAAGCTGAAGCACATGGTTCAGGATAAAATGCACGGGCGAGCGAGAGGCCCGCGGGCGATTCTCACAAGACAGCCGACTGAAGGGAGAAGTCGTGAGGGAGGGCTGCGTTTAGGCGAAATGGAGAGAGATTGTCTCATCAGTTACGGTGCAAGGTATCGTATTATTCACCTTTACCGACTGGTTTTTATTTCGCACTTGAACTGGTGTATACATTACAATAAAATTATCACAAATCGTAATAATCGGGAGAGGAGGGGGGGAGCAGCGTGGCTTCCAAGTTTTACTTTTTTTCTCCAACAAACTACTATAAATTGTGAAGGATAAAACTCCGACTATTTATTTTTCTAATTGAGGTTCTGCTATCGAGGAAAAATCAGATTATTAAGGATTTCCACTTTCCAACTAACCTGCTAGCGCGGTTAACTTGGATTAAGTTTACCAAGGTTGGATCAACTTAACAATTTTTTTTTTAATTTTTTTCTTTTCATTTTTTGTTGTAAATTTGCAGCAATCAAGAAAAGGTTTCCTTCGGCCGAAAACTTGTGAAAAAAAAAGAAAAAAAAAAGCGGTCTGTTTTGTTTTTTTTAAAATTTTTCTTAAATTTATTTTATATTTTTTTTAAATTCAATTTTCTTTTTGTTTGTTAGTGCACGTGCAGTAACCCGATGGTCTTGCAAATCTTGTCCAATTTTACTAATTAAATGTCCTACGCAGCATGATGTTGGTTGAGCGGTTGATGAAATCCAGTGATGGTTTCCAAGTGGATGTTTGCAACTTGTGTGGACGCCTGGTGTACTCTGGATGGTGAGTATTTTTATTTTGTGGATTTGTTGTTTTCGCTCAGTTTTTCAGCGAAGTGCGACCCGTTTTATTCTAACACGTCGGACTAGCTGTTCACCCGACACAAACCGGAACGCCGAAACCCATTGTCGCTTGGCCTATACCACTTACTTCTCGGCCGCAGTCATTGCCGCCGAGAAGTAAGCAAGCAGCATCAAGCATGGTGGCAGCAAATCCCTGAAAAGTAGAGAGGCGCGAATGGTGACTCCTGCCATGGGAGTATTCCTTACGGGAAAACGGGGCTCAACATGGCGTCCATGGGTTTCATTTGCGCCTCTCTACTCTTCAGGGCTCTAGGTGGCAGTGGAGCGAAGCACAGAGCCCGTAAACCTGAACTGCACGAATAGCCTTGCTAGAACGCTATTATTCGGCAAAGTTTGGATAATCGTCTATTCGCTGGAGTTAAAGCGAACATCCTCATCCATTGCTATTTTTTAAATCAAGATGTGGATATGATCCAATTTTCTTATCTTGTTTCTAGGTGCCATCACTGCCAGTCCAGCGCATCTGTTTCCACCATCAACATACCCTATGCTACAAAACTTTTGTTCCAAGAGCTGCAAGGAATGAACATAGCACCGAAGTTAACACTCACCAATTACTGCTCATAACATAGAGTCAAGCCTAATTATTTTTGTACTCTGCAAGAACTATGTTTTTGTTGGTTCATCCGAGAAGTTTATCCGTGATGAAGTATCCATATTAAAATTTAATTTTGAACGTTGCTTCTCTATCAAAGTTCTCATTTGCCAGCGACGGAATTAAGCTTCTAAAAACTTGCAAAATAATCAGAAATTATGTGTGAGCAAGAATTTTGCCGCACTCTCATGATCGGGCTTCGTTATCATGAGTTTTCCTCTCATGTCGTTATAAAACAAGTATGACGAGTTTGTACGGTATAATTTCATTCATTTTTCTCATCGCCCATTTTCTTTTTATAAGAGATTTAGGTATTAATACCTTAGAGAAAACGTATAAAATCAGGTCCACATTAATTTAACTCGGGGTAGGGGGGGGGGTATTTTTTTTGAAACTGCATCCTTATATCTTGGCGTTCGCCCTGAATGATATACCAACATTCAATGAAAAAATTCATGAGGTTTAAGTTGATTTTTTTTTCTTGACCTATCTCTGGGTTTGTGACTCAATGAGTTCATTCTTCAGAGGCAACGTGGCCGTGGACATTTTTCAATTCTTTTATTCAATAATCTTTCGTGACGAGATAAAGCGAACGTAGCACCCATTCTGTTAAAATTGACGGTCAAAAAGAAAAAACGGAATAAGTAGCTTTGTTTAAAGGCCGAAGCGAATCGTTTTAACAGTAGCTCCCGATGCTCGACAAAATTTGCGCTTGTTACAGTTTATCTATTTCAAACAACAACTTTTTGTCTTTTTCCTCCCAGGGCTTCTATATCCTTTATTAAATTTTTCACTGATTTGAGGTCAAAACTTGTCCTTTCCAAATTTCTTTGTCACGCCCTCGGTCTTACCACTGTACGCATGCAAGTAATAGACCTTATCCTTTCAAGTTAGATTATAATCAGCATGAAGCCTTCATAGAAACCAAGATTCAATCAAAGAAACCAATCACAACCTTCCACCCATGGAAGCTAGAGTGTATCACCTAACTAAAGCTTCTTTGAAAGAGTGAGCTGATGGTACAATCTTATTCAAAAAATGTGCAAGGCAGTAGTTCTAGAATGTTCTGTTTTGAATGACAAACAAGTGAAGAAACTTGTACAATTTTATTATTCTGGGTAAAAATTTTGAGATATTTAATGAAAAAATAGACCCTCACAGTGATAATGATATTACAAAATTTAGGAGTTGTTACAGTTGATATTCCAGTGTTCATTGAATAAATATACAATAGCAGTGGCACAAGGAGAAAGACTACAGAGCCTGTTCAGGCTGCTCTGGGAGAGCATCTACTCGGTTATGCTTCTTCTTTTTCTTCTTCTTTTGTTTAGTCTCTTGAGTAACCTCTACAAGTGAGTTATGCTCTTCTGAAACTATCAATGCCTCAGATTCAGTATTATCTATGAAAGTGTTGACCTCTGCAACAACCTCATGATCCACAGAATTTATTCTCCATTTCTTCTTTTTATGTTCAATGAAATTTTCTTGAGCGTCAGCTAAGTTTCCTGTTGAATTTTCGTCTTCACAAAATTTCCTCTTCTTTTTCTTTTTTTCTGTTTTTACTGGTTCTTGTTTTTCAAACACGCTTCCAGAAACTTCACCTGAGGATTTTTTCTTCTTCTTCTTGTCTGGAATTACTGGTGTAGATTCTTCCACTAAACTTTCAGGTACTTCAATCTGGGAATCTTTGCTTTTCTTCTTTTTTTTCTTCTTAGCAGGAGCTTTCACTGTACAATCCATGTGATTTAATGACTCATCAACACTTCCAGATGTATCCACCATGTCTTTAATGTACTTATCAACATAAGACACATCAACATCTCCCCATGTAACACTTCTCCTTTTATTTATATCACCATTTTTGCTTTCTTCCGCAGTGGAGTCACATATTGTTTCTTCAGGAGTCATGCTCTGTTTTTTGGTCTTCTTCTCAACAGACCTCTTTTTGAAATAGTCAACTGAGGAACCTGCAGTTATGTACATATTGGCACCATGTATGGTAGTGGCCTCTTCAACTGGCTCAGGTGCTATTGGCTCTGGTACTGGTTCCTTAACTTTAGGTTTCTTTAAAGAAATCCCTAAAATGCTCATCAAATCTTGCTCACTAGCTCGAGACAGATCCTTTCCTCGGGTGAATTTCTTGTAATGAACCCTCTTTGTGGACTGCTCAGACTGCTTCTCCAAAGACTTGATCTTGGGCTTCTTCAACATCTTCTTTGAGTCATCAGCTTCAATTTCTACATCATTTGACGCAGAATTCAGCTGAAGCAGGAGAGATTGAAATTCTGATTGTTGAGCCAGTGCATCATCTTCACTCACTTTGTAACCTAAGCCGGAATCATCGTTCTTCAGGCGAAGCTTGATTGGATCAACACTGCCTGATTCGTTCACACCAAGCCCTTTACCAGGTGCCCATCCCATTTTGGCCATCATTTTGAATGCAGCGGAGCCGGTGTCATCTATAACATAACAATTCAACATGAAGTGAAATCAAAACAATGTGCTCAACGACCTGTGTTCTAACCTCACCAACCATACTTACCATCACATCTCTTGTTAATTTTACTAAAACCAGAGAAAGGCTGCACCCTATACTTGGTCTTTTTTCTGGGCTCTGCCAACATAGCCATTTTCGGCTATAAAATTGCTCTTGTTAAGTAAATCAAATAAAACAATTAAAAG
>Ga0058701_10000966_pt1 | contig 19803 bp, 9 predicted proteins | sample AgamicOrMae_FD_97039 | JGI IMG/M metagenome (GOLD analysis project Ga0058701, IMG submission 97039) | Agave microbial communities from Guanajuato, Mexico - Or.Ma.e | ecosystem: Host-associated > Plants > Phyllosphere > Phylloplane/Leaf | place: Guanajuato, Mexico | collected 2012-06-04
CCAGTAAGCAAAGAAACTAGGTGCCTGCGCCAGCCGGATGATAGCAACTACAACGCCAAAGGGTGCATCCACCCAGCTCGTTGTAAAGCCCCGACGTGCCGTGGAGGTCTGATTCCCAACTAGTCTGACCGATGCTCGAGAATATCAACGAGTGGCCATGCTGATCCATTAGTGAAATTCATTGCATATTCTGCTCTAATCCGTAAGTAGCAAACCGTCAATTTTAACACACGCGAGAACTACAGTAATTTCAGTCTATATGTTTGTTGACTTCCTTCTGGTTTTCTTAGGTATAAGGAATGATCATTCATTTTGCATTATTTTGAAAAAAAGTCCAATTTTTAACGAAGTAAAAATGAATTTCGGCCCCATGTTTGTAGGAGTTTCGGCTTCAATGCCGCCATATCTTAAAGGTCTGATATTTTCATGAAAATCGTAGGTGGCAAACTAACAAGGCGCACCCCTTGTAAGGAAAATTAGAAACCCAAACCCAGTAGAAAAGGAACTTCCAAAAATACCAAATTTGTCTCGATAAGACAACGGGAATTTGGTTAAAAACTAGCAAATCAGAAAACCTGTTCGGATCGAACAGGATACATTTTACATACTCCATCGGTAAGTCTAGGAAAAAGCATAGAAAAAAAACGAAATGTTTAGGGGCAAGCTTATATTTGCGATAATATCTGCGCATGGGAGGTTGATTAAATGAAGGGCAGTACAGGGTCCTCACTGAAGAACTGAATTCGGGTAAGGTTAATTTTGGGTGTGTGTCCTTGGTTTTCGTGAGGGATGAGAAACTTACGGGGGTGTACTGTTTGACATGAGAGAATAGCAATTGTCGTGAAATTTTCACGTGGCAACGCACACCGGCTGTGCCTGAGCCGAGCTGTGCCGTGCGGTGCACTGCAAGGCCCTGAATAAACCAGCGATGACAGCGATCTGACACACAGCCATCACAGGCACGAGGATTGTTTTATCAAAATGCAGGCGAGGCCCCCAAGGCTATACAAAAAGCACCCAGTGTCACGGAAAACACAGATGTTGGCTTAATCAGCGGATTTCGTTCGGATTGCGGAGCTCGTTTAACGAGCTCATCCGATCCGAAACGAAAATTCCCGAAGAATATACGCAACCTGTCCTGATCTTACCGCAATGCACTGATCCCATATTGACCTCTCTCACACCATGTATCTGTGACCCGCGGCAAATATCTACAAATCGACGAAAACTACTAAAATAGATTATTTCGAGCGAGAATAAGACCTCATTAAAAGATATTTTAGGTATTTCATTTAATCGAATATCTTAAGCAGGAATAACATCTCATCTCAAGTCATTTCAAGGTCCACTGACGATTTCGTTTAAAATACCTTTTAACTATAAGAGGCCAAATATTAATCACTCGAACCGGTTGGAAATGACTTCGAAAGTTTAGTCGGAACCATTCTGCTTCGAAACACAGTAGCCTCGTTCTAATCTAAACCAACATACCCCAATTAAGTCAGAAAAGAATGTCAGCGGTAAAGACAGGGAGTAACTCAGGTTAGAAGTGTCCTCTACTATTTCCAAGGCACCCAGAATACGGTGTGGATCCACACGCAGGTTGCACGTTACGCTGTTCAATGTGCTACATGGAACTACTACTACAATCCTTTGCTTTCATGGTCATCCAATTCCTTGAGGGGTTCTCGAACATCTACTACCATAAGTTTTCGTCTGTCTGTTCTGGTGCACTTTAAATTTTTAAGATGGCGTTTTCTATCGATGTTATCGTTTCCAGCATCGACTGAAATGGTGTTGCTCTTCGTCTCCAAGCGAAGCAAGGCTCATGAAAAAGAGCGACATTGGTGACGACAAAACGAATCTATATAAGCGCGAGTCTCCGGGCACCAAGTGAAGTAAGCCACATGAGGCTTGGCGACGGTAAGGTTAGATCAGACAACCTTCATCGTTCTCTAGTCGCTGCGATCGGTTAGCGATGGATATTAGACCACAAGATGTGGGAAACGTATTCGAAATTCAGTTTGAATGTAAACAATGAATACAGATGTTTAGATTTTCAACGTAGATGAGAAGCCACGCACACCTCACCGATCTAAACCGTTGCCGCAAATTCAACCTCCATCAATCCTAACCTTACCGCGCTTATTTTTTTAAACCCTTGAGTTGACCTTTCGATTAACCCCATCTTTAAGTTGATCTCAATAAAGATATAAAACACGAGGGTGGGTTACATCTAGAGGTTGTCGAGTATTGACCCAAGTTACTGAGAAAGTCGCGAAATTTTGCGAAGACACTTGTCACGAAGCGTTTTGCTCTGTCTGTCGCCGCGTCGGCAGCACGGGATGTCATATTGTTTCACAACTACAAAGAGTTCGACGCACACGGCAGATAATTGGAAATAATATTCTTCACGAAGACAGTATTTTTGCTTCATTTTTGCCGCCTACGTCAAAGCGTAGGCAGCCTGTAATTTGTGTTCTTCCAACAAATTAATGAAGCATCAACTACTAAAATGTTCAACGGAGTTCGAAGACACAAGAGGAGTTTGAACTTTAACGAACTGTAATAAGGTAAACGCAAGGGTGTTGAGGTCGGTGCATCAAAGGACGCCTTAAGCCTCGGACTGAACGGGTTGGTCAACTAAGTAAGGCGCTAGCATAAGGTGGGTTTACTACCTATACTCAGGAATATAATCCATCACCATAATGGTTCATATGGTGAAAGTAAACACTGTAAACAGTACTGTATATGGTAACGTTTACTAGCAAACTTGTTAGCATTTACTGGCCGATGTTTGGCAGTCGCATTTTTAAAGTTATTTTTACTAATTTTTAGCAATCATTACTAACCTACTTTTCTCAGTGTGGCGAATTTGAGGACCGTTAGGTTACGTCAAAGTAGGTTTGTTACGAACCTAATTCCTCGCTCGCTGTCTCAGCCACTAAAGTTGATAACAAGAGGTGGAATTAAAACCTGACACATTTAAAAAAATACTTCGAAGCAATTCAAATTGTGAGGATTACTCATTCAACCTGAATATCGCACTGGGGTACCAACCTACCAGCGGGAAAAATTCTAGTTTGTCACGATGGCGTGCAGTTAAATGAAGCGCATAAGAGGGAAGCATATGAGAGAGAAAAGGAGCGCGTCATTGCTGCCAACGCAAAGCCAGCGGAACGAGTGAAGTGGACTAAGCAGAGCAAATCGCTCCCAAGCGGAGCGGTTGGCAGCACTGGGGGGCGGGCTGGTGGCGGGAAAGGTCGACGGCAGATGATCGCGCGGGACCGTAAAAATGCTCGACAGACGACTCGTCATTTCCTGGATTGCGGCGGCCGAGCGCCTCGAGGGCCCCGCCGCCGGCGGTGGTGGGATCGAGTGCCCGATGAAGCCGTCCCATCGCACTATTTGCACTTTGGACGCAGGAGGTGCCGGTACTACAAGTGCGACGTCCTGAAGGTTAGTACCACTAACACTTGACAAGTACCACGAAACATCCAGTGGGTCTTGGTTCCGAGAAGTGAGGTTCCCTTGGATATCTGTGAAACACCTATTGTTCGATAACGAGATTCCACAGCGTCACTGATAAAAAAATACGGAGTGTCTATTCGCACACAAACCCCTATTCAAATTATATTGGACCACCTTTTAGAGTAATCGAGTTGGTTGTGATAGGTAAAACATAGCCTGGAAGCCTTTAATGCGTGTTGGTAACCGGTTGATTTCCAGGAAGACCAGTCAATACCTTGTACATGAAAAGCTCTCTCGCCTTTGTGGTGTGGCTATTGATAGATTTCATCGGGAAAACTGAGCCAAATATGCGTATACCTGTATTAGCAGAACACAAAAAGGCTTCTATCGCCTGCAAGGGTATTCGTCAAAGACTTTAGTAAGGTTAGGGTGTTTAGATGTCGTATTCGTAGTATCTATTTTATTCAACTAGAGGTCCCTAAACACATAGGTTAGCGCATTAGACAACATTTATCAAAGCACGTCTATCCTGATGTATCGATTAGTTATGGAGCAATCTTGTCGAATCTCTCTCTGGTTTTGATTACAAACTGTGAAACATAGTCTGTTTAACTGAGCGAAGAGCTACGTAAGCAAGCGTCTAGCTGCTGCGATTAAAATTGTTTCAGTGTACAAGCCATATTTTGTTGATTGACAACGAGAAAAGGTTTTCATTAGTCCAGGCTCTCACTCTCCATTCTTTTCCTGATTTTTTGGTTATTTTGGACTCGCCGGATTTGCGGGTGCGGAATCAAACATCAACGGAGGACACCCGATAAATCCCTCAAACGGACCCTACTGCCCGCTTAAATACGTTCTCCAGCTCCTTTGACAAGATCTTTTCTGTGGTACAAACCGAATCAACTTGCACTCCAACTTTCAAAAATATCCCGAGAAATTGCGGAAAGGGAGGAAATAAAGGAGATGCAACGACGATCTTCGAAACTTTTGAAATTCCATCTGATCACTTTTTCGGATATAGAGCTGCCTGTTCATAAGAAGGGTTGGCATATGCATTGCTTTCAAAGGCGATGATTTAGAGATTCAGACTACGATAATGCGACAACTACGATAGGCGTTGCGATGACAATCAGTTTTGTCCGTTGGAATCGAGTCGAATGAGTCAGGAGCTTTCAACTCAAGAGAGATTCCCTCTTGGTAGTCCGTGTGTTCATTTTCAGAGAGTATTCTCACTATCAGACCAAACCCGTTCAACCGCGAGCTTAGAACCACCATTGACATTTCTCAAGTTCGAATTTTAACTACCGGTAGTTGAGTACAGTACGTTGCAAAAGTTTCCATGCCAAGCGCGGAACATTCTCCCGCAGGGAAAGTATACTCGTGATGAAGAAGACAAAAATAGTTTTATGCAGTGTGAAACCACCCACACTTTGAGAAATATGTGTATTTTCCCAAAATAAATCGAGGGACACCCGCAAAAAAACAACCATTTCCGAGGAAAAACTAAAAGAATCCTCTCCCTCCCCTACTCCTCCACGCGTAGCTTATTTCCAAGAAATAAAAGAAAACATGGAGTAAAAGGACACAAAATCTACTGAGAGCGCAATGTTAACTATTATTCTTTTTTATTTTCATAACTTCAGCTGGTGATGATTTACCTAAGAGAACAAGCTCCCCCAGATTTCCAGCTGAGAGAAATTAGGTTATGGTCGTCCCCTTTCTGACAGGGGAAGCTAGTTCACTCAAATTAATAGTAGTTGCCAGACAACGTAACAATAAAAAATCATTCAGTTACGCAACACCACATCCAGTTTTGAGTCCTATAACTTCATATTTTCTCTTGAAAATAAGAAACACGCGGAAGGGAATGAAAGCATTTTTTTGTTCTTCCTACTCTCGAAATGACTGATTCTGGTAAAACACATCGTGGGCGGGGGTTGAAGTAAACATGAAACATATTCCGGAAAGCAGGAATGACTAATTAGAAAGCGTTTACGGGATGTGGTGAGACGTAAATTAACTCCCTGGTGAGACAACAAACGCTGCGCTGCCAGGTTTCACTTCGCGAATTTTCAACGTAGTTTAGGACACTTAAGAGGGCTTCGCAAATTACTCCTCCCTTCAACTTACTCGTTTTCTTTCCCAGTGACAAGAGTCTAAAATTTTATAGGTAGGGATAAAACACCCCAGCGTTGTGTTCTATTAAGTGGGTATTAACGTTCTACAGCAGGACGTCAACCGAAAGAGAAAAATGTTCGTGTAAACGCGACATTTTCTTTGTCATGTCCACAAAGAGAATATGATGATTAGGCTTACGTTACACGAAGCCACGGTTACGCCTTGTATGCACGCGTAAAATGGAGAAGCAAGGAAAGACTTCCGAATCTTATGAAACTTCACCTGAGGAGTTAAATTTTAATTTCCAACGAAGCGTAAGACTATTTCTAAAATTTTAATTGGTTGGACATAATGTTGCCTGCTACCGATTCTCAGTACCTTGGCCAATTGAAATTCATGTCTGAAGTCGTATCTAGCCCATCGAATTTGAATTCCTAACTCAGACTAACCAAGTAACTCAAGAATAATATCATAGCAAACATGACGTACCGCGGAGAGAATAAATGGCTGACAGCGGGAATTTTTAATTCCCGATTTATAACAAAATTAATGCAAGGCTTCATCATAGATGATCCTTACGACTGAGAGGGAGATAATATTAATGAAACCATCTCGTCTGGCTTAAACCAATGCTACCACAAATTGAAAAACAAAAATTGCCCGCACTTATTAATTTATGCAGGACATTTTTTTTTTCAATGAAAAAGGGACATCGTATATTTCAGAAACAATAAAATAAGAGGTCCAAGTATTAATAGATCATGATTCCAGTAAACCAACATTGGTCAAGACATTGCTGGCACTCCGCTTCTTCATAATTGCCCTCGATTTCGATAGTTTGTGGCGGTTTAATTGAAGTGAAAAGGCGTTTTGGGTGAAAGGCATGGCTGAAATCAATTATGGTTGAACCGCAGACTGGTGACGAGAGGAAGCACTCAACTTCGCTAGTCTATGGTGACGTGATGGTCAACGTGAAGGGCCGCTGACCACGATGCAGGACTTCACAGTCGCTAGACGACCCCGCAATGCAACCGGATATGTTCTTAGTTCTTCGCCTTTGGGTGAGTGCCATACGTTCAAGTTGAGAAGCAACTTATACTCCTAGTTCAAGATCTCAGGTCGGAGAACAAATATCCAAAACAAAAAAAAAATGGTGTGATACAAAGAATGACATTCGAGCAGATTTATATAAAAACCTTGAGGATCCATTGATTGGACAATAGACATCTATATGAGTAGATATACAATAGATATCTATTGATATAGATTTGAAGAGTGGTATTAATGAAAAAAATCTTTATAGTAATGAGGCCTCTAAAGATCGCACATTCACTTCATAGAATGAACATCACAAACGGACATAGATTGCATAATTAGAGTGGCTCCTCCCTATGTTAACAGTTTCTACCAATAATTTGTGAAATTCATACAACTTCTAATATTTATTTGTCATTTTAATATTCATACCGGTTAATAAAGATACTCTTACAAAAAAAAAGTTCAACTGTGCTTTGAGCAAATGAGCCAAAGCCATCCGTTCAAAAATACGATTCAAGTATATTTTTAATAAAAATGTATCATAAATATAATAACTGAAAAAAACCTTACGCAAGAAAGTCCTATAATTAGTTTCGTTCCTATAAATGACGTGAAGTTTGTTTCCTTCGTCGAGATGGCTTGGCAATCATCTCTGAAAAGATGCGAGGGCGTTCAGAATATTCTGAAAGGCTTATAAAATTCAAACTCTGCGGTGGAGAAGGTTTTAACAGCATCCTCTTTCCAAGCAAGTTTGATAAGGCCTAACAAAGTTCTTTGCCAGCATCTTAACAAGATAAAGGAAACAATAAAGGGCGAGAAAAAACATAAATCGTCTCATAAATCAGACGCGATATTTTCCAGAGAGAGTACGTTCGACATCCATCGTTAGTTTTGCAGGCCGCACCGAAGCCCACACTGCGTCAACGCCTTACGGCGCCTTACGGCCATTACGGAAAAACTGATGTTTATACTGCCAAGTTTTTATTATTTCATATCAGACTTAACGGATTTTTTTCAAAAAATTGGCCGATAGCTTTTATGAAATAAAAATATTGGCGGGCGGGGCTTTGATAATATGCAATGATAACAGTGGAGGCGGAACATAAATAGCGATCTCATTTGAAAGCCCAGGATAAATTCTGTTTCAGGTCATTTCTCGGAAAGTCGCTCAATTTGTTTGACGGAGAAGTCTCAAGTAACGGGATGGTCGAACCGCCCCGACCATCCGACCCTGGGCGGAAATTTGAAATTAAGCACTATGGGGTACACTTGAAAGGTGGCATTTTCTACCTTAAGAGTTCCACTCTGTTTTAGCCTTGATTTGGGAAAAGCGACGTACAACCACGTAAGTTAGGTCATGTGTCTTGTGCCTCGCTCTGCACTCCGGCTGTCGTCAAGCCCGATACGCTAACTATTCTCGGTGGCAGCTACTATTACCGAGAAGTAAGCCGCATCAGTCTTGGCGACCGTGGGGTTGGGAATCTAAGTGAAGTTAAAGCAGATAACATGTTTTGTTGCGTCGCGATTTATTCGGCTGAGCGACGAAAGGTGGAATTCAAGAGGTGGGAGATTCAACCTTAAAAATTTGCATTGGGAAAATGTTTGCTGGTCGATCAAGACCACGCAGACACTAAATCAAGGCGAGTTTTGCATAGACGAGAAGGGTTTACTTAAGAGGGGCTGTCAGTTATCTGGTCCCGAGTGGGGAAAGTCTGGGACGATCCTGACAATTGGTGGTTTGTCATCAGATTGTAGCGTGGATGTTCGCCCCAAGCTGCTCCAAGAGCCTCCACCTCCTCATGTCGGCCACAGAGCCCACTGCAGTAATGGAAGGGTCCGAATTCGATAAGGCTTTCGCTGTGGTCAACGCCATGTTCGAGCAAATTGCCCTGGCCCCTAGCCACCAGTCCGGCGAGCACGGGCCCGGGAGTGGCGCCGACTCTCACGGGGACTTCGGACACAGGTCATCGACCCAGGCACCGATACCGACACCGACACCCAACACCTATTATATCACGGCTAAAGACTCGGATTTCATCTTAATTGATCCGCTGGATGATCACGACCGCAACGCTGCCGCACTTTCAAAAATGGTCCAAGGATCGTACCAGCAGCGAATAGATTCTCACGAGGAGCCTCCAACACCTACATCGTTCCTGGTGACGGCGGGGGGCGAGGATCACGACGTGTCCGCCACGGAGGATTCGAAAGAGCAGGAGGAACCTCAAGCGGATCCAGAGGATCCTCAAGAGGAGGAAGGAGATACTCATGGCGAGGAGGAAGGACATCCGGACGAAGAGGGGGAGCCCGAGGAGGATGACGGTCAAGGGCCGGAGGAGGAGCCAGGGCCGGACGACGACGACGGACAGGAGGACGAGGACCAACCCGCCCGGAGCAAGGAGCGGGAAAGCCGAGACGCCGACGACGAAGAGGAGGAGGACGACGAGGACGGTGCACCACTAGAAGGTGCGCCTGTGACAGAGGATGACCTGGACGACTTCCCGCCCGAGACTTTCATGCCTCCGACTGTTCTGGGGGTCGCGAGGCACTATAAAGTAGGTTCATCTTTCTCAGTGTTTCCTGTGCATATTCCGAATGCTCCAGAACATATCGAGCTGGGCTCCGGAGTTCCGACTGAGTCCCAGGAGGAGGACGATGATGACGGTGAGTCGCCTCCAGAGGAAGGCGACGACGAGGGAGCCCCTGCTGCTGAGGAGGGCGAGGGTGAGGGCGAGGACGAGGACGACGGCGAGGACCAGGAGCCGCACTCCACCACCAGCAGCCACTACGTCATCCTGGGGCCCGCTATTCAGATTGCCTCGGACCACGAAGAAGATACTCCTGTCTCTATGTCCGAAAAAGGTGAAGCCTATTCCTAGACTAATGCTGAATACTATTCGAGCGTTTCTCTCACTTTCTATTTCTTTTTTCTGTTCCGATCAACAACTCTACATTCTTGCATGGCTTCATACCCTCTACAGCGAATTAAACTCCCAACCTAAGTAACACTAAGCAACTGAATGATGCACTGCACAAATATAAAAACAATTCATACATCGAAATTAGTGTTTTGGATTTTGAGTCAATGATATCAGTGAGTCATGTACAGGAAATCACATCAACTTTTTGATAGAGAGTAATTACTTTCAGTCGGAGGATATGCTTAAAAGAAAATATATCAAAATTAGAGGGCAAGATAACTCTGAAGTTGATGTTAGAAATCCAACGCTAAAAATCCTATATCCTGTTTTTGCGACAAGATGCTAAAACATACAGACAAGTGTATCAACACGGCAATTTCATTCAAAACTTTTTAACGTCATTAAAATAACCATAAAAGTTTGCCATGGAGTACCGGGATGAGCAAAGGAAAGTAAAGTTTTTATACACTCCCACCGGAAAGCAAATAACAATGATGTCAGAGTAGGACTGCTCTGCTCATGCGATCCAAAATAAAACTAAAACATGTCTCCATTTAATTAGCACGAAATGTTAAACGGAAAGTTTTATTTTTAAACACACGTAGGAGCCGTTCCTAAAAGATACTGATCTTGCTGTGTCGTCTTCCTCGAAGGTTAAAGTATGTCCTTGCTTGCTTTAATTTAAAAAGCGACTATAAAGTTAGGTAAGGATGATCACTGATCACATTCTTTTCTTTTTTTCACTGTCTTCCTCAGAACAAACTTTCTGAAACCATTCTTTTGAGCCACTGAGTTAGGTTAGGATTCCCGAGAGACCTGGTTAGGTTAGGTGTTTAGTGACTGTGCAGCTGCTTGCGACGATCGCCAGGAGACCGTGTGTCGGAACACGGCGATGGAGACGAGGACGATGACTGGTTCCACTGGATAGGAGAAGGCGGTGGATACGGGGAGGATGAGGGGGCGGAGGCAGGCGGCGCGGAAGGCGACGGCGCGGAGGAGGCGGATCACCACGATCGCGCCGAAAAATTCAAACAAGGATCCGAGAAGGCCAATCAGCAAAACGAGGAAAACGGCGACAAAATCTGGGAGAACCTCAAAGAATTTTACGACGGAGGAAAACATCATGATGACTTTGGGGGGGAAGAAGATGAAGGAGAGGAAGAAGCGGATAAATACGGAAAAACGATTATGGATCAGGCGAGTATTTATTGATCTGAAAGTGCGTCATATCAGAGGGTGCAGTTTGATGATCGAAAACCTGTATCCTATTTCCCGCATGAATATTAGCAAGCCGGGATGTTTGCCAAAAATTCAGAAAGGGGACTAGATTGGGTAGTGTTATTTTTATGCTCCGTCACTACAGTTTTCGGGGGAAATTAGTGTTATAAAAGGATTGCTTTGTCTGGGAAATTGCTTTGGCGTAGAACAAACTCGATCAGATTTTTTGATGAATGATTCAATACACACCGCTGATGACTAGTCTAAGCCATGAGCTAAAAAAGCTCGCCAAAGAGATGAAGGCAAAAGTATTGACAACATTATACTGGATTAGTTTACGGAAGACCTCCTCTCTTTAGGTCATCGATTTTGATTACTTTTTTAAAGGGTCGTCCTGACTTAAATCATTTGCATCATTTCAATTTTTAAGTGATACTATTGAGAACAAAAAAAAATGTGGCCATGAGTTTTTTACACGGTACTTTTTATTACAAAAACGGAGACAAAAATGTCTTTCTTCAAGTAGTAAAAAGTGAGAATAGCTTGCATGGCATCCGTAAATATTACACGAATCTGAAACGTTGTCATAGATTGCAAAGAATACTGCATTTTCGGTTTAGCATGAGATTGGTGAGGATGACGATAGTTCAACTGACATCACATCCAAGCTAATTCAGTAATTGCAAAACTTGTGCAGGGATACCACGATAAGTATGACTTCGATAAAAGAACTTCGAGGAACCAATTTTACAACAATTTGAGGAAAAGGGGCAACTGGAAGGACGCAGGAGAGGACGAACACGTCTTTTACAAAGACTTGGAAGGCGACGAAGAGGGCATCTTCGGAAAGGTAAATTACCGTAATACGAACCGCCACGGCGGCGCGACGCAGCGGAAACCAATCGGCTGGAAAATTAAGATGTTCGGCAATGTTCTTAACTCGTTCCGCGATTTTCTCATGATTGCGAATCTTCTTACTAAATCAACTTTGAACAAAAGTAGGACCTCCTTAAAGGCGCTTTAAGTCAAAAACGCTTCGCTCTTGGTGATAAGTCCGCGAGATGAAAATTTTGATAAGACACCTGGTTGGATACATGTGTTTATAGTTTTGTTATCCCACACGCATTCTTGGTAACAAAAACTGCTGTGCGATACGTGGAAAATAAGAGGCTCAGGGGCATGCCTTGTTCGAAATATCTACCTCACCTGCATTTTTATTTTTGAAAAAAGTTGGTCTTTTCTAGCGGTATATTTGTTTTTCCTGGAAAGGAGTTAATGAGTTATCGTGTTATCAAAATGTCCTGTAGATCCTCGCATTGACCCAGTTTTAGAGGAATAAAAAAAAAAGTAAGTAAAGGTAAAACTAAAGTAAAAGGGCTTTAGGTGCACCGAGGATATCGTCGCTGGGTAGTATGAAAAACTAAGCGAAAAACAAAAAAGGGGGAAGATTTTTTCGTATCGTTAACCTAAACACAAAACATCAGCCTCATAGTGTACCAATCCACGCTCTCCATTGGCGTTGAGACAAACATGGATATCCATGAGAAGCGCGGGTTAACGGCAATATGTATCCGCAATGGATATCCATCTTAAGCATGTATCTATGGACTAGAGTTGAAACAAACCACCGTCTGGCAAACTCTTTTCGAGCATAGCCAAAAAGCACCATAATTTGTCTTTTCAGATGAACATATTAAAGACTAGTTTGGGTTGGGAGATGAGTAATATCCTTCAACATATTTTGGACTCATTTCCCCCAAGTAATCGCTCATGGAGGGTAATAAAGTAATAAAAACAATCGTTTTGAACGCTTGAAAAACACACTTTGTCAGCGTTCACATTGGTTTGCTGGACACTTTTATACCCAAGAACCCATTTCATTTATCCCTAATAACTGTATACAGGTACAGAAAGGATATTTGCTCGCATTCGGTCAATAAATAGGCTTTAGACATGTAAACCTCATTAAACGGACGCTCCTTTACTGTAATATTTACATATATTTTCAAAAAATAGACTACCTTGCCTAACGAAAATTGTCTTATTCCAGTAAGGACACAGACAAAGCCAAATGCATATTTCTCGAAATCTTGTTCTGGGAGTTGCAAATGCTCCCTCTGAAGTCTAATTTGAAGGAAGGCGGGAAAATTTGATATACTACTTTTGTTTTGTTTCAAGTACAAGGAAGGTGGAGATGACTCCGAATCTCATGGCGAGAAAAATGGCAGCGATGCATCCAAAGAAAACGACGAGTGGAGAAAAACAAAAGAAGGGCAAGACGAGGACGAATCTTTGTCCGGGTATGACAAAGGCACATCTGCCGACAACCAAAAGGGAGGATTCTACTCATGGAAGAATTGAATGTTCTGTAAATTTTGTATTATTAAAACACGGTTGCAAAGTACGCGGGGTTGTTTGTTTGCTCAGGTGATCGCATAATCTCCTACTTTTGAATGTATTTATCACCTCTGTGATCAACACTGGTTCAACCACATTCAAACCTCGTTCATTATGAGAATGAACGACCTGTATCGCGTAAATTAGGTTAAGTTAGGATGTGTCATGTCTCGCGCATCACGCCGCTGTCACTGCTCCGAAAGTGCATGGAGCCACGCTTAGAGTTCTTGATGTACGGTACTAGAGAGGAGGCATTGGGCAGCCATTTTGTTCCTTAAGGGGCCAACAAATGCATTGTAGCTTACCGAGAAACTTCGGAAACAAGATGGCGGTGTCTATGGTTTTGCATCCTCAGCGCCTCCTCTCTAGCATTTCCAGGCCTCTAGCCACGCTTTGCTTCCGCTCCTCTGTCACCGTCTACCTAATACCTAATGCAACTCACTCCGCGGCAGTCACTGCCACCCTGATCTCGGCGGCATCACGTCATCGGTTTGGTTAGGTTAGCCTTGCGTAAGTTAGGTTTGATGCCTCGTAGTCGCTCCTCTAGGCGTGGCAACGAAATACGGAGCGCAAGAGGTGGAAAATACAACCGTTGAGTTCTCAGGTGCAAACGGTTGTTCTTCAAACAACTCGACGTCGGTGTTCAAAGGAACTTTGAGCCACGTTGACGTGTTTGACCTAGTTGCAGCGACGCGAGTCAACCCTTTCGCGATGTCGCATCTTTTAATTCGGACTAATTATTTTTGAGAGGGCCCACTTATGTCATTCAACAACACTTCCCAAGAGGCGATGAGTTCTTCAGGGCGAACACAGGGTCCACAGCCCTAACGTTCTTCATATGGCACTCACAAAAATGTGTTCTAGTTTCAAGAATACCTATTCTTGATTCATAGGCATTATTTTTGTGTTTCATGGATAATGTCGTATACATAAAGAAAAAACAATGTTTGACACACAAAATACAGTACCTTGTTTTTTTTTAAAAAAAGACAGAATAACTTGAGAAGGTACTGTATGAACAATGTTTTCAGAATTTTTTTCTTGATCTCAGAATGAATTTTTCTAAATGTGTAAGCTGGGTCCAAAACTTAAAAAATATTCCACAGGTAAGGTAGAAGCATCACGCTCTAAGTTTTAGGTATTAAATTAACATATGAACAGCGACATGATAAATTATGTTGGTACAGACAGACAATGTGTGCGAACTGAACATATGGTCAAAACGCACTCTCTAGCGTCTAATTGTAAGCGATATCAAACGGGTTCTTAGGGTCTCCGGTGTTTATTACTCGTTCGGAGCTTAAGCAAGTACGGAATGAACCGCATAAAAATGACTACCGCAATGATACGACGCGCAAGAATGGACAAGCTGTAGAGTCGAGGTTCCGTCGCACTTGATTTACGCTTCGCCATCAATTCCATCCACAGAGGCTCGAGTCACGGACGGGTCAGCAATCACTGATGGGACAAGTCTTTTATTCCGCGCTTCACATCAAATGTTTGATAAAAATTCACTTTGTTCCGGGTTGAACAAGTCATTTCTTCTTTCATTCGCCTCTTTTCCCTGCAATTATATCATGTTAGATTCCGCGAAGGCGCCTCGAGTTTGGAATATTAAAATCAGGGACTGCGTTGGTTTTTCGCGGTTCCTGGAAAGGCGAGGAAATATGTGATGGGCGCCAGCAGGATTTTCTTCCGTCGAGGGGGGCTCCGTTGCGGGTTGCCTATCTCATACCATGATGTTACATTGGTTGCATGCATTGCAGGGACGCAAGGCCGATTCACAGAAACTTTGCTTACTATGGAAATGTATTCATCGTTCAGCCTGACAGCGAAGTGACGTGCAAATCGTGACACTAGATCGTCAATGTTTAGAGAAATGGTGATGTCCTTTCCTATAGACTTTCCAAGCGGTCCTGATAAGCATTGTCCGTAAGCGATTTTTCACGATCGGTAGTTTGGACAGGGCACTCTCTAATGTTGATGTTGTGTTGGGAAGTGTGAGAAAAATGGTGCAGAGCATTTTACAAACTTTCGAAGCTTTTAGGAACAGCGGAGCAAAGTTCTGCTAATGCTTGGTTTTTGAATTCGGAGCATGCCTTTGTGATATAGATACGTCTTGTTGCAGAAAACTCATCGGTACTTCTTGGTCATTCTTGAAACTTGCAGCTGCGCTACAAGTGGCAATTCGATCACCACAAACTGGTAGTTTCCTTTCAGAAAAAAAGGCTCTTGTTAAAAATACACCTCTTTGCGGCTTACCCCCATCTCTTTCTCCTTGGATCTCGAGAAATCTCACGGGAGCGCGGGAAAATTCTGGGGGGGCTCTGCTCCCCAGAGCCCCCCCCCTTTAGTGAGTTTTGTATCTCACCATACCAAATATGCTTTTGCAGTCGTCCATATTGCTGAGCAAAGCTAAAAAAGAGATATGTCATATCAGTTTCCAAGACACGCCTATTCGCCGATTTTGCAAAGACTAAAACTACAATTACCAAAAAAAAGGCACCTAAATAAGATAATCAGCAAAAAAAGTAATTAAAAAATTAATTTTGTGATGAACATGTGGCCTCTTTACAATGTAGAGGAAATTCCCATATTAGCCTACTTCTTCAAGTTAGCTATGCTAGTTTAGCCTAAGGTTAGGCAAGATTTGGTTAGGAAAGAGTTAGTAAGGGATTTGACAACACTAGATAAGTGCGCAAAAGACTTGTTTTCGTTAAGATAATGCAGCGGCGTGAAATACAAGGCCCCCAACGCGGCATCAACTCTTGCGGGGGGGGGGATAGCGATAGCACACAAAAAGTCCATGGTGTACTTTGGACTTAATGTAATGAACCAATATAATTCATAGACTTTAAAATATACAGCGGACACTCGAGAGTTATCGAGTTATTTACAACATTGTGTTACAAACAAACGCTGAACAAAAATCTAGACATTCCATAGAAGAAAGTATTAAGACCGGTTTATTGTTAAGAATTTTCGGGGGGCATTCGATAGCGCCAAAAACCACAAGCGCCAACGCCGCAAGCGCGCCAGTCCGTAACCGCCAAACGAGAAAAGTCGCAAACGCCAAAGTTCGTATAGGTTAGGTTAGGTCAATTTAGGTTAAGTTAGGTTAGGCTAAGTTAGGTTAGGTTAAGTTAGGTTAGGTTAGGTAAGGATAGTATTGCGGTTAAGACCTTTGGCGTTTGCGACTTTCCTCGTTTGGCGGTTACGGATTGGTGCTTGCGGCGTCGGCGCTTGTGGTTTTTGGCGCTTATGACAGCTACCCGAATTTTCGAAAATTAGCGAACAACGAAAAGTGAGCAATTTCTATTGGAATATGTTGAATATGTAACAGAGGAGACACTACCCTGTAATTTGTGTTGATATACTATGTACTCACAAAACCTCGGCAGTCCTATCACCGATTCATACCCCCATTATACTCCCGCGCAAACAACTGATCATTATATGTACTGCCCGCTACTGCATAAAGACTTACAACATTTTCCGAGTTGATCATCGCTGCTTCTACCAAAAAAACAGCTTGAAAACCGAAATCAAAAATGCATGGCGCAAGCGCTGGTTATTTAGGGCGAGTGTCACGCTAAATCGATACCTGAAATAACAGGGTGAACCATACAGTCATGCATAGGTTGACAAGAACAGCACCTACACAGTAAATTAACTGCATTTAATAAAAATGCGTAATTGCAAGTAGCCAGAGCTTTCAATGAAATACCTTTTTCATTAACCCACAACAGCCCATGGTATATAAAGTAAAATTTATCTTTAAAAAAAGGATTTTTTGCATTAAAATACAAAGTTTTAAGAATTGAAAAATGCCAAAATTATTAATTTTCAGATTTCTAGATGGGAGATATTTTTTTTAATTGTGACAATACTGAACTAAAAACATCCTCAAAAATAATATTTTCTGTCTCCGAACGGCATCGCTGGGCGGCAGAGCATTAACTTTAACCCTTTTCTAAAACCAGTGGTTGCGCATTTTTGTCTTCTTGAAGTTTGATATTTCCTTTTTTTTGTCCTAAAATGTTAATGATTGCAGATTTTTTTTCTCAAAAGGATCCTTAGAATGAGTGTGTATTATGACACTATTAGTTACCTTAACATTTCCAACGATACAAGTGTGTAATTTTACACAAGTTTGATCGCATTGAATGTTTAGTGACTTTCAAAGATTTTGGGGCTAAGTCAAAGTTGTGATTTAATGGGTTCACTTTAAAACGTCACGGTGCGCAATGTGGCCGTTGTCCGTCCGACGACCTGTCTGTCTGTCCGTCCAGCGGCCGGCAAAACCGTTAAGGACTAACTTTCCCGGCCTTCAATTCTCGCCAGGCCATTGATACAGCCAAGCTTCCAAATTGATTCGATTTTCTTCAAGCAGCTTGAAATTTGCACTCTTTTCAGGGATAACCTGTATTTTTCAAATCATGTTTTGGAAGACAAAATAAAGCTTAATGACACTTTATGATTAAAAAAACGAGCAATGGCCTGCGTAAACGGGGCTATGTTTATTAGGTAAGCACCAAAAAATATGAAGACGTTGCTTTTTAAACAGAGATACACTATTTCTGAAAAGTCAGCAACATATAATATCACCATCAAGGGGGGGCGAATAAAAATACCTTTCTTGAAATATTTTTCTAAAAGAGAGGCCATTTTTCAAAAAAAAAAGAAAAAAAAACTTGAGCGTGGGCTCGGTTATCTACAAAATCGACATTGTTCGAAGTCGATTCAGGCGCTAACAACGCACTGTAGATTGGGCGTGAAAAGATATGGCCCTTTCCGATGTAGTTTGATACGAACAATACATATTTCGGTTGTGACTTAAATTTCACATTCGAAACTTTAGAGTATGATATCCTCAAGCTTGATAGTGGTTTTATGTGATAGGCCGACCCACGCACCAGGATTATTATTTTTTCTCGCGGACTCGCAGTTCAATATAACGGCGGAATGCTCCCTTAGGGGGTCAGCCAACTGCTCGCTACGGATTCCACGGTGCTATTGCCCAGTTTACTAGAGTAACACGAGAATATTCCGGTGCCTAGGGCAGATTGCCCCTCGCACCGGCACAATGGGTTAAAGAGCAATAAAAAAAGCATGGAGTTACTCAGAGGGTGGAGGAAGTCCACGCAGCGAAAGCTCTTCACCGGAAATTCCAACCCAAGACAACCGAAATCTGATATTGGAACTCAAGTACCTATCCAAATAATGTCTGTTCCAAATGGAAGAAGTTCCTGAGGAACTTCCAAAAGTTCCTGAGGAACTTCCAAAAGTTCCTGAGGAACTTCTAACCTCAAAACTCGCATCCGTGTTAGTCCCCGACGCAACTAGTACAGTCACTGATTATCTAACGGGGCAAAGCTTTGGATACCAGCAGTGAGGCGTGACGTGTTGTTGAGGTGCAAGCAATCTGTCGCAATGCTAAGCAGCCTGCAGGGGCCCTAGCCATCGTTCGGACCGGAACGGTCCTAGACCGGAACGGGCCGAGACCGAAAGGGACCCAGACCGCAAGGGGCCAAGGGACTCTGCACTTTTGCTTGCAAAATACGCACCAAAGAGGAAGAAAAAGTAGATAGCAAGGTCAAGGGGCGAGTCCTCTCCTAACACAAAAAGATTTTTATCATGTATTCAGTGTTCCTTACGGAACTATTTAACATATTTGCGCTGATTTTGAAAGAGCAAGTCATTGACTGGTTTTAAAAATCACTCTTGAAAACTTAAGTGATGAAATGTTTTGATTGTTCTTTTTAGGAAGACCTTTAATTTTCCCAAAAAACGATGTTTGTACAATTTTTCGATAATTTCACAGTAACCATTATTTCTGAAAAACGATAAAGTTTTCAGAGGTTTTTTTTCCAAAATAAATATGTAATTTTATAAGGAGAGACCAATCGAGATAAATGAGCACACACGGGTAAACATTGTCAAGGTGCGTTAGACTTTTGTATTTCGTTTACTGTAGTGGTTACGATTCCTAAAAGCATCAAAGATTTACTAAAAGTAAGATTACAAAGTGTTCCAACTCATATCAATATTTAGGCACGTCACTTGGGAGACCAGTCGAAAAACTTAACGTCTCGATTTTCAAAAGATCTTTATCAATCCGATTGTTACGTGTTCGTAGCGCCCCTTTCTATTTTACATTATTTATGGCACTCCTGAAAATTGGGGTGTCAACATGAATCATATACAGGCAAAAGATATTAAACTAAAGAAGATTGTTAGACCAAATACCTATTCAGGTCTCGAGTCCTAAGATATGTTTTAGACCAGGATAGGAGATATATTTTTTTGTTATTAGAACATGGACCAATCAGAAAATAGAATCAGACCGTGAGATTTTTTAATTATATAGAAGCGTGACGGTGCTCGTCAAACTGTAAAATTGTCAAGCTGATAATATGCGGTAGGCCTATCTCGTTTCTGATGTCTCTTTTAAAGAAACATAATGCGCGCAGATAAAGGATTTGAATCCTTTAAAAGCCATAAGTGTCAAAAGTGTGTTGCCTAAGTGTCAAAGAAACCTAACTATTGACGATCTGGTAGTAAAAAAACATAACTATGGGACAAGGGAAAAAAACAAATTTAAGGTTGCCGTAAATCACTCTCGTAAAGAGAGATCACC
>Ga0058701_10000967_pt1 | contig 19784 bp, 12 predicted proteins | sample AgamicOrMae_FD_97039 | JGI IMG/M metagenome (GOLD analysis project Ga0058701, IMG submission 97039) | Agave microbial communities from Guanajuato, Mexico - Or.Ma.e | ecosystem: Host-associated > Plants > Phyllosphere > Phylloplane/Leaf | place: Guanajuato, Mexico | collected 2012-06-04
AAAAAATAGAAAAAAAGAAGAAAAAATAGAAAAAAAAAACAAGATTAAAAAAAAACAGTTCGTAAAATTCCTAATATATTATTTCGAGTTCTCTACCTGTAAATCAATACACTGGTAATAAACATTTTAGGAAATTTTGAACCCCATTTTTACCACTTTGCTAGAGAAACTTGGTATTAATTTATTTTAACTGCCCACTGGGTCACGCTTAGAGTGATAAACAGTAAATCTTGTAAATTCTTATGAGAAAAATTTGGGCCATGGGTTATATTTCCAACAAGATATGTAAAAATAATAAAAACAAAAGTTTGCCTGAGTTCGTAGTGGAATCACTTTTATGAGCAACAAGAATAACTAAAACTACATACAAAAAACATAATTAAGTTTTCCTTTTACAGTACTACTTGTACTTATTATTAGCTGATATAAACCACAAAAATCTGAAACAGCTAGAAATGAAGAAAGTTTGAGAAGATTTCATTATGTTGCAGTGAACTATAATCCGCATTCGTTTTAGCGGAGTAGCACAATGTGTGCTTTGACTGTCCATGACACGTCTGAACTCCCATAGTCATTAATATCGCATTTTGTCATCAAGGCCATGAACCGACGCGAGTTTATCGCATTTATGGCTTACAAACCACTCTTTAGAAACCTACTCGCCGGGCTCACCATTAAAATCTCGCCGTATTCTCAAAAACCTCAGCAATAATTAGACGTAGATTAGTTTTCAAATCACTCTACAAACATAGACGTCAGAATAATTGGTACCAAAATGGCTGAATTGTGTTTTCAGATTGTAAAGCTATGTTATGGACCGTGAGATCCCTGTAATAAGTGAATAATGCCGCGGAAACATCGTCAAATGTTGCAGGGATCCTTGATCATACAATTACGAAAAACGTTACGAGATTTAAGACTCAGGATTCGGCAAAACAATATCTTCGTTTCGTGAAATATTCAATGATAGGAAAGTTCCTCGTCTTGTGCAAAGAAGAAAAAAATGCTGTTTTTGTTGAATGAAGCAATAAAACAAACAAAATCAAGCTTTGGTGCTTTGCAACTTATCTTTCTAGCTTAGGTATAAAAGCTTATTTCACGGTACTTTTATTTTTTAATACGCATTTCGGTTCAAAAGAAAAACGTATTAATATCAAACGAACAACAGAACACGACCTTTTAGTTGCGATGGTTATTGTTGCGTCTATATTAAAAGACAAACCAAAACCTAAACCCCGTTTACCTTGTCACCTAAACCGGTATAGGAATACCTTAAAAATATCTATTGATATCTGCGTACAGACTTACTAGCATTTGTTCATAACACGAAAACCGTCCTAATTATTGTGATTGCTCTTTAATATAAGAATCATGCCATCGTTGTGGTTAGAAGAGCTTTAAAAAAAGAAATTCAAGAATGTTATACACAAATGGCTAACAAGACACGACCAAGTACCGAAATCGAACCAGTGTCCTGTTAGGCTAATCTTTTTTCCACAGGTACCCGCCACACGTACGTAGTACCCGCATTAGTGATCGAATATCATCGTTTTTATGACACGTGAATTCTAGAAAAAATTGAACCGGGATCGAGCGAAATAACGGTTAGAGGATGCAAAAGAAAAAAAGTATGACTTCTGAAGCTGCAAAAGTACTTTACGAAACTGACGCCTGTTTGAGTGAGCGTTACTATAACTGCGCTTAATGACTATTTCTTACGATCTGAAAAAAATGTTTGCCAAATACCTTATTTTTGTGCACCAAGAAAATGGGGAGAAAAATTGCCCGCCCATTGCAAAGTCATACCCACTTTCGAAAATTTTGGACAAGAGTGCGACAAAAATATGATTATTCTACGTGTTTGCTTTGAACGAGACGGTATTTGATAACTATTTGAGGCACCGTGCAAAAAGTCAATTTCAAATAGTATTTAGATGCCAATCGATATAAAAAATTCCGAGATATATCGAAAACGACGGGATATAAAAGGAATTCGTCACAAAAATATACTTAAAAGCAAGGAGTTTTGAATGAATGCCGCATGAGTGTGTACCATTTTTGGCACTGTAACAAGCGATGAGTCACGAGTCTGTTTTTAACTACTAGCTTTATAATACCAAAGAACTCCATCTTGAAACCAAAAAAACTTGACATGGAGTTGAAATTATGTAATAAACAGAAAAAATGGTCTTTAAAAAATGATTATCCTGTTTTCGACGAAAACAAAGTCAAATGCGTTGTTTTGCATTGGGTCTCTGCAATTGCGGTTTACTCCAAAGCTAAACACGTTTCGCATGCATGGGTCAAATAGAAACTGCATTTTCAGCCTCATAACAGCTCGACAAATACTCTGAGAACGGAAAGACGAAAGTCCGAGTAGGCTATTGGCGTAACAAGCCGTTTTTTCTAGTTGACTCTAGGGGGCCTACCCAGTGGCGATAAAAGCCGTTTTTTCTAGTAGACTCTAGGGGGCCTACCCAGTGGCGATAAAAGCCAGTAGCGTTGCGGAACATTCTAATGTATTTACGTCCCTGGTTTCGTCTGTAGAGCCAAATGAAGAAGTCAGTTCTACAGATTTATATAAGAAACCAATATGCGAGGAATTCCTCGTAAATCTTCGGAGATGTTTTGCCTGTGGGTTTTAATGCAGAGGTAAATTGGTCGAATAAACACTTGTTTCGTAACCACTAGGTCAATATGAAAGTTGTTGGTGAAAAAATTGTGAAAGACATTGTTGACACATTGAATTTTACGGTAAGCGAAAAACATGCTTAGGGTGGGGATGAACTTGCGTGTATATTACCATTTGAGACGAACTGTTGGGTGGTTAGCCAGGCATTAAATGGGAATACTACCAGACAGGAGCAGACCACTAATTACTTCAACTGTAGAATAGACGACACAATGCTGTAGAGTACTCAAGTCCGCAACACACGTCTGTCAGGTGAATTAGCGCATACATAGAACATGGAATCAATTTCCAGCATTGGAACAGTGCTGGAAAACAGGAGAATAGACGAAGCATTCTTACGTGCAGAACTCAAAGCATGAAAAACTCAAGATAAATTATATGTCTTATGTAAATAGCCACGAGTATATGAAAGGATTTCAACGCACAAACGAACACAACAAGATGTACAATCGTCGGACAAGTAAAGGTTTTCATACAGTAAGACTTCAACGCATAATGAGACCACCATCACCACTTGAACAATTGTAGTGGTGGAATACATTTCTTATGAGGGAGAGACTTCAACGCACAACGTCTTCATGAAACACATAACCGTGGCGAAAATACGACTAAATACGAAGACCATGCTGAAGAACGTTGAGGAAAACAGTTTAGCCCCTCCCCCTTCCAGCTATGCACATGCCAATCTAGAATTTGAAGGGGCTCGGTAACTAACCTTTTCGCCTCGACTGAGGAACTCCCACATAGGGATCGCGGACCCTGAAGTCAAGCCCACGAAAACGGCCAATCCACACACGATTGTAAAGAGCCGCATCTTGATAAACACGTCACAGAGAAAAGCAAAGTACTGACACAGATTTCCAGAGCACTGCACGTCCGCTCTCAGCGAGCGTTGATTCTCGTTTGTGCCGGGAGCCGCTCGCCCGCGCTTGCCGCCGCCGCAGCTGCTCAGCGAGTTCCCGACCTTGCCGTCTACTCTCTGTGGCCGGAGTTTCCAACATACACCGCCAGACAGCAGCAGCGGCGCCGTCGGGGAAACGTTACAATTTTTGTTTACGTTCCGGTTTTGCAGGAATTTACGCAAATACCGACGGGTTGGATAAAAGAAAGGAGACTTGCCACTAGCCTCCGCAAAACGTCTAAAACAGGGGAATTTTGGTCTCTAAAGTTTTCAGCTGATGACAAGGCATCAATATTAAAAAAGAAAATTTTTTACGTTAGGTACCAGAGATGTGAATATAGTTAGATACAAGAGACGTCAAAAAAGTTTTGGCGTGCTGAAAATGAGACATGCCTTCCTACTTTGCTGATTATCATCAAAGCCCAAAAACGGTGCCGTTTTCCTTGAATTTTGGGAATACTACGCGATATCTTGGTAAATAGAAAGTTAAGGCATGCATGGTACGACATGCGAGCTAACAAGATTTAACCACCGGTATGTGTGAACTATGGACATGTTTTACAAGATGACACACATAATCAGCCATCAAAAATGGCCGGGGGTCCAATAATTTACTGTTCTTCATATATTACTTCAGATCATCTATACAGAAATTCTCAACTAGAACACACATACACACACACACAATCGTTCACGGAAAATTAAGGTCAAGCTAATCCGTTTTTTTTAAATAATTTTTTTAATCAAGTTTTCAATTTTTTTAAATTTCTTAAATTATACAACAGGAGCTAAATAGTCGCTCTTTCAGAGTTTCTTACTCTGCTTCCACACCACTAAGAACTCCAGCAATAAATTCGTGCATTTGGGGACTGTTCAGATCGGTGTAAACTCCTGGATATCCGAGTGCTGGGGAAGACTGTTTAGTACCCCATGAGACAATCCCGACTAGTTTCTTGTCTTTGTTGATTATCCCGCCACCGGAGTCTCCCTGTTTAAAAATAAATATTTAAAAGGTACTCAGACAGGCTGAGGTCAAAGGTTCCACAAAACACGGTATAGTTCTAAAATAAGTTGTATTGTACGCTTTCCAGTGAGAAACGGGATATCGCAATGGTGTTCACGGATGAATTTTCGGCGTCGAAAAGAGGTTGATCGAAAATCTTATTTTTACCAAGTTTGTCAACAGGAGTTGAAAAAGGGATGTTTTCAACATAGATTTTCTTTTGCAATATCAAATGCACAGATCAATATCTAATCGATATTCTGTATCACACGTGACGCATTCCTACGTATAAGGCTGATTCTTTGCCGTAAGATTCTTCTAAAACTAAAATTATCGACCAAAAATACCTCATGCATTAACTACTACATGATGTATTTTTCCTATGTATTTTTCAGAAAATTAACCGGTCTACGAACCTGCAAGTTCCAACTTCTTGAAATACTGATTTAAATAAACTTACAATAGCGTAATGTTTTCAAAATGGAATTTCAAAAGAAGGTAGGACCAGTACTATTTCGATTCAAAATCTGCTTTTTGAAAAGAAGTAGGCCCGCAATAAATTTTGTATGTATTAAAAATATAGTTTAGGTTGGATTACTAAGGTGGTTAAGTCTTACATTGCTCGCCAATCTGTTAGCACCACCTCCGGCACAGAACATGTTTTCCGTGTAGTTGTACGGAGATTTAAGGGTAATTTTACGGCACAACTCCTCTGAAAGGACAGGAACTCTCAGAGACTTGAGAGTTTTAGAAGGACTGAAGTCGTCGAACTGCGAAAAAAAGTTAGTACAACATGACAATGACCCGAATTAAAAAAAAACTAACTAAAAAAAAACAACAAACTCTTAGATGAACACTTAGAGGAATGCATACGTTTCTTCACACTGAAAAGATTTACGGGAAATCAACTGCAAGGACAACTTATGTGTTTAGAGGGGCTTCAATAGTTTGAAATTTGATTATTTTCTAAGTACCTAAAAACAACCAACTCCGCCAGAAATGATTTTAGTGAGCCTATAATCATTTCACTTTGTTACGGGTAAAAGAGTTCATTTCCAGATAGGAACGTAGGTTCCTTTGGGTCACGACAAATAAGAGTTCATTCTTAAATTACGTTGAATTTAAACCTACCGCTGGACGTCCCCATCCCGCTACGGTGAGCATGTCACCATGTTTTGGACGTTCATTCCTCTCCGCAATCTTGATTGGCTGGATCGTTGGTGTAAATCTGATAGGCTCTGCCATTATTATGAATGCCACATCGCCGTCATTTAGGTTCGGATCATATTTTGGATAAGTAAACCACGTTTCCGGATGATGCTTTTCACCCTCGTCGGCAACAGTCGCACCGAATCTCAGAGTTACTTCTGAAGGTTCCAACTTCAAACTTCATAAGCGAAAAGAACAAAAGACAATACACTTCTACATTATAATGAAGCATATTTGAATAAAGTTGTAGGTGAATTATTGAGTTCTCGAACGGACACATATATTCGATGACCTATATTTACGCACAATAAAGAATGGAAAAAATCCTAAAAACAAAAATTTAAAAGTAAAAAAAATACATACCAGCATTGACTCTTTAAACTTAAAATTGTACATTTCTATAAAAAAAACATGTGAATTTGGTATTAAATTCGTCTAAGAGGCCTTTTCAAGCTGTTTAAAAATACTGTGATTAAAAGTTGGACACACATTACATCCACGTAACGTGCGCTATTTGCTGAAAAACATTACATCCACGTACATGCATTCCAAATCGGACTAGAACGCATTTTCGGAGACTTCGACGCACGCCGCGGAAACATACCAACCTACCTAATACATTTTCAATGGACGTTCACGTAGATACAACTACTTCGTAAAACTTTTGTAAAACTGGTTTTCCGTTAAAATTTTAAAATTGAATTTCAAAGCTATTTACTTTAATTGAATGAGTGAGGATTTTATCAGCTGAACGAGAGAAGAAAGGTCCCAAGTTCAGGTGAAATATCAGATATGTTTCAAATTTATTTTGACACGCGGGTAATTTTTTTAAAAAAGTCACCTCAAATCAGTGAGATGAAGCAGTAGGTACTTTCGAACATTCAAACACGATGTATCGTTCAAAACAATACAGACACAAAATTTGTGTCTTATAAAATGTGATAATATTACTCACAAAGTTCTACAATGTTTTTGATATTATCACAGTTCTGTAGCGTCAAAAGACGTTGAAATCAAACAGTAACTTGTCGTCACAGCAGTTGACACTTACGTTGATAGGCAGTGTGCGCCTGTTATGATATGCCGATTGCTTACGATAGCTCCGCCGCACTGGTGAGTATTCAGAAAGTAAATGGAAACCTACGAAAATAGGGAAAATATACACATGCTTTTCAAAAACAGGCCTGTTTCATTTTAGTCAATTAAATTCTTTAAAACATAAAACAGTTTCACAGAGCTCGATTTAGGAAAGATAGCTGAAGATTTTAAATGCCCTTCGAGTATAAAACAATAAATTTAGGTTTAATGAACACAAAAAGGGCACAACGTAAACAAAGAAAATATTTAAATCTATTTCACGTGTTGACGAAATTACATCGCAAAATTGTAACAATCACCAGATACGGGAAATCCTTAATATCCGCATCATGACCGTTAATAATTCGTCCATGATTGGCGTTGACTGAACATATCCCTATCACTACGGCAAAGACGCATAATCGGATCATTGTGGTATCTCAACTTTCACAAGCCTTACTAGATTTTCCAAAATCATACAGAGTATATTAAAGGTCCTCAAAGATAAGACCAGAGTACTCACTGTCACTGATAATACTTCAAACGTATTGGTCTATCAGAAAACAATTACTAAGCAAAATGAAATCTGACATATATCTATTTACATTCACTTTTCTTACTCTTCAAAAACATCACCTTACGTCAGGTAGCTGAACCTTCATAAACATAGCGAAAGTTAACTTACCCTCAATCTTACGAGATATTCCTTCTAATTCAAATATAGATGATATTACGATAAGTCCAGGGCAAAAACGCCTATGCTACTTTTATAGTGTGGAATCATGTAATTTAAAGCAGAGTAGATAAATCAGTTTTCAACGCTGTTTAGGTTGGCAATGTGGTAGAAAGTGTTGGCCAACCTGAGGGATCGAATATAAATAAAGACCACTTATCCACAGGAGCCTCTTCAGTCAGTGTGGTCATGGTTAGTGTTACGTCTACTGACGATTTTAAGCCGATCAAAACTCAACCTTCAGCAGAAGTTTTTTTCCTTAAAGAATCCTTCCAAGTCTGTTTCCTTCGAGTTCTCCGTCTTCAGATAGATCAGCGCATCACTGATTCAATTAGATGGTTCAATTTTGACTGAATGTCAGTAGATTTCTGAGAAGCAGTTTATTTTTAGTGAATTGGCTTACGAGTGTTTGTGCACGTAGGAAGTAACGAGGATTCTTCTTGCAGAGCTGTATCGCTTGCGTAGAATGCCCCTGAGCTGCCAATACACAGGCAATTTCACATACACGGATGAAAGGAGGTTTGCCTACCGTTCGCAACAACGATGAATTACGAATCACTACATTTACAATTGTTCTCTGTTTCTAACAAAGTGCTGGCACAAAAGTGCAACTGGAAAAGTAATTGAAGTGGCAGAGAAGAGACTTCTGAAGATGTGTTCAACTCGCTTGATAATAATGTAAGCAATGAGTGCTAGCGTAAGAATCTAGGCTCCCTCGCTTTATGGCGCCGATTCGGTAAAATGTGAAACTTGGACGGTCAGCAGATCCATACAGGAGGCTATAGCCCTAATATTTCCAAGAAGTCAAACCTTTTAGAAGAATTAGTTAGATGCAGTGAAAGACCAGGGCATCCGAGACTCGTACATTTACCGTCACCATTATTTTTACGCAGACATCCCAATTTCAGACAATTCACTGGAGGTTCTTCTTATTCACGCGTTGTCATAACGTTAAATATTGCAGACTAGCTACATCTAGAACAAAAACTTCATGTATCGATACTGATTCCATACATTAAAAAAAACAGGGATTGCTTATGGTGCACATATTAAGCACGTTATTCCAACATGTGCTAACCATGTATTGTTCCTATGTCATTGGATGCAATCACCGCTGCCGAATGATAATCGCATTTTTGGTGCATGATTACGTTAAGCTCACAGTGAAGTAAGCTTGAATAACGTGCCTTATGCCTCGCTCCGCTTGGCAATGAAAGATGGAATATTAGAGGCAGAAAATACAACCTTTAAAATTTACAACGAAGTATGGTCCGAAAAAGTGTAAACATTGTCCTAACTGATGCAATATATTCACTTCCTTCTTTTGGCATCCAGCGCTTATATCTCTCGTGCTCTCGACATACACAGTACCGAGAAAGGAAACAATCCAAAAGTGAAAAGTACTTGGATCTTGGAGTTTTTCGCCAACATTGTGCAACTCAAACCGTGCAAGAAAGATGGGTGCTAAACTAAAACGTTAAAAATATTTATATGCTGAACGGTGCATTTTTGTCACTATCGCTTGATTCATCTCAGAACTCGAATTCAGGACTTCAACATTAACGCTCATAATCCGGACACATTGTACAATGTTCCTTAGCCCGTTCACCTTGGTACGAGCTCAAAGAAAGCCCTACCGCAGGCTACCAGTTCGCCTTCCTTCGTATAAACTCGTCCTTCGCCACGATATTTGCCATAAAAAAATTCTTTGAAAATAGTTGACGGTGAATCCAGGTACCAAGAAGGCATGGTAACATTAGACACGCGGTACGAAGCCTGCAATCAAGAAGTACTGAATTTTTACATCAGAATAGTAGCGTGGCTGACTAAAAAAAGATTATTACCGGTTGGAAAGGGCAGTACACAAGTTCCCCGAATAACGTGTTGGATATGAGCTCTACATGCCTCCTAAGATGTCTGTAGGCTAATGTGCAAGCGGTCTTCGTACTTGCCATAAAAGCATCGTCTTTCCAACCTCCGTTGTTGCTCCAAGTAGCCAAAATCGCTTTTACCTAAAAAAATGTTTGATATACTCGTTTTTGATCGTTGCATGATGTAGTATTTTACCATACCTACATCTGTTTAGGGTACGTATCGGACAGTTTTTTTGGCACATATCTAAAACGAGCCAAACGGTTTTGAAGCTGAATTTGATCTCTAACAATGTAAGAGGCCTTTAATGCAATGGTTACTGAAAGGCTATTTCGAAAAACGACATAAAAGTAAGGGTTTCAATATTTTTATTTGGATATTTCCATCAAAAGCTTTAACATTTAAAAGGTCTTCCTGAGTCCTTTCGTTTTGTATTGTTAGTGATCAGCTCATATCTCGAAAAAAAAAATCTACGTGTCATACATGTTTCACATCTATGTTCAAAACAAGTTAAAGGGTATCAAAAACGGATATTTTCGGTTGGTTATTCAGAGGTATGTATACCTGTAAGGTATCGTCCACTTGAAAAGGAACGGAGGCGTTTCCGCTGTACAATGTTTCTTCATGCCGTCGTTTCAGTATTTGATATTCATAACTGATCGATCGAGGTCCTTCTCTAACACGAGGACATTTCTCAAATCTCTTGAAAATGGCTCTATAGGGACCCTGGGTAAAATTGCAAGAATATTATTCCTTTAAACCGATTTGTGCCCAGAGGAAGTTTGAAAAAATTAATTTAAGGGAATAATCAAAAGGTTATGGGTCCAAATTTTGCGAAATGGTATTTTTGAAATGATCCAATTTTTTATTTAGGCTAACTTAGATTTACGTTTTTACTTAAAATAAGTGATTTATGGGAGAATTTTGCATAAAGATTGATATTTTTGATGGGGCGATAACAGCCCAGTGGGCAAAAATCGGTTAAATCTGAACTATGCCTATGTCGTACTCCGGTTGCAAGTAGTTTAGCATTATAATGAAATTTAAGAATGAACGCAGAGAAAAGAAAATGAGTGGTTGGTATTTGGAAGCCCACCATAACGAGGCTTTACGGGTAAAGTACAGAATGACGCCTCCTGTCAAGTATCAATAGCCTATAAGTGTACTTTTTTTGGTCGGTAAACTAAGCTTCCCATATCCTAAATCTATTATTTCGTATGATAAAAAGGCAGTATAAACCTTTCCAAAATTTTCGTCGTCACGTGTAAGGGGAAAGACTAACTACCACTGCGGTTTACGTTCATGAATGGCTCATGGTGGCATTCATGAGCTCCATATTCTTTCTAAGAATAACTCCTGCTATAAGGGATCTTATTGATATGTCCTGTATCCTTAGATAATATTTTTTCAATATGGAGAAAATTTAGTCTCAAATAGTCCGTAGCGTGCGTAAGCAGGAACACTGGAATGCATAATTATTAGACACACAGCTTCATTTGACAAATGGAATCTTATAATTTTACAACTTACCGCAAGACTATGGAAACGTTTACCGGAAACTGTCTTTGTCGCAGCTATGGTAACTGAGACGAGCAGTATAAAATTGATGAACTTCATCCCAAAAGAGTTGAGCACACCCTCCACCACGCCACATTACACTATTTGTAATAACAAAATCGCTGGATGAGCGTTAAATTAAATCAATTCACTGATCTTCATCGGAAGAGATGCCCATGGAAAAAATATTTATACTTCATTCCAATATAATGAAAGAACGGAAGTGTTTACGCAAAAATTACAACACGCAACCTGTCATTGTGATTGTATCAGAAAATTTGCATAAAAACATAACAAAGTTGATTCTACGTCATCATCTCTTGTCTTCTGCACCGCTGCTCTATATTGAAGGACACCCAACAATAGCTCATTATCAAAGGCCGTTGATGTATGAAGCGATTTTTTATCGCGCAAACAAAAAATAGCGCTATCGTTTATAAAAATGTTTCTACCAAAAATTCCCTTTTTTTAAATAAATGATCATCTCAGTTCCGTACCGTCGATTAGCTAATAGTTCATGATACTCAAAATACTGCCAGGGTGGCAAGATCTACAACTGTTTCTACGTTATCTTATATCGCTATAACTTATTTTTCTAAGCACATATTAGTCCTGCTTAACCTAGCCCTACATTTAAAGTTAGCATATCCTAGATTAAACTTGTTAGCTTAAGTCCCTTCTTTTAACTTCTAACGAATTGATTTCCTTCACTCTCGTTGTTCACAACCTATGAGTAAAGTAACACACATATCCACGACGATTTGTAAAAGTTTAAGGACGTTCAAAAAGGGATCTTGCTGAATTTAACACCAAAATTATCCTCTATTAAGAATTGGTAAACATCCAGACCATTCGTCAAATCTTACAAAATTTCACGGAGTTCTCTTTTAAGAAAATCAGTTTCTTAGGGCTAGATTCAACGCATTATTAAAACTTTTTTGAAACAAAATTAGCGTAATATTTTCATCGAAAATCTTCCTGATAGAGAAATCTGTAATGACACTCTCTCCACGTTCGGCGGCATGAGAACGCCTGCATGGCACATTATAAGCAACCCACAATACACGTAAGAGTCGTAGTTGCCTGCTCACAGTTACGGGTGAAGACACTACCACTGTCGTTAATCACCTTTCGAGTAACGTAGGTGCGACAATTGCACAGAAGGCGACGTGGTATTACCGCAAGATTGCCAAGATAGGCATTGCGCCTCGCAAAACTGTCATATGAGTTGCCTATCCTCATTTGAAAAGGAGCGAATCGCAGAGCTCGTGAACGGGTACAGTAGAGGCTATTCCATGGTCGGGTCTTCTCGGGTATACTCGTTTCCTCCGAATCGACCCGGATGTTATGACTATCGATCACCTCTCTGCGGGAATTTTGCCGGGAGAGGAACCCACGACTCATGCACGGGAATTCTCAACGGAATCCTTTTGATTGGGAATCCTGACGATTGTCTTTTTGTTTTTATACTTATGGCCGAGTAGAAGTAATTCCAGGAAAGAACCTATACCCAGAGGATACAGTTCAGTCAGAAAGATGATGTGAAAAATATTGACGATTGCCATTGGGCGCAATGAGAATGAGAAACTTCCGCGATCAGACGGTATGAAAGAATGATAGCTTTCTGATGATTAGTTTAACTGTGATCGTTCTTCCTCCGCCCTCCTCAGTGCGCATCCGACAAACTGGCCTATACCCGATGGTAGGTGGCACTCCCGGCGCCCGCGTGTGTATTTAAAACATTCAGATTTTCAAGAAAAAGATAATTTTCAGATTTATCCGGACTATTTAGATGCACAACAACCCTGAAGGCGTTGGCTGGAAAACCACATTTTCGGAATTATAGCCTTACAAGTCAATTACAATGGAGCACACCCGAAAATATCACCAGAAACCCAAAAGCATAACAGAAAGCCTGCACCTCAAAACCAGGAAACGAAAACTTACGATTGTTGATATTTCTCGTCTCCACCGCAACCTCCGGCAGATCCACTGCTCCAGTAGTTTCACTTGTTGGGCGCTGCGAGCACTGAGCACGTTCACACTCAATATCATCTGTAAAAAAGGAGACAAATCGGTATACTTTTCAAACAAGGTATTAATGCCCATTACTATGCAGATTCAGTCTTGCCTTGATGGAAAAAATACAGCAACCCAGCCAGTCGTTATCTTTAAGCGAGACATATTTTTCAGTAATAGGAGTCTTAAACTTAAGGAAATGGTTTTAATTTGTTTTCCACACGAGAAAATGGGCAATACCTTTCAAAAGTGCTCCTAGATGGTCAAAATCCCAAAAGGCAAGAAACGCAAATAATGATGATTAAAGAAAATTCCCTGTTTTTTATTTTTTACTTTTTTTGAACCGATGCACGCCCCCTACAAGCGAGATCGCGATGATTTTCATTTCCAGAAACACGTGTTTTTTATCTGAACACTCCAATAAAATTTTTAATTTAGAAGTTCAACCAGCTGTATCAGATCACAAATAATCATTTCCTTACACCTCCCCGAAAAGAGAGGGGTAAGGAGGTGCGGGTACATTTTATTTCTGCAAAAGTATTCGTTACCACCTGACATAATCTAATAAGCCCTTTCTTGTGAGGACTTTTGTGAAAGATATAATTTTAAACGAAAAGAAAGGACAAAAAGCTGCATGGAAAAACACTTTTAAACAAGAACTTATTTTACTCGCTCTACTTCAAAGACAAAAACAACCTTCCCTCTGAAATATGTACTTCACATAAACGGCCATCAATTTATCATTTGGCAACTTATAAACCAGGTTTTTATCGTGGAAGACAATATGTGACATGAAGTCATGAGAATGTTTAATAAAAATTCTCACTTGAATCAAGGAGTGGAGGGACTTGCTCACCACAATCTGACGATTTTTGTGCATTTCACCCAGAGGTGAATGACAATTTCCACTTCCGCCTGAAAGGAACACAAGATCCATAAACAAAAAACTTAACTGAGAGCGCCCTAAAAAGATGTTACTACTTACCTTTTGGAGGTGAGCTGTGCTAAAAGCCAATTCTGTCTTGTATTTTGCACATCCTATAACCTATGATGCATGCATGAGCTTCCAGTAGGTACCCACATCAAGCTTAACCGACAAGGCTTTCGAGATGTTTATCCCAAACACATCACCATCTTCGTCGCACATATCGTACGTCAACCTCAAATCGTTCATTTTTGATTTTTTTCTTTTTTTTATTGAATATTCAAGTGGAAAGACCTCTAGCGGCGGAAACATTCCCTGGTTAGAACGGCTGGCATCCGTGAAGTCATCGCGAATCCGGTATGCCGAGAGTAACATCAAAACGCCCGAAACCAGGTGGCCGTGCGAAATTTCAGCTTTTCATCTTTTTATTTTCCTCAACTTAACACGAGCATATTTACAGCGTTCCGATGCGTTTCCGACGCAGAAATCTCCGACAGAACCCGTCGGATTAATGTACGTTAGGGCGAAGAGTTCTTCCGGGCGGAATCAGCATTTTAAAAAGTGATTTTAGCTTACTTAAAAGGTACAGATGAGATCGCATTCGAATCGAGTGACTTTCATTCTTCCGGAATATATTTCGGTTATAATAATGCAACGGACGACCTCGCGCTTGACCAGGTCACTTCAATAGCATTGCCAACAAAAATTTCTCGAAAAGTCCCAAAATAAAGCAATACAAACTAAAAAAAATACAGCGTGCTCTGGCCCGAGAATCCATAGCATATCCATAGTTGGATTTCGAAAATCCACAGTTATCCATATGGATATCCAAGATTTTTGGATGTCAGTCTTCAATTTTCCATACAAGAGTGGATATCCATGTTGATATCCGAGCAGAGATATCCATACAAAGACACTTTAAATGAATGTCCGTAGAACATGAATATCCAAGAATAGATATCCATGTTTATGGATATCAGTCTTTAATTATCTACGCTTTAATTGATATCCATTTGGATATCCATTGTTTTCTATGGATATCCATTCATGGATTTGCTATGGATTCTCGATTCAGGGCGGCTATCTGACATGCTGAAGCAACTCCCGAAGCCGTTGTTAAGAATTCTTCAAATTATCATGTCAAAATCATCGTAAGGTGTTTGCGATACTCTTCATCAAATGGAGTCTTTTCCCACTAACTAGTTACAATAAATCATGATTCAGTGACATCATCAAATATATCGGTAAAAATCAGTCCCACGTGCAGTGCAAAGAGGTTTTGTGCGGGTCAGGCGCCCGCCGCCTCCAGCACGGCCATAAAAGACCCGCCTGCGTCAGAATGGCCGCAGACCAGTTCGTGTGAGCGCGTCGCCAAGATGCGCGCGGCTGTCTTGTTTTGCACACTTTTGTGCATCTTGTCTTTTCAAGGTAAGGACTTACCGAGTGATAGTGCCGTGAGTGCTGTGCAGTGACATTGTGCGAGAGTTTCGGATACCGGCGAGGAAATGTGCAACAACAAACAGAGATAAATATACCGCAGTCTGTACCGTATAAACACAATGAGGGGGATGTGCTACTACTGAACTCCGGGAGAGATAATTTTTGAAAATTGAAAATAATGTAAAGGTATAACGAGGTTGTCTTCTTATTTTTATAAAAAAAAGGGATCGTTGACATCGAGAAGGCCTATGTATTGAGTTACATCGTAGTTTATGACAGTGACGCTCAGACTTTCAACTTATGGATCAAAGTCAAATTTCAACTTATAAATTTAATTGCCTAACCTATCCCCATGTCACATCACCCCATTTGTGCCGCTTCATCTCACAAATAATATCTGCCTTACCAAATGTTGATTATTCATACTGATTTCTCCTTACACTGAGTTCACCCTCCGCCAAAAATCTCTCAAGGTCAGGGATCTACTTCTTATAAGTGTTTCAACCTAAACACTTCAATTCCTTCCTGGGTGACATTTGTTTGTTGCGAGACTTCATTATTTAGCAATTGCTCAAGATAAGTGTTTTGGTGTATTAGATATACTTCGTATACGAAGACTCGTTCTCTGGGTTCTTACTGAAAAGCTGCTACCCGTAATCCACCGGCCTGCAATTTTTTTCGGCATGCCCTTCTGAAAAAAAGAAACACAAACGCCCTTTAAAAAGCCGTAAAATAAGGAAAGTGGGGTGAATCATAACACTTGTCAATCGGATACTTGTATGACTGTACCTTATACGACTTACTCCACTAATCAGTCGATTATAGCCTCATGATCTACTATTCTAACAATTACATACAGGTAGGTATTCGGCTATATGGAAGTCACCGAGGGTGGAATTCACTTCATGAAAACTGTAAACTTAGGTTTAAGATAAGAATGAAATGAGAAATATCCTTTTAGTACATCCATAAAGCATTTAACATTTCATTTCAATTTTAAACGTTTAGTTAACCAATAGAAGTCATTTTCTTCAGGCAAAGTGCAGGGCTATCTATTCTAATAACACAATGGTATAGAATATATATTTTTAGATTCATAGGGTTCAAGTAAGCTTGTGATTTTTTTTTTGTTTTTGGCGAATGATGTTGAAAAAATTTACTAATAAACTACAAAATACCGAAGTACGTATAATTTTTCTTTAATTTAATTTCAAAATTTGGAATTTTAGAAATATACTTCGTTATATATGAAGCGTTTTGTTTCATAAATTTGCCATCTATAAACTCCATTCTCATTTAAATCTTATACTGTAAACATTGTTGACGCAGATTAGCTTTAGACGCCGGTTCGAAGTACGTAAACAACAACTGAGAGATGGAAATTCAAATGAGTAATATTTTCTGACCTGTAAGAATGTTTAGTCTTCTGAGAATCGTATAGACTCAACCGTGACATCATTGGGTCATAACTTTCGACTTTTATTCAAAAATAGAGACGTCCAAACATCACTGAAATGTTTTATTACCAAACGTTGATTGGATTGAACAACATTCTTCTTCTAAATCGCAGCAATAAAAGGGTAATGCGAAACCAACAAACAACTGAGCTACCGTTTTTGATTTACAACATGTTAACAACACATCTCAACTTCTGAAATTACTTGGAGAAGAACAAAACAGGCTTTTAATTATCTTAGAACAATCCTGACGTAAGACTTATTTGATGGCACGAAACCGACATTACGAAAAAAGAGAAGAAAAGTGATCTGTGGGTTAAGTTCAAGTTCAATGTAAATGAAATTCATTTCAGGGTCATCTATAAATCAGAAATATTTCGAATCTCGAATGATGGGAAAACGCGCTGCTACGTTTAGAGAGCGAAATTATAGGTCTTCGAACAATGTTTTAAGGATTTTACTATGATTGTACTTTTTGTGGTTACCTCTGCAGATGAGTGCGCTAGGATAGATAATTTTAGTCAAATAATGGCTAGTTTATAAAACAATAAGTTTTGCGGAGATGCGATAAAAAAGGGCAATATCGATAAGAGTTATGTTTACATAAGCACATGATGCTTTGCTGTTGGAAACTTTAGTTGCAATTCGCAAGTTTCAAAAGACAAGGAATATACGTTAGAAGACATGTATTTTTCTATAAATAGAGTTTTTATACAAGTCCTGATTAGTTTGTTTTAAGGACAGCTGTCTAAACAAACATTAGAAAAGAAAACCACTACTTTAAAGCATCGACCAAGTTTTGAACAAAATTAGCACAGGGAAAACATAGTCCATATCGAAGTACTCATGACACAGTAAATTGATTATGCTTAATCTCAACATAATAAACCAAGCCTGCTGATTCTCTTAAATCAAGAATCTTAGAGTAACTTTTATTCGACTGCTTTTTAAAACAAGGATAGCTTCTTACGTTCAAGTCGTCACGAGTCTCTTGGTGACGTTTTACCTGGAAAATGAACATTCTTCATATCTGTCACCACAACATTGAACACGTCTGTGATTGCACGCACGATCGGACAAATAAGGTATCAATTCAAGGTTCGGCTCTGTTTAGACGTTGATTCAACCGTTTTTCCATGACGCCACGTAATTCCTGGATTCATGTCTCGTTTACCTCCAAAACGCGAGCTTTTGATAATGACTCGAAATACCAGAATATCTATCGGACGTCTTTTTATCGTTTGTAAACAAAATCGACTAAAACTGAGATCGAACAGGTTCATGACGTCAAAGCTCCTTCCCAGTAAATTTGCGGTAAAGTCGTTTGAGTTATAAATGCGTTCAAATCCAGCAGCTAAATTGCGTCTGAGATTTCGTTCACAATGAGTTGGAGGATCCGATGTTACCAAGTCCCGATTGCGAAGTGTTTATGAATACATTTATTGTTTCGCACGCAATTTCAGCTTAATTACATCTAAATGGTCGACACAGCATACTGTCTTATCTGGAAAAAATAACGTTTCGCTATGGCGTGGCTTTATGCAAATTTCAGAGGTTATAAATTACCATTTGTTGAAACGTGTAATGTAGATCTACCGAAGCTTAAAAAGATCGTTTCAATTGCACAGCCGTTCAGAAGACCAACTACATTTTTAAAAAAGGTCCCAAATTATTTACTATTATTTGACCATTGACCGCTGTATTGGTAGATGAACAATCAGTGAAAAATTCTCATACCACAAAAGGATTTTCGAATACAGGTATTGAAAGATAGTGGCGTAAAAAATCTCTTCGAAAAATGCATTATAAAAATGTTCCATCTGGAGAGTATTAACTGGAATTCCTAAATATTTACCATCCCTTCCCTGAAAATACGAAAAATTTGATAAAATCACCAGAGCTTATTTTTGGTCCTAATCCATTAACACTTCCCAGTTAGCGCATAAATGCAACAATTTTAATAAACGAAAATAGCAAAGAAACAATACTTTGCTGCCTCTAATATTCACCTATCGCTCTCACAAAGACATACTACTGTATTAATATAACTCCGTGAAAGCCCAAAGAGCTTTAATATTGAATGGATAGCATAATTGGCAATCAAACAAAATCTAATTATAAGCCAAATTAAAAATATATACTTTGAGATAAATGTGACGTCACCCTGGAAGTTAGTGGCCTTCAGGACCAATGACGTCGTACATCCATGTCCATTTCATACCAGCTCGGCGTGTTCGGAAGAAAAAGCCACAAACTTGATTTTTGTGAGAAATGGAAAACTTTTTCATAAATCATGCATATCATATGACAAGTTGACATAAGGTCGAGGGAAATCAAGCTTGAAATTCATGCGGGAATAAAAATAAATGCTCGTGATACTGTATGATTTTCTTGACTCATGCAGTATGACGATTAATATAATTAAACTATTGTATTTAAACTCATTGCTTATTCTTCAAGAACTTTTCTATTCTCACAAAAAAATTGATTCGTACGCCTAACCAAAGGAACATTTTAGAGGAATTTAAAGAAATGGATTTTGAAGAAAGAAAACCTTAACGATGATATTTTGTTAATTGCTAAAAAAAGAGCCATACCGAAAGTCGGTTGAGCAATATTTTTTGCTCAATCGATTTTGGAAGATTTTGGGGTCAGGAGAGTCCGAAGGAGATCAATCATGTATGAACTTGATATTTGAACGGTGAGGTGAAGTTGGTGTGATACAGAACTTGATATCTGTTTGTAATTTTGGATTCTTTTTCTTACAGAATGTTCGAGTATTAGAGAAAGAAGACATCTCGTTAAAGGTCTCATCGGATCACTTCTCAGTGGTGGCTCCCAGTCCGGGAGCTCCTCTGAGGCCGAGTCCCATGCACTCAACTTTGGCACCAACTTAGGA
>Ga0058701_10000968_pt1 | contig 19776 bp, 15 predicted proteins | sample AgamicOrMae_FD_97039 | JGI IMG/M metagenome (GOLD analysis project Ga0058701, IMG submission 97039) | Agave microbial communities from Guanajuato, Mexico - Or.Ma.e | ecosystem: Host-associated > Plants > Phyllosphere > Phylloplane/Leaf | place: Guanajuato, Mexico | collected 2012-06-04
CATAATGCAACAGTTTTAGCTCCATTTTTCGGAGCTGCCATAAGAGCCCATGCATTTTTCCCAACTTTAGAATTTAATTGCGTAAAAACGGAACGGTCAAATTTTCTTAGACTTCGCTATTCGATAGACACACACATTTTGAACTAATCCTGAAAATATCAAGTCCTTGTCTAATTTTAGCCCATTGCGCTGGAATATCCTTAAGTAAATTTCGCTCGGGTTTGGCTAGTAGGTATAGCCTTGCCATTCATCGAAGAAGACTGAGATATTTCCACAGATAAAAAAGCATATTACACTGTACAGAAAAAAGTTACACTTTTTTAAAAATAAAAAAATACTGTATTTCAAAATCCATGGTACAAAAACTACAAAAGCACGTGTGCCAATAATAGATTTAATACAAAAATCAGGATCAGTAAAACTACATACGAATGCTGCTGTTGTAAAGCTAACTAAAAACTAAAAGAGAACTACCCTGGCTTTTTATTTAAAGTCCATAAAGAATTGCGGATGTCTAAATGCGATGTGAGATTTCAAGGCACCCTTCTGTCTGGCTCTGTAGGGACAGTGAGGACACGGAAACTGAGGTTCCTTCCCGCATTCGAATCTCTGGTGTTGATCGCGGCTGCGCTTGTGCCGGAAAACTTTGCCGCACACGCAAGGAAAGGCATCGCGGGTATCCCGGGGAGCGCGTCCTGGGGGCCTCCCTCTGCGTCGGGGCTGGCCATCAAAAACTGGAAAGAAAACGGAAATTAGTACGAAAGCCTGCCGTGAACAGATACTAAGTACGGATGCCAGAATTTTAGTTTATCCACCTTTCATAGGAAAATCCGGCGGAGCGCAAAGGTACATAACCTTACTTAACCTAACCTAGCTTCACAGTAAAAACTAACCCCTGTTTTAGGTAGTCTGACTGCTTAGATATGAAACAGGGGGAGAGCTTAATTTATTTTTGAAGATAAAGCTATGAACAACCATATCAATGAAAAGGTCTCGTCGAGAGCTCTCCATTGATATGGTTCTTCATAGGGTTAACCAAATTACGCTCTTCCCCTGATTTATCTTCATGCCAAAAATTTTAAGTTTTTACTGTGTTGTCGCTAACAAGTAAGCCTCATACTGCATACTTCTCAGTTGGAAAACACGGGTAGCAGAGAATAACAAGGGACTGATAAAACCGTGTTTATTAAAGTAAATTACATTTAAAACTGAAAAATCTTTATTTGAAGTTGGCGAATTCGTCTGGATGGCGTACGGCCATATGGGATTTGAGTGCTCCCTTCTGCTTGGCTCTGTAGACGCAATATGGACAGGGAAACTGGGGTTCTTTTCCGCACTCGAACTTCTGATGTTGGACCCGATTGCGTTTGTAGCGGAAGATCTTTCCACACTCGCACGGGAATTCGTAACTTTGCTGGGAGCCAGAACTGGTTTCAACAGGTCTTCCCCTTGGCCGCGATGAACTCTGAGCTGAAAACAAAATGTGGTCACTCTTGTGAAAGGTATCAAAAGAGCATGTCGTGCTGGTAATCCAGCAACATTTCTCCAAATCATTTTCTGGGTTTTGAAAACACTCATGAAGAGTTTACCTGCACTGTTGCTCACGGGTGTAAAGGGATTCGATCCAATCCTCTCCCATGATTGATCGTCCCCAAAAATGATTGTTCCTTGTTGCTCGCGTAGACTTTTCCTTCTGGGAAGTTCCGTTTCGTTGTAGTTCGTAGAATCTTGAGTATCAGCGTTCAGGAACTCCAACAATGATGTTGGGCCGATAGATCTACCTGCAACCAGGAACGCATTGTGTATTTTGTCCACGGGTTACAAACTTTTACAATGCGACACACACGACAAGGATTTGATAAACCTCGCCAGCTCTGTTAGAATGTTGGATGAAATGAGGAGAGGCAAAAGTAAAACTTCTGATTTTTTTTTAAAAGCCAGTCTTCAAAGCACGCGGTGTTTGGGTAACAAAAGCTGATGCATCGATAAAATATAACTGATTTATTTTACATCGTCTGGTGTCAAAATCATCACGGAAGAGCAAATTTTAATTAACAACAAACATCTCGGTAAAAATGATCATGCACTCAAGATCATCATTAAGAACCAAAGATTTCAGAACAATCTGTTTTGTATGTATTCTGTTTCCAGTTAGACCTGTGCGGAACATTTCACTTGTCTTTTCGGTACAAGGTTTTGTTGAAGTTCGTTGCAGTAGTATTAGGTACTCCGTGTCAGTGATTGATAATAAACAGGATGCCTGCGTTTGACATGTTCCTTTAAATTAGCCTTTCGGTACGTTTTGAAACTACAACAAGGACATTGGCACTGAGGTTCTTTTCCACATTCGAATTTGCAATGGTTCCACGAACTGTTTTTTGAAATGAACGTCTTGCCGCAGTTTTTGCATGTGAATCCTCCTTTGTCTTTGTAGGACGAATACCATCTTGACTTATCGGATCTGCTTGATATTGGGACGGGTTCCGAAGAGAGATGTTCGCTCATGCGATTTGAGGGAAAATCTGAAAAAAGTTCAATCAATACTAATTAAATCCACTACTTATATAGAAAAAAACGTTCAGCTTTTACCTTCGATACTTACCATCGAAAGCTCTTCCCGAGTCGTCGCTTTCGTCCGATGGATCCCGAAGCTCCAAAGTATTTTGAAACACGCCATTAGCATCGTCAGCTGTGTCTGCGGATTCAGATTTTATCCGGGGTTCAAACCCGAGATATTCGCGCGAATGAAGATCAAGCGGATCACCTGATCTGAAACCTGATAAGAAAAATAAAACTTGAATGAGTGAACAAAGTAGCCCTGATACAAGGAGCCCTCTTCTTAAATAATACATATACGTTTAACCCATAACCGCCCACAGTATTCGGAGTGAAATTTAGCTTAAGAGAAATTCGAAGGATCTTTTCCGTTAAAATACGCAATTTTAAGCTTCGGAAAATGCCTAAATTATTAAATACAGGTTTCAAGAGGGATGATATTATTTTTGAAATTGTCATAACACTGAACTAAAAAGATCCTATAAAATATTTTTTTCTGTTTCTGGACGTCATTGCTGTGCGGTAATGGGTTAAGCTAAGAGGAACATAGATTTCAAGCTTGAAAAGTACAAGATAAAACATTCAAAACCCAACTATCCACTAGAATACTAAAAGAGCTTCTTTGATTGTTTTTCTGAGTAGTCGCTTTGGGCCGTTGCTACTTATATCGTTAGTGTAGAAATGGAATCCTCGAGGAGCAGCATTACACGTCTCGATATCATTAGCAGGCGTAGGACAAGCATTACTGCGTCCCCATATCTTTGCCCAACTCCCACCTAGCTAGTCAGTCCTCTCCGAGAACACCAGCTATAACCTGCCGAGTATTCTTGATATGAATTTGTAAACACATAGTCTCGACTTCTCTCCAACAATAAGTAGTACACAAGAGTACGCGAACTTCAGTGACTTTATTTGCAAATTCAGTACACAATTTTCTTAAACGACAATTTCGCAAACAACCAGTGGGATTAGACAGTAAATACGGCTAAAGCGCCGTGGACGCGAATTCTGGGTGTCGCCTTTGGATATGCGATTTAAGACTTGTCTTTTGGGTTGATCTGTGGCTGCAATACGGACACGGGAACTGAGGTTCTTTGCCGCACTCAAATTTCCGGTGGGATCGGAGACCTCGGACGTAGCTGTAGACCTTCCCACAGTCGGCGCAGGGGAAGGCACCTGCTCCTGAATGGATCGCGTTCCTGGCGGCGTTTGCCACCACTGTAAAGGCCGCCGGCTGCGTTGAAGTCGTCCCACGCAGCCGTCTCCACGGTAAGATTCCTATCCACATATCAGAATCTTTACTAGGTTATCCTCAGGCAGTATCATCACATACCTCTTGAAATTATCCGAATGAAAATCACTGACATGACGTTATCGGCACGACTGTGTTGGGTACAAGCCTCCTGATACATATCAGTTCCAGTTGGGTTCCCTACCTTTGTGATGAGAGAAGTGGTTTTTCGGAGGTCGCCCTCGTCTTGGTGTTCCAAAAAAGTCATTCGAGAGTCTTCTCACTTCGAGAAAGTCAGACCGGTTAAAGTTGTCCTCTGGTGCGTCGATTTCCGGAACATAATCAAGTGATGCTCTCTTCAAAGTACGCACGTCGGAAATGCTGGTGAAAAGACGGGACCCGAAGGAGGAATCTGCAAAAATGGAAATCATTTGAGTGAATTAAGATGGAATGGCGTGTAGAAACATGTATCTCCCCAATTCAAGAGTTCATATGCGGACAAAAATAATAACACATTACGTATGATATGAAATATTTTATTGACATTTTACAAATACATTACAAAGACAGACCAGTATTCTTCATACCAACGGTATGCTGTTTAAGGTGATGTTACTGAAATGCTTTGTGACTACAAAACGATCACGGAAAATAAGATTATTTTCCGAATACGAATTAACATCTATTCCAAGAACTGATATTGGCTTAAAACTGCTTAACGCAATTTTTGAAGGAAAATCATATTTGGACATCAATTCTGTCGTGTCAAGTCTTCGAATGAGGGAAGGAAAGCATGCCAACAAGTCTTCCGCCAGTAGGTGTTTCGCCAACGATTTTAGGCATGGTAATAAGTGCTGTAAGTAAATTAGCAAGCATTCCATCAGTAGTTGTTCGCTGCCGATAACTCGAAAATAATCACATTATCGATACCTCAGTCTGGGCACATCGAAAATATTGGTGGTAGAAGGTAAAAAGTGAGAATAGAAAAAAAAACCTGTATTTTATGGAGGAAAATATTGTAAGATAGGAAATGTACATAAAGTTATGGTCACACGTTTCGCATATATACATCGATGGATTCATTCCATGACATTTCGTTCGTGGACGAAACATGATTTTCTACCCTTACATACGAAAGATTTGATGTCATTTTATACACGTTTTAGACTGGTTTCATAGACAGACCAATGTTCTCTATGTCGACGGCGCACATGAGATTTGAGACTCTGTTTTTGAGTGGCTCTATAAGTGCAAAAAGGACACTGAAATTGAGGTTCTTTTCCACACTCGTATTTACAGTGATTCCATGAGCTGTTTTTTGAGAGGTACGTCTTGCCGCAGTTTTGACACGTGAAACCTCCTCGAGGGTTTCTCTGGGTATATGCCTGTGGAGGATGTCTCTGGGTTGAGCTGGAGGAACCCCTAAAAACAACAAACAATAATGCGATCGTCGCAATAGTAAAAGTAAGCTACACCGTAAAAACAGACCCCCGTTTTAGGTGATGCTATACCTGTTTTGGGTATGAAACTAAAACGGGGGTAATACGTATTTTGGTTATTTTTCAGTGTAGACCTATGTTCAGCCACATCAATAGAAAGCTCTCGCCGAGACCTTTTGAATGATATGGCTGAACATAGGTCTATCTTGGAAAATAACCAAAATACGCAATACTCCCTTATTTTTCTGGATAGCACCATGTTCAGCCACATCAATGGAAAGCTCTCGCCGAGACCTTTTGAATAATATGGCTGAATATAGGTCTATCTTGTAAAATAACCAAAATATGCAATACTCCCTTATTTATCAGGATAGCACCATGTTCAGCCACATCAATGGAAAGCTCTCGCCGAGACCTTTTGAATGATATGGCTGAACATAATCCTATCTTGAAAAATAACCACAATTCATACCACCCCCTGTTTTGGTTTACACCCAAAACAGGTTTAGCATTCCCTAAACCGAGGGTTTTGTTTTTACTGTGTACGCGCACAAGTTGCGATTTTCATTTACTTTTCATCAAAATGGCTTTGATAATTACCATAAATAACTCTCTATTTGATTATTTTCTTTAATTTGGTCACGAAGTCCCTGCTCCGATGTACTTTGGAAAACACCAATAGCTTTGTTGGCTGCGCTTGAGGGTTCCTTTTCTACCCATACAAAATCGAAACCACTGAATTTCTTTGAATGCAGATCCAGCGGACGCGTGCTCGGATCTGAGATGAGACCTGAAAAGATTATGAAAGTCAAATCAGTGAACAAACAGCCTCAAGAAAAAGAGCTTGTATTCGAATATTTGCCAGTATCCTAAACATTTAGAGAATAGTTTTCCAAAACATGATTGGAACACTTTTTACGACGTTGCCATAGGCGTTGTTTCCACGTCGTCTTTTTCATAAGCCAAGCGAACTTAAGTTTGTTTTCTATGGGAAGATACCGATTCTTCCAAGCTGCCCAAACCAGCAGTATTCCTGCTTAGTATTATGAACTTTACAATTACATTTGTCGCTGTACAACAAATGCGTAAAGAACCAAAGTAACAAGTTCACCCATAACAGCTTAAGGTATTTAGAGTGGATTTTAGCTTATGAGAAATGGGAAGGGTTTTTTCCGTTAAAAATACGCAATTTCAAGCTTTGAAAAATGCCTAAATTATTAAATTTCAGGTTTCCAGAGGGGTCATATATATTTTTGATTGTGACAATACTGAACTGGAAAGATGCTCTGATTTTTTTCCTGTTTCCGAACGGCATCGCTGGGCGGTAATGGGTTAATGTTTCAGCATTGGATTAACATCCAATGTTCTTACATCCGTTTCTTACGTCAAAGAGCAACAAGATTTTGCTAATACACAGGAACTTCCAGCATTGAAAACGCAGCGTACTTAAGGGAAACCTGCAATTTTGGATTTAATTGAGGTGGTCTGAGAAATACAATAGCTCTACTGAATGTCGTATTTCGATACTTCGGGAATTTGAAATCATAACGACTTTCACTTTGCTTAAATCACGGAATTTATTTGCAAATTCAACAACAATGTCAAGACCTTTGATTCTTCAATGTATCAGTGCATACCAAAAACTATGGCCAGTTTTTGGTGCTGAGACAATATATGCCACTTGAGACTTTGCCTTCGAGGCAATCTGTGACTGCAATGCGGACACAGGGTTCTGTGCAGCATTGAAACTTGCGGTGAACGCGGACACCTGAAGCAGTTCCTACGGTCTATTTCTTTTTCTTCGAAGGAAATCGCCTTCTCCTCAAGTTCCAGAGGCGGTAGGCGATAAACCCTTTATCTGACGAACGATCGTAGAAGTGTTCCTAAGGAGTACACAAATGATGAAATCAGACATTGGTGTCATTGAGAAAAGAGTAAATGAAACGCAGAGGAAGATCTGAACTTACGTATCCCAGACCAGCTGATTCATCCTTCAGGAAAGGGATCTCAGACACTATCGCCTTCGCCATAGCCTCTTTGGCGTCACACGGAGGGTAGCTGAAAAGAAGACGCTCATGAGATGATGAACAGCGATTGTCGAATCGGTGGCCACCGACTTGGAATACACTAAAAAAAGGACGCACTTTTTATCTCTTGTGTTCTACCTCATGCCTTCCACCCGAGCGCAGCCAGGCTCAAGGTTCCCATAGGTACCGTGTGCTTCGCTCCGTTGGCTGCAAGACAGAGGTTAGAACTCAAAAGGATGGAAGGACAAACTTTAAAAATTATGCGACGACTAGGTGAGAATAGTGTTCCTATTGTCACCTGAACAGATCCCGCGGCTGCCCAACAAAACGTTATGATGTCCAGAAATATGTTTTTAAAAATCAGCAGAAAGTACTTAGGAAAGCAAAGTTCGTAATACTTTCAATACTTACAAAGTGCCGTGAAATGACGTGATTTCTGCAACCAAAATTTTGATCAGGTTGATCCGATGGTTGCGTGTCCATATCGAAGGGTTTTCTATAGCAGCTAACACCTCTGGTCCATTGTTTGGGTATTTCTGGATTATATCCTTAATGGAAGAGCTTTCCTGAAAAACACGGAAAGTAAAAAAATCATCGAAACTCCGAAGGAATAAAATAATTTACAAGTGGCGTCAGTAAGGAAAGGCAGACAGACAGACAAGTCTTTACCATCGTGGTAAGGGGGATGGCAAGTGTCAGGTTATGTTCACATGGAATATGCCCCGTTACTCATGCCTAGCTCGGCTTGGGAACGGCAAATGGAACTCAACAGATGGAACACGCTGTTAACCCTTTACAGCCCAAGGTATTTGGAGTGAAATTTAGCTTAAGAGAAATTGGAAGGATATTTTTCACTAAAATACGCAATTTTAAGCTTTTTAAAATGCCTAAATTATAAAATTTAATGTTTCTAGAAAGGTAATATTTTTAAAATTGAGGCAATACTGAACTGAAAAGATCCTCAAAAAACTTTTATTCTGTTGCCGAACGGCATCGCTGGGCGGTAAAGGGTTAAATTAGCAATGATCCAAAAATAACGATCGAGCGTGAAGGGCTTACTGAAAAAAGGCTTGCACGACAGTTCGAGTGGCACGATTCCGGATGTTTAGAATGAGCCGCGTCTGCGGATTGGAGTACTCCAAGTGGGCACGTTGAGGGCGACGAGCTTAATGTAGGGGAAGATATCAACTTCCGGACCAAACTCGGCCGGGACGATGCTATTTCGCTTAAGATGGCCGAAGACGACGCTCCTCCGATGACATCTGTAGCGTCTTCGATGTTGTCGTTGAACTTGTCTCCAGTGATTGCTTTGGGTCCGTTTCCTACAATATCAAAAAGAGAAACGAATCTATTAAAACTAAAAGAAAACCTGGTTTCATTTAAACTCGCTAAATATACCATCTAATAACACAAGCTGAACTCCAAGCCAGTCAGGATTTTTTTTGAGGTACAACCAAACACTGAGGATTAACTTTTGTAGTTTCGAGTTACTTTGTTCGTGAAAATCCTAAATTAACAAACCGGAATTTCCGTTTTGATACCTTCTTTCATAGATTCTGAAAGTATTGCAAGGAATATCCGATGATACGGCTGACAGTCGCAATGTGGACAAAGAAGGACCTCTGTATGGAATTTTCGGACACCTACCAGCATTTGTAAGGACTACGTTATCCGGATGTATCAATTGTGAGTGGCAGTTTTTTGAAGGTCGCAGACGTCTCCGTGTTTCAAAAGAGGCACGTGGAGGTGTTCCCAATCCGTCAAAATGAACCACGTTAGAATTCTGTGCCGCGCCTTCAGATTCCCAAACATGTTTGAGGGATTCAGACTTCAGACTGCGCACGTTGGAGATGTTTGCGAAAGGACGGGAATCAGCCGACACATCTGCGAAGATGGCCATCATGAATTAGTGCATCAAGACCTGCTTTGAAAATAAGTGCGTATGAATGGTTTCAATACGACAGTTTCTCTATGTCCCTTCACCTCTTGCTTACCGAGGGCACAAAATAAATACGCATAACGTTTAATATAAAAGGTTTATTGACATTTCACACGGAGGTTTCGTACACTGAAAATAGTTGTGGATGCCGTCGACGCACATGGGTCTTCAGACTCTGTTTCTGAGTTGCTCTATGATTGCAAAAGGGGCACTGAAACTGGGGCTCTTTCCCGCACTCAAACTTGCGATGCGCGGCCAAACTTCTTTCGTAGAGGTAAATTTTTCCGCAGTCCAGACATGAAAAAGCTCCGCGTTTGGGTCTCGCCTTCCGCTGGGAATTCGAGAGCAGCATTCCTGGTGGGCAAGCAGCTGAAGAGGATCGTCGACTTGGTATGCCTACAAAAGAAATGAAAGCATAACTTGAGTTGTGAAAGAAGAGAAAATCAGAAATAAACATCCGCAGTGCAGGAGGACCCTGGAGACGGAGAGTAATTCGTCGTTCAACAGGAAATCCATTCTCTTACAAGATATATAAAGATGATGACGATATAAAAAAATATTAAGCCATACCCTGGGCTGTTTTCTTGTTGATTCTTCCACCGGAGTTTTTTGAGTGCCTAAAAAGTTGACTGTCATCTTCTAGGATCTCCACAAACAACGCTTGACTGTCGGCTTCAGAATGTCTCAGAGTTATTTCGGGTTGGAGCAATTGCTCTAACTGCTGATGGAAAGCGCCACTTGAATCCGCACACAATATGTCGGTGGTAAAACCTAAAAAGATCGGAAGAAAAAAATGAATCTCGGGGGAGAAACAACTTGTCTGAAACTAAAGAAACAAGTCATCATCTTGGTTTTCGCAAAAACACACGTGGGGACTATAATCAGAAACAGATCAAAAACAAAATAAACTGGGTGTATTCCTAGGAGAGGCATACCGAGGGAACTTTTAAACATGCCTTTTCCATCAACACAAATATTTCCCCCATGAAAGGAAGAAAGATAAACGGATGATTAAGACACAGAGAACGTTAATAATAGACGTAAACATTTTTATTTTATTTTTTACATGGTCGCAAACATGCCATTTATTCTATTACAGAAGCAATAAATGTAGACTTTTCAGTATAAAAATCATCTTGTTTTGTTTTTTACCAGCAGGTTTCGAAAAATCCATTTTATCTACAAAAGAGACAAAGAATTTCAAAGAAAGAGGTTGTGATGGTAGGTCACGTGTTCTGGATGCCTGCGAGCTATATGGCCTTTCCAATGCTGTTTCCGGTATGCTCTGTAACTGCAATGGGGGCACGGGAACTGGGGGTCTTTTCCACATTCAAATTTGCTATGACTTTGTAGACTTCTTTTGTAGTTGTAGACTTTCCCGCAAGTGTCACAAGGAAAGAATCCGCGATCCGCTCGCATCTGTGCTTCTATTGCTTCTGCCGAGTAACTCGAGTTCTCCGCAACAAGATGCACCGTAGATCCTAAAATGACGATAAACAGAGGGTATAAGTGTTACTCATCCGGCTGCTGTGATCGGGGATCACAAAGGAGTGTCTTCGAAATTCGGAAATACTTTTCAAGAGTACTTCCTAATTCGGGATACTATTGAGGATAGACAGGAGAAGTCCATCAGGAGAGTGCTTCGTACCGAAATAGGATTGTACTACCAAAACTCAAAAGACAAAACATTTCAGATTTCAAAAACCTATATTTACTATTCAGGAGGTTCAAGATATCAGCGAGAAACTTCACACATCCACAACACGTAATTAACTTAAGGCAAAAAGCATAACATTGGCGGACGTGAAAGATTTATTCGAAAATCGACGAACGTAGTCCCTCCGAAGTAAGGCCTGGATGCCATTGTTGGATATGATTCTTTATATCTTCTTCACGGGTTGCTTTACAATGGCAGTGAGGGCACGAGAAGAATGGGTCTTCTTCGCAATACAACCGTCGATGTCTTTTCAAAGCCGAGTTGCTCGAGTAAATTTTTCCACAAACATCGCAGGGCAAAGATTTTTTACGTCGCGGCTTTGGAGCGATGTCCCATTTCGTTGATGCTGAACGAGGATATCTTCGCAGCATACCTGAAATAACAATGATGTTTTTCATATCATTCATCTCAGACGAATTTTTACATAAAAATGAAATTCTCCACTAAGGTGCTCAACAACTTTGAGTCGGTTTAAATTAATCACACGAACTGGCCTCGTGGGTAGTATTTAGACGTCGGAGGATCAGTGACGATAGGACAGGATATCTCTGAAGATTCGTCCAATTCATCCGAAATAAAAAGAGATGATGGGTTGGTGGGACGAGGCATGGCCACATCAGGATCAACATTAAAAAGGTATTTCCTCCGAAAAGTTCCCGAGAACAGATACTTTGGTTGTTGCAAGAGCTCAAAACACAAAACTGCGACTAGATGACGAACCTTTCTACGAAGAAGGCCACTGGGGAAAGTGATGGGTTCGAACAGCGAGCGAAACAAAGAGATGAAGTCAGTTCAGGAATAAAGGAAATATTGACCGAATTTATACCGATAGTCCATCTTCTGGGATCACGATGTGGTCGGGTAAAGAGAAAGTATGCAGTAATGTCAAAGCACATTTATTTTGTACCTCTGCTACTGAGGTCTGAACAACTAGGCTTGGTTACAATCCAAGCATGACGTTTCGCTACAACGTTGAAAGTTCAACATACAAATGCGCATTACAGCTAGAATAACTATTTTTGTACACATCAAATAAATAAAAATGGTTGCCCTTGGCTTAATAGGGATCAAGATCGCAGTACGTAAATCACAATCCATCAATACAAGCTACTTTGAATCAAACTCGTAATGAAAATAATAACAAAAAGACAACAACACCTAAGGTTTGCTCATGCAAGAAAGTTTCATTTTCTACTTCTTGTGTTCTACTAAAGCTCCAATTAAAACTGTATGTATGAGAGATATGCCCGCATAAGGTGATATATGTCTCACTCCACTGTTCTTCGGGTTGGAAATGTAGAACAATCGAGGAAGAAACATGGAATCTTTAAAACTCACAGTGAGTTAGCCGCGTCAAACTTGAGGAGGTCATGGTGTCGCCTTGCTGTGTGCCCTTTCAGGGAACTTTTCTGCGACGCCTTGTAATCACAGTAAGGACACGGAAACTGAGGTTCCCGCCCACACTCCAGCTTCCTGTGCCGCCCAAGATTTTTGGAATATTTGTACATTTTTCCGCAGTCGACACAAGGATAAAGTTTAGCATATTTCCCGCAGTCGCCTTGACGGTGGGAGCGAAGATTGTGAAAATATCTGAAATGTTTTCCGCAGTCAGGACAAGGGAAATCCCCTGGATGACACCTTATTAGTTTGGTGTAAGGCGATCGTGGTTTCGATGGCGGCAACGGTCTAGGAGTTGGCGACTGGACAGTTGCTGCTGAAAAAGCAGATGACGAGGAAAGAAATGTTTAGGTAACCAAATTGTGTCTTAGAAATACTTTCAAAATTGATATTAAAAATAACTGACATAAAAGTTTCGTCGTTCATAAAATGTCACATGATGTAGCGGATATAACATGTTTCAGGGAATGTTGAACACAGGTTTTTTTTAATATACCAAGTTACATGCGAAAATGCTTGGTCTACAGTAAATATCAGAGGTTGAGAACAGGGTAAACTAAATGGGTTGAAAACCAAATTTGGCGACGTTTCGAAAAGGATATTTCAGATTCTGAAAGATATGTAACGCAAAAGAACAACCTAACGCGGATTTCGTCAGTTATTTATACATGAAATCAACACACTGACTGTGAAGAATCAATGTGACTCGAAAAGTAAAATGTAATTTCGAACCGTATTCACCTTGAGGGTTGTCAACAAAACCATCTTGCCTTTCTACGAAAGCATTTTGTTGGTGAACATTTGGTCTAAACATGAATGCTTCGGTACTCTGCATACTTGTATGCCCAAAAGTATTAGGAACCATGAGGCGTTCTTGGTCCACAACCGTAAAATGCGAAGTATCAGAGGCATGGCCTGTAAACAGAGTTTCATTTAGCTGGTATCTAGTCAACAACAAAAAGCGACAGTTAATAGAAACTTAATAGGACGGCAATTACCTCAACTTATTCCAAAAAAAGGTCCTCTTACCAACCAGGAGTATGAAGTATAAGACAAACCAAAGTATTTTCTTTGGAACAAATTAATTGCACAGTAACAACAAGCAACCGGATTCGGAATACACTTTCACCGATATCTGCGATCATTTTCGGGTTCTGTGAATGAAGTACGCCTCAGACTCAAACAAAATATTTATTGAGTTATTCGCTCAATATATAATATTTATAATATTGCACTATATTATTCATAATAATAATAATATTTGGTAGGTATTGTCATGCTCGTCAAACATGCTTGTAATTCATTCTATTCTCGAGTAAAGAACAATTTCAATAACATGTTCTTGACTGAACAAAGTCAGTTACAACTCAAAAGCTGATCACGTAAAACTCAGCAAAACCTCAGAAAAATTGCCGTTCAGGCACGGAATAAAACGTAAAATGGAAAAATATGCCATCATAAAACAATTATTCTTATAAAAACAACAGTTTGGACACCCTTTCTATTGGGGTGGCCACACTGTTTCCGAATTTCCCGACGTTTTCCCGATTTCAAGACAGGTTGGCAGCTTTAATTATCCCTGATATTTCCAGGTTTACTATATTTTATGGGGGTTTATCGCAACCACCACTGTAAATTAACCCATAAAGAAATTTTTCTCCTTCACAAAATACAATTGAAAAAACAACAAAACAAAACCAAGTTTTTCCTTCCTATTTTTTAAAAGTGTATTAAAACACAGTAAATAGTTGCCTTTGTTATTATATTACGTTAGCTTGTATCAAAGTTGATACCGCTTCGGGGTGCAAGCGCACCACATGCGTTTTCAGATGAGCCTTTTGCTTGAATCTGACTTGGCACTGAGGACACTGGAACTGGGGCTCTTTGCCACACTCGAATTTCTGATGCTTCAACATATTGGGCCGATGCTTGTAGACTTTGCCGCACCCGGCGCAAGGGTACACACCAGGTAAGTTGCATTTCCGAACCTTGGAAAATTTCCTGGGTTTAAAAGCTGTAAGATGAAAAACACGGGGTGCTCAATAATGACTCACTCTGACTTTTCCAAATCAGCAGAAAATGTCACCACACCTAGGTTTTTCCGGATGTCCGCTAGTTGGTAGACGTCATGAGAAGATGCAAATCGGAATCCGAAGTCTTCAGGTACACTGATCTGGTCAGTGCTCCGTCCGTACTCTTCATAGGAGTTGGATGGAAGACCATTATTGATATTCGCTGAAGGCACGAAAAGCGGGTCTAGAACACATGACAGCTTTCAGCCTAACCTTCAATCTAAAAATTAAAAGATTTTACACCTAGATTTGGATAAGTACCTTGTGAGCTGGTTCGGTCCAAAGACGCACCATTGGATTCATGAAGTGTGGTGACTTTTGATTGGGGAAAAGCTGGTCCGTAACCCAGATTCAGTTTAGTATGATATCTTGCTTTACAGTATCCAGAGTCATTGGCATAATCTGCAAACACACAACTCCATCAAGCACAGCTGCTATCGTACTGAGCACTAAGGATCACAGGTGTATCTTATTTATCAAAAATCAAGCGATTCGGTTGAGTTGTAAAAAGAAATGAAACTTTAGCGAAGGTCAACATAAATTAAAATCACGCGCTTCTTTCACAATTTATTGACACGTATAACAATATAAATTCAAACAAGAGCTGTTCTTCCACAACAAACTTATAACTGAAACATTCTAATTATAGACCTGATTGCCTAGGTGACAAGCTTTTCAGAAAACAATAACGCGTGATAAACATAGTTCCATGAGTTGCCCAAATAGATGCACTCATAAGGGGCGAGGATTCGAAGCAGGGTCTTCAGGATGTTTCCGCCGAATGTGGATCCTTAAATGTTGTCGTTGCCTCATTTTAATCCCGCAATGAGGACAAGAAAATTGAGGCTCTTTCCCACACTGATATTTCCGATGAGCCAAAAGATTTCTGTTGTAGTTGTACACTTTTCCGCAGTCTATGCAGGTGTAAGTTTTAGCATTTTTCATCATCGGTCCTCGTTGGATGAGCATCTCTGGAGGAGCGGCTTTCAGTCCTCTGGGAGTTTGCCTTCGCCAAGAAAGAAATGCTGAAAAAAAGTGATATTGACGAAAATCAAACTCACGCATGAGAAGGCTGTTTAAGGAAATTTCATTAGATTGTCAACTTGGAATTTGGAATAAACCATCACGTGTTCCATCTTGCGTCACTGGGCCCCGCAGAGCTACAACGCAGCCAGTTATAGGGATCGACCTTGTCCAAACCTTACACGATGTTATGAGGTTGAACCCAGGTGGGTCATTGAAAATTCTGCCATCAAAACAAGGAGTTTACGTTTGAGAATGCTAACACGATTTCATTACCTTTCGCACGAATATCGGTATCCGGAAGTAAGGTTGCTCTCCTTGTATATGTACTTGGTTGGCCGATGTTTCCAGAGCACCGAGAGTCTCCAGTCTCAACAAGGGGGTCTTCCGTTGGACTGCTGTCTGATCTTCCCCAAACAGAGCCAAGAGATCCCATGCGTTCGGGAGTCTCAAAGATACCGGCCTTGGAGACGTGGGTGAAACCACGGACTGTTAAAACTGCAACAAATAAGATTACTTGAGGATCTTTATGGGGTCAATCTTTACTGCGGATACCGATGAGTTTACCTTGAGCATCGTTTTGCGATGTCGAAGGATCCGAGTCGTATCTTCCCAACGTGAGTCCCTCGGCGTTGATATAACCTCCCAGCTCATTTGCCATGATATTTTCTGCTTTTAGGAAAGCAAACCCCGATCCTGTGAGCACAAAAATAAGTCGTTAACTCCTAAAACAGCAACATCGAACGAATATTTCGTAGGTACGTACATACTGATCATAAACTTCGAAAGCAAATATTGCCAGTGAGGGGTGACAAAAAGACACAAACGATTTCACCGCATTTACAGATTTATTGAAAGGCACAAAGAAGCTATAATGCTGTAATGGAAAGGAGTTTTTAGTGAAGCGAGATACAAAAATACACGTCTACATTGACAAAAGCACGAAAATCGCAAACAGTGGAGCACTAGATGGCTCCGGGAGGAAACACGAGATATAATCTGGACAGTTGGAGGAATGATAGGAACAAAATTTCTAGGGTAGCTGATCGGAATGCCGTCGTTCCAAGTGCATCTTGAGGTGGTGTTTCCGATTGAACCTAGAGGGGCAGTGAGGGCACGCAAACTGCGGTTCTTTTCCGCACTCAAATCTGCGATGATTGCACAAGTTTGACTGGTGCTTGTAGACTTTGCCGCAGTCGCGGCATGTGAAAACGCCTGCACGATTCGATTCGGCGTTCTTCGGCATCTGCTCTTCTGATCCATAGAATAGTGCTTTCAACGATGGTGTTTTTTTGGGTTGCAACGCTTGCAAAGATGATCCTAGAAAAAAAATCTGAATATCAAAACTCATCTCATATCGATGAAAATTTCCTGTCACAAAGAAAGCCGTTTTTGCAATACCGTAATCTGTAACCGTAACTAAAACGCATATCATATTGATAGGAGCTCTTAAAAGTTAAAGACATTTCGTTCTGTGAGGAGGAAAAAAAATCACTCCAGCTATTTTAATTCCAAACATACCAAATATTTCCAAACATTTCAACATTTAACAACATTTCCAAATAAATGTTGAGTATGAAGAAAAAATGTGGGGATTACTGTTGAATTACCTGATGAGGCAGTTTCAAGCCCAAAATTAGAAGGCCTATAAAATCTGTCGAAACTATCTGGAAGATTCATATCAAGTCTCATGGTTGTATTGTCATGGGTGTTCCCATAATGACCATACATATTTGCTTGAGTAGTTATGACCTGGTTGTCTGCGTTACCGAACGTGAAATACGGCGCTCCAGTCCCACCTGTCAGAAAGTAATTAAGTTGGTTATCAATAAATAATTTTCTAAGCGCGCATTTGAAGAAACAATATTTCATACTCACGCAACGGCGAAGATGAAGTGTTCGACTAGGATTATTTAAGTCTAAAATACACCAGAAATTAATTGCGGCGCGTAAAAGTGCCTCAAAGATGCATATTTACTGGATTTTTAAAGAAGAAATCACCCATAGTAGGATTTGTTACACATTTTAATTCTTCACCAACAGTCGGAGATTAAATACCCTTAGATACTAACCTCAACATTCTTAATAAATATCTTTTTATAACAAAAATTGATAAGGGGCAAATATTTTTTTTATAACAAAAATAAATAAAGGGCACAATGAGCGAAAAAAATACCGTTTCTTTTTTTAAAAAAAAAAAGACGAGAAACGGTCACACATAACGGTGCGTATATCAGGTACTCTATCCCTGCTGTAAAGACACTTTTATAAATTAATCGTTTGAATCTCATAAAAAACAAGCAGGGAAATAAATTAATATTAAATATCATAACCATCGAACGAGATAAATGTCCATTATGAATCCAAGCTAACACTGAATTTAAGGATATGCAATGGACTGATGGTCTTGTTTACGATATATTTAGAAGTCATTGTACAGTTTACATTTTGATCCAAATGTATAAGTTAACATTCTTTTTCGCAAGAGAGCTCAATAAATTCTACGTAAAGTTACACCGGTGTCACTGAAGCGTATTTTGGATACATAGAAACATCTCATCAGGTTTCTAATACCTACAAGAAAATCCGGTCACATCAGCGATAAAAAAAATGGAAAAAGTTTTCTGAAAATAGTTTAGGATTCGAGACACACTGTCATAAATGAAGTTTTGAGAATTTCAGCCAAACCTCAAATCATCCGCAGTTTTATTATGCTTCCGATTGTCCAGCTATCTTTTCGAGGTCTGTCCCTTGTGAGTCATTTCTACTTGGTTTTATCAATTCCGCGACATTTAGGACCACGAATCATGAAAAAAAAAACCAAACTACGTATAAACAATGCATAACTCCACGAATATAGCAAATTCGTGACTTTTATAACATTCGTCCATTGCATTTTCTTTGAAACTCCAGAAAATCTTTATGACGACATGATATATGACTTTTGAGATGACTTTTTCGTATCGCTCTATAGCTACAATGAGGGCATGGAAATTGCGGCTCTTTTCCGCACTCAAATTTCCTATGGCTGTACATAGTAGGCAGGTGCCTGTAAATTTTCCCGCATCCGGTGCAAGGATAGGCTCCCGCACGATTATGATTGTAGATTTTCTTCGCTTTTCCGCGCTGATTTTCCGGCGTTGCGATTGATTTTTCCAACGGCGAAGCGATTCCCTCAAGTTCTTGAGGTAGCCCACCTGCAACAACATATACCGTAACTTTCCTTAACTTCGAATTTGCAAACTATTAAATCCTTCAGTTTCAACCAATTTCCGCGTTCGAAGTGCCACAAGGTTTTCTTTTGAGCATTTTGTCCTAACTTAATTTTTTGTAAATTGATGTTCTGAATGGGTTCAATTCTTGTATCGAATAAAGTTGGGGACGCAATTTTACGTAAATTTTATGAAAAAGAGAGTATTTTTGTCGAGATCTTAAATAATGTATTTGGGGCCGAGAAAAGCTAATTACGATGAGTAGGCCTAGAACAAATAAGATTAATTACCTTCGGAGTTGCTTCCAGATGGCAAAGATACTTCAAACTGTTCCCAGGCTTCTTCTTGTTCGTGTGCATCCTGCCACGTCTTCGGAATTCTATCTAACTGCACCGAAAACTCAATGTGTTCGTTAGCATAGATGGCCTCTGCATCTGCAAATCTGAGGCATCCTGGGTCTGAAGCGAGACCTGTCAAAACAAGACCTTTCAGCTGATTCTAGCTGTAAGCGTAGTATTCTTGAAAAAGGTACCGATTTTAATATTTGCATGACCACACATCAAGGGAGAAAATTTCCGCAAACCTCACGAGGAGACACACTCCATCACATTCGAAGGAAGACGAAGCTTTGGGCTAGCAACAGATTGGATGAGAAAACTTGAAATCATCATGAAATAAAGAAAGCACTTTACTTGGTAATAAGCACAAAGTGCAAGATTTCCTAGAAGGAAATTTCCTACACTCAATCATAGATGTTGTGGCTGGTAAATTTTTGTTAGTTAACATCAAATTACACGAGTAGATACGCATGACTCAAACCTTACAAATACCAGCTGTTTTGCAAGTGAATATAAACCTGCTCTAGTTTTCAAGGTAATACGGATGTAACGTTTAAAACAGGTTTGTCGATAGAAATTCAATGACTTAGTAAAGGGCAAACCTTTGACAAGCTCTTTCGTTCAGTGCGGCAATCGATAGGACTACCTGAAAATATGTAAAATGAGGTGGTATCTTTATACCCTAAACGGGTATCGTAATCACTGGTACATCACCTGTGCTGTTGCACACAAAGGGCGACGGTTTTGAAGAAATATAGTCACGTAAACTGCAATCTTGAACGGTATAACAACATCTTCATTGTGTAAGCAAAAAAAAAAAAAAA
>Ga0058701_10000969_pt1 | contig 19775 bp, 7 predicted proteins | sample AgamicOrMae_FD_97039 | JGI IMG/M metagenome (GOLD analysis project Ga0058701, IMG submission 97039) | Agave microbial communities from Guanajuato, Mexico - Or.Ma.e | ecosystem: Host-associated > Plants > Phyllosphere > Phylloplane/Leaf | place: Guanajuato, Mexico | collected 2012-06-04
CTACCTTAAAAAATTACAGTGTGGCTTTTCAATGGAAGATGAAACACAGGAAGAGGGAAATCGCAGCTTCCAAAAGTGTTTCTCAAGATTTTCGAGTACCTGTTCTGAGCGTTGCAAGTTCATGATGCGAGGACGAGTCAACAAGGGTTGCTAATCCAAACAGCGTGGTACCACGAATTGCGTCTAATCTTTTCTTTCCTTTTCGTTTTATCCAAACGGAGGTGTCGGCCGATAAATATTTACCGCCACCTCGTAAAGGCCGAGAGCGCGGCAACTTCACTTCCATACATTGTTAAAGAGATAAAAAATCACCCTTTTATTCACTGCTGGAAGTCCAACTAAAATTTCGTGAGCATAAAAAAATTCTTCAAGTGTGAGATTGGAGGTATGAGTGAACGTTCTAATGGGTGTTTTTCGAAGTAAGCCGTACTTTGAGACATCTTCCGAGTGGGTGTTAGATTAAAAAAAGCTGTTATGACTTTGAAAGGCAGTTAAGTATGTCCCACGTTGTGGAAGGGAGGAAATGATCGGCAGGCAGAAAGCTAGCGACGTACGATTACGTCAAACATAGCGGAACATGCTTCCTGCTGACGCTAAGAGGAAAATTTTGTTTTTCATTTTAATTATGGGCTATAAAAAGGTCGACAAGCGTGTTTTTGTTTTGGTCTGGGTAATCTTTTAAATCTGTTCACATCGGCTTAGCTCCTAGAGAGATTTGGGAAAAATATTTAACCTTACTATATTCTTAATGCGCGCGCTCTTCGATTTTTAAGGTGGTATCTCCTCTCTTGTTCTATCGCTATGGACCACTCTAAATTTGAATCAGTGAGAGGATCTGAGATTCAGTGAATATTCACTGAATCTCACTCTCACTGATTCAAATTCCGAATGAACAATCGGTAGCGGGTCCAGAGGTGGAAATGGCAACCTTTAAGTTGAGACTTATTTACCTTGTCTGCCTTAACAAAATGCTATCTGATAGCATTTATTTCCTGACGGGAGCATTTTTAGGAAAAAATTCGAGCTATTTCCATTGAGGCGAGAGCAATGTCCTAAGCATGGTTTGCAGATGTTTGAATTTTAACTTTGAGGTAATTTAGTTGAAAGGGGATTGACTACTCAACGAAAAAGAAGCGTATGTGTTCTTTACCGCTTACAAATGCCTTTTTTTGATAAAAAATTTGTATATCTAGAGGAATTTTTAAATTTAATGATGTTTCGAAAAAATTAATAGCCTTTACGGGTATTAGATGAGAAAAGTTTTAACTCAGAAACACATAAAAGGAACAATCTGACACGACGACAGGTTTTCCACGAACTTTCATGCAACACGAGAGGAATGCACTGCTTTCATGGCATGCACTGCAGGGCACTTTTGTGGAGTCTCGACACACAACACAGAGTTCTTTTCTACAAAACCGCTAGTCACATAAAAAGAGCGTTCATGAGCCGCACTCGCGCCGCGCGGCCTGCAGGAGACGAGCGCGCCCTCACCAACTCGTCCAGTTGAAACTTTTTTATCGACGACAGAAACCTATTTAATTAGCAGATAGCGTCCGCTTGTGTGGGCCTAGAAGAGGTAAACATAAATTACTAGGAGCCAAATTTGCCGCGCGTTTTATCGACAAATGGCGACTTTACAATCGGCCCGCTAATCACAATGCCGCTAATTTATTAGTGTGCTCCCAAAATTAAGGCCAAAGTCTGAGGATGTGTGGATTGGCCTTGCTTGGAGATTCGGTGAGGCAAACAAGATCTGATTCCATGTCGCCTTAATTATATTTATTTGGTTATGATCGGTTGGGTTTACCATGGAAAAGTCAGCCCGGTCAGCACATGCTTGCATATTCCTTCCTCTTCAGGCACAACACACTTCTCCTAACTTAACGTAACTTAACGTGACTTAACGTAACTTAACGTAACTCAACTTAACTCAACGTAACTTAACGTAACTTGAAGTAACTTCTGGTACAATAAAACACAGTCTCGTTTTCCAATTGCTGTAGCAGTGCCCAATACCGTCGGCTCTTGATGGTGGAGGCTGTTGCAAGTGCATCTGAGCCCCCACAGCGATCCGAGATAATTTCATTTGAGTTACGTGTGTCCGCGGCCACCGAGAATTAAAAAATCACTTTTGTCAGGAACGCGGCTGCATTGACATCGACTCGACTCTCTCCCTGGAATAATGGAATAATTTGGAAGAAATTCTTCTGGTGATGAGTATATACGCGACCGGTGAAAGCTTCGCCGTAGATGCGTTCCGAGAGGTTGTCACTTTGGTAACACTTGCGCATTTATCAGTAGTGCTTTTTTGGATTAAATGGATTTAGTATCGCAGTTCTCGGCCGCTGAATAAAAGTCACGGTGCATTTAATAATAAACGACTATTAATCTCACGGCTTGTTAGATCAAGGAGAATCCAAACCGGAAGGCGTTAGAAGCGCTGGCATTAGAAACCGCCGAAATTACAGGACATCGACTCGTTGAAAACGCTGATGAAAATCACGCTAATTAATATTATATTCGTAATCAATCAACCAAAATCGCTTGAATAATTCTATATCCAGTCACGCGTACGGTGTCAGTTCTTGGTGTAAACACATGTTAAATGCAAGTAAACAAGACAACTGCTTCGAAGGAACATCCGTGGGCGTTCACAAACATACGTCAATTGCATCGCAATTGTTCAACATTACAATCGTTTTAATTATTAGCCCGTGGACGAGTAAATATTGTCTTAACATACAATGGCTCCTGCAAATGAAAATTGTTTAAATGAGAGTTGATAGTGTGGTAGGATGTGTAAGAATTAAGATGTACTAATATCATTTTTGATAGAGACCTTGACGGACGGTAGTGTAAGTTAACTACCGCCCAGCGATGCCGTTTGGAAACAGAAAATAATATTTTAGCGGATCTTTTCGGTTCAGTATTGTCACAATTAAAAATGATCACTTCTTTGGAAACCTTCAAGAATTTCGGCATTTTTCAAAGCTTAAAATTTTGTGTTTTAAGGGAAAAAAATCCTTCCAATGCTCTTAAGCTAAATTCCACTCCAAATACTTCGGGCTGTTTTAATCGGAGATGTGATTATTGTGGAGGTGAAGCCAAAAGAGATAGTTAAATTTTAAAAAATCAGATGGAACTTTAAATGGATACAAATATATATTCTGATTTTATTTAATACAAATACAATTTTTTGTATAATCCTCTGGTTCATTTTTGTAATCCGCAGATTCACTTACTATTTTGACACTTAACGTACTCATTCGAGTCCCTGCAATAATGTCCATAAAATGCCTCACAAACTGGCTCTTTACCGCCCGACACGAGTACCATAAAGATTACGGTCAATCATCAATCTTGTATTTTCGATTTCGTTATCGCAAAATCTCCGGAAAACTTGACTTCTACCCGATCTATCACGCTGACGGGTACTTTAAGTGCTGTAAGTTACATGTGTTCACCCGCCGCGGTGTCGTAAAAATGCTACCAACTCGGGAAAAGTAGAAGCGCCTTTATGACCCAGTCTTCTCGTCGGAGGGCACTTGTCACGGTGTTCTCTGAACCCCTGAAATAATGTTCCGTGTAAACAAAGAAATGAAGATGAAAGTCCACCGATGAAATACATCTCAACGTTTTTACTAGGTTTGCCAAAGTTGTTCACCCTAATTTGATGACATTTCGGAAATGATTGCAATGTATGAGTCAGTTTACATTTCCCCTGGAAATTCTTAATTCGATAACCCAGGTGTTTCGCGAATACCTTTTTGTCGACGATATCATAAACTGGCGAAACTGACTGTATCATATAGCTGCTTCGAGTGTTTTCTAATAAATTGACGAAATTAGGTCATATGTCTTTCTAAGGTTATCAACTTAATGTCGAAGATACGAAAACTGTCTCCTAAATCAAAATACAGCCCTATTATGCAATCGCGGTCTATTATTTTTGTAAAGCTTAATAGGCAGGCAGTCTGCACGGTGACATATCGTGTTTCCAGCCCTCATGAGCCCAAGCTTGTTTGTGGCTTGTCGACCGATGGCATCAGCCAGCTAAAATGGAGAGGCTATCTTCTGCAGAGAACGAGCGTTCAGCTTCTCTGGTAATTTTCAGCCGGAAAAATACGGAGCATCAAATTGAGTGACGTCCATAAACTCAAAAGGTATCGCTCAAGTACTCTACGGAGTGTTTTAAGATAGCTTGTGATGCATTTGTTTTAAGAGCTCCTGTGCACAAATGTGGAGCACTGGAGAAATTCGTCGAAATTTATTTAGAAATCATGCCAGTTTTTGCTTCGATTCTCGCTGTCCTTTCCCAACGCCAAGGAAATGACTGTTAAATGTACCTCAGAGGTAAGAGGTCTGGTCACTCTAAATTTGAATCAGTGAGTGTCTGAGATTCAGTGAATTTCCACCGAGTCTCAAAGACTGTCACTGCAAAGAAGGGAATTATTAAAAAATTCCTGACTTAAATATTATGTTACCGTATCTCGCGTTACCTTTTTCAAGGCGTAAGAGATAGTCTGCTTTCTTTGAAAAAATATAGATTTTGTAAGATTACTTTCTCGGTAATTTTGTTAGAATCGTTTGAATGGGATTTCCAACGACGTGCTGATCAAATCTGTGACCTTTTATAGTGTCGAAGTCTACGTCATTGTGGTCTTTGCAAACGAGTAGATTTTTCATAAAGAAAATTTCAGCGTGGAAATGTTGCGAAAGAGAGTTCCTTGGCCTCGTAATATGTCATCTCTGACAAGACGACTGAAATGCAAAATGTAGGAAGTCGCACATGCGGGCTACCGACCGCAACTTTTCGCCACAGATTATGCGAAAGTGCGTTACTTTTCAATGGGCATTCAACGTCAACTTTTACTGTACTTCTCATTGGGGTAACTCACAGCCTTCCGGTTGTTTGCGTACAGTACCTATACGCGTATAAGGAAGTAGAATTCACGTCCCGCGGAATAACTGTCGGGTATATAGAGGTACTGTGCTCTAGTCAGTACATTGAATCACTCAAAATCAGTTCAATTTTTCCGTTTCATATTCTCGTTAGAAAAGATGTGGTCTATAAGTTCGAAGGGTGAAACTTTCAACCCTCCAAATTTATAGAGAACTTAAACCTTACATCTCTCGGGTTTCACATATCGGCAAGCCCGAGGCAAGGAACGCAACATACTTTTCTAAACCCAGTACAACCTAACGGTTTCAAAGCCTGGTGAAGCTTACATCGAGCGGATGACAAAAGTGAAGGGAGAGTATTCAAGCTGGATGCAGCTTTCTTCGCGGCGGCCGCTAAGAGCGTTTGAGGATATAGAACCGAGTTTTAACTTCGGAAAATATGTTCATTTCCCGCGCAAATATGCCTCACAAATACTGCGTCAAAGAAAACGTTTTCTAAATGAGGATCAAAGTGGGTTATCGCCTATAAAGGAATAAATTTTCTTTTCATTTCATCTGGATTTATTTTTCTTCAAGTCTTAAAAACCACTGGCTCCGGCATACGGACTAATAAAAATGGATCCCATTAATTAATTGAGTGTTGACTTATTTCCTGCGATACAGGTATGTTTTAAATGAGGAAGCTTTTAGTATTGTCGGCGGAGATGAATGGTTTGTTAATGAATTTTACCTGTGACTTAGTTGACGGATTGTGCGAATATTGTAAGAAGTGTTTTAGACTGGTGTTGTGTTTTTTTAGAGGTACCGCTTACCAAAAAAGTATTTATTCTAAAATAAATATTTATAGCTGTCCGAGTGATTCAATTACGTAAGAAAGACAGACTTTCAAACACTTGAAATTTGAATCAGTGAGTTTGCGATTCAGTGGAATTCAGAAAATTTTCACTCATTCTCAGAGACTCAAATGTAGAGGAAGCTAATTCGTATCCTAATAATTCTAGGGTGGCAAAGTGGTGAATACAGTGGAGAGAAAAAACGCAAAAAATTGGTTGCATATTAAACCATGACCGTACCATTTCGCCGAAATATTTCAGGCTTTTTCAGAAATTCATGGACCAAATTTCAATGATGATGTTATTTGTATAATAACTATTTAAACTAACGCAACTGGCTTAAACTAATTATAAGTGTGCTATGGAGTGGGTAACTTGCTAAATTCTAAGGAAATGCAACCCTTAAAATAAGGATGAAGAGAGACCCTGTGGCCTGATTTCCTGCGTCTTTTAGACGATCTCGAAAAATAAGATCTTGTAACACTTTTAAAGGCAAGGATTTATCTTGAGAACGATCCCGAAATGACCAGTACGAATCAGTTAAAAGTGGACCCACGTGGCTTGACTCCATGGCACTTTCCCTGTCAAATAGAATGCAAATCTCATTCACCGATAATCGACCAGAAAATCCGTCCCATAACCTGACTTTCGAAACTTTACGGAAATCGATAAGAATATTGAAGCGGCGCGCGCGCTTTGGATGCTGCAAGGTTCGTAGATCTTGCTTGTTTATTGAGATCCTGATCCTGGTCTGGCGGCAAGGCTCCCGGAGACGCAAGTCTAGATTACTAAGCCACGAGATTGAAGACGCTTTACCATCCTACCTAGCCAAAGGAAGCCTACAGTGTTTACACAGTAAAAACTAAATACCCATTTTAAGGAATGCTGTTACTCTTTTGGGTGTGAAACTTAAACGGAGGTAGTGCGTATTTTGGTTATGTTTCAAGACAGACCTATGTTCAGCCACATCAGTGGAAAGCTCTCGCCGAGTCTCTTGAAAAATAACCAAAAGCTCTCGCCAAGACCTTTTGAATGATATGGCTGAACATAGGTCTATCTTGAAAAATAACCAAAATACGCATTACTCCCTTATTTTTCAAGATAGGCCTATGTTCAGCCACATCAATGGAAAGCTCTCGCCGAGACCTTTTGAATGAAATGGCTCAACACAGGTCTATCATGAAAACTAACGAAAATACGTACCACCACCGTTTTGGTTTCACACCCAAAACAGGTATAGCGTTCCCCAAAACGGGTTTTGTTTTTGCTGTGTTTATGTTTAGCTTTTCATTATTTCAGGAGTATCAAGCCTAGCTTAATTGCCTTGTACCTCACTCCTCTGTCGATCCGCTCAGTGACGGGAACAGGTTTATAGAGGTTGCAAATCCGGGCTTGAAACCTAGTACTTTATTTGATATGTTCATCTAGGGCTTAAAGGTTTGCTTAAGGAATGTAAAAAATTGCAGTAAAAAGAAAATTCCTTCTTAACGTTTTGGTAGTGAGTTATTGCGTCAATTCATAAGCTGTTTCATAACCATGGTTCAATAAATAAATAAATCATGCACATCTTTCGATGGCAATGTGTGAAATTTGTCGAGGTAATTGCGTATGAATCGCGTTGATCGATTCGAACCAAAGAAAGTTCCGCTCTCCATCAAAGATACTGAGAGTACGTCGGCCAAGTAAAGTTCCATGAAATGAGACACTATCTTTACCAGCAAAAGTTGTTTTTCCCACAACACCTTTGATTCGCTCGCCAGATGCGAAAATACCGATTTAAGAACAAATTTGTCTCAGAAAGAGGTTTCTTGATCGATTTTATCAGCAAAAAAGCACACCTCACATTTTACTTCTACGTCTTCAATGTCTGCATGTGTTTCCATCGACTCTTTTCATGAACAATTTTCCTTTTATTTAGCCGAACTTAAATATTCTGGCCAATATCCCCTTTATGATGGTTCTATCAGAATTTCCAATGAACCTTATCAGAGAGCGTTCCGGAAAGACACCTTAAACGTCAAAATCGTCTCAAAATCTGTCTGAATTCTGAGGAAAATGGATGCTAAAGGCACTAAAAGCATCTGACCTTTTCAGTTTAATAATAAATTTAAAAGCTGTCTCGCCTGAATTTTTTTAAAAACGTCCTGAAATGTATTTCGACGGGTCCATCTGTACTTTCCCGAAAACTTTCCATTTTTCCGGCTTTACTCTCTGATATTGAATCACTGAAACTTCACGCTAAGGGGTATCACCTTGCTAAAAGTTTGTACACCAGATATCACGATGTTCGGGAGAGAAGAAAAATGAAGTTGAAGAAATATCGTTGTCCAACATGGATATCCCCACACAAAAATGTTCCTTATGATTGCTGTTCTAGCCATCGTTGATCGCCCCAGAGGCTAGAGTAGGTTAGGTTTATTTTTGTTTGGTTGCAGGTTCACCGACAATCATGGAAGTCAGTGAACTTTCTGAATTGTAGATATTGTTCATTCGAGATATAACTCCCCCTTCATCCAAGGGAGAAAAACAACGGATCGATTTTTCCAGCAGACAAGAAATGTGCGTTTTCTTGATAACTTTTTCGTGAAATGAAGCAGCTTTGCGGAGGTCCTTTGAGACTCACGTTTGACCTGCAATCGACGTATTGATCACGCTTTATAAAGTCCAAAATTGGGGGCTCATTGTTATTTTAAGGACTGGATTGGCAGCAGCAATGTATCATGGGTCTGCTGAAAGTTCAAAACGCGCCTATTTAGCCTTATTTATTTCGAGACCCTAAAAAGAAGCTTTGCAGATGCACCCATTCACTTTCACTCCTCGCTCCATGTTTATGTACATAATGGCTAGAGACTGGAGCTCCATATTTTCACAATATTGCTCCGATCAAAGAAGCGAAATGTCTGCCACAAAAATGATGTGAAAAAATAGGAAAATATTCCGAGAATATGAATAGAACCATTTTCGTGATCTTACGTGGGTCTCTTGTTCTTATTAATAGGCAGTGTTTTACAAATTTGAGAATATTAACAGGTGTTAGGAGAATTCAACAAATACTGAGAAATTAATTGTTTTGGGTGTTCTATTCGGTTTCCAAAGGAAGACCCATAAAAAGCTAAACTTTATCGAAAACTGTTGTAGACTCTTTTTCAGTATGCTTGTTGATCAGCCCGAAAACTAACGAATGCATACTGCATACCTTTCATACGTGTTATACCTTCATGCCCCCGTAACAGGTTTGAATCCAAAACGGGTATCCATTTTATGAGTGCCTATTCGCACGACAACCGTATCTGCTATTCGATAGACAAACTTTCCCGCTCCTCCTATGGCTTGTCGCCTTAGCGTACCTGCGGGCGTGTTGCTGAACGCAATGGCACGTGCTAATGGTAACTTGATTCTAGTATTTTGAGGATTTTTATATGCCGTGTCCAGGATCACCCAATAGCCTTAACCTTTCAATAATACCAGGAAATTTCGGATTAAAATGATGCAATAGAGCATTTTGAAACTGATTAACTATGCTTTTCAGGCCGAGTTGAGGCCGAATAACTTACGAGTTAAAAATGCGTAAAACTAAGAGGAGATTTCTGTTGTTGAAAATACAGTTTAATTAGGTCAAAACTTTTCAATGTTTAGTGGGTTAAACGTATATGTATCCCAACTCTGATAATTCATTTACATTGGCGCGCACCCTCAATATGAGCGATTGCGTAATTTATTCAAATCGGAAACCTCCGCTAAAGTGAATTTCCAAAAAAAAAATCAATCCCATTGCGACTTTATCGAAATGAGGAATAGTTGATGACCTCCTTCGTAAAATTTCAAGCAAAAATATTGTGCGATGTCATGAAAAATTGAAATATTATTTGAAGCCTATAGATCACGAGCGAGGATAAACGTGAGGCGGAAACGAATGAATGAAAGACTTTAGTGCAGTCTGCGCGGCGCGGCGCGGCTGTTTGTAGCAAAGACAAATGAAGATCTAATTCCAGGGAAATTCGGTCGCGAGTTCGCGAAAGAGATTGCAGGCCGAACCACCCTCTGTTCCGACGAACGAGACAAAGGCGTGAAAAGGCCCGAGCATTCGCCACGTGTTTGCCACCTCCGTCTCCGTGATCCGCCAACAATGCTACAAAGAAGGGGCATTTAGCAGTTCATCATGAGGACAAACACTGTTGGAGCATTTGCAAATACCACTTCCCGGCCCGGCGCGGGTCTCGGCCGGCCGGGTCTCGGCCAGCCGAGTTCGGTCCTTCGGCCTGGCCTGCCTGTGGCGGGACAACAGCCGAAAAGTGGCCGTGACGCGGCCGAAATTCGGCCCGGCCCGGACGCGACCCGAGGTCAAGCCAACAATAGCTTGTCTCACCAATAGATATCTTTGTATCTAGTTCTGCGAATCCCGTATGTGAGAAGCAACCCTGGAATCCTCTTCTAGGCGAATTATGACAGCGAGGCCCACGTTTCGTGAGATACTGTATTTTAAGTAGGTCTTTACCAGCGACTTTCTTAGTCCTAAATCCGTAAGACTATTAAATTTCAAAAAGCAGTTTCCCAATATTTTTGGAGGAATATTTTGGGTTTCAGAAGACTTTCAGTAAGGGATGAAACTTACACTCTAAATTTGAATCAGTGATAGTTTCTGAGATTCAATGAAAATTCGCTGTAAGTCAATATAGCATCATTTTTCAGTGGTGCTATATTAACTGACATTCAGTGAATTTTCACTGAATATGAGACACTGATTCAAATTTAGAGTTTACAATGTTTGCTTAATTTAAGAAACTGCGCCCATGTACTATCAGTCGAAAATGTATGAAGCGCTTCAATTTTTTTTAAACTTCCGTAACTTTGGAACGAAGCGAGATACGACAAAAAAGCAAAAATCAAATTCATAGGTCTCTTGAAGATCGAACGATTTTATTTCGTGCTTTTCTTACGTGTATCCCTCCTTTTCAAAGTTACGGAGGTGCAAAAAAAAAATGGAGCGCGCAATAATTTATTGACTGCTAGTACTGTATATATTATTCAAGGTTAAAATATGTTTCGTGTAATATAGAAATGTTTTACATTGCATTTTGCTGTTTCGTTGCAACGTATTTGTGTCGATTTTTGGGAATGAATATTTATCTCGAGTTATTTGAATGTATCTGGACGCGCTGCAGATTATTGCCTCTTTCCTCTTCTTTCCTTTTCTCGCCTGACCAGGTCCTCTGTGTACACAGTATACACGAGACTTGTGAAAATAATTTTGTACTCGGCGAAAGGCAATTAGCAGTTATTACCACGGACTTAAAATGACAGTCGCTGGTCTGGACCGTTTATTTACCCTCGTTATATCAATATAGCATTTTACTAGATTGGATACACGAAATCGCCGTGGAGTATACTGAGGTAGCGCATAGGCGCCTCATGAAAATCATCTTACACAACCAATAATAGTTTGCCTGGAAGATTGGGCAGAGACATGTAACACAATGTAAGACGTGATTACATTCATAGTGTTATCATTGTTGCCAACAAAATCGATATTCAGTTTTTACAAGCGTTGATATTTTTTTACACGCTGTATTCTCCCACGTGATTCTCGGCGCCTTCCAGAAAGTGGCTGAAGAGTCCTTTGGGATCCAGCGAACCCAATCACACGTGCGACGCGACAACCTCATAAATAAAGCAAGGTACTTGGGAGTCTTTTCTCTGCATGCGGTGTCTTGTTTTAACGCGATTCTTGTCTTTAAAACGTCGTAAAATTTTGTCAGTTTCCTTATTGAGGGAAAGTTTTTTTTGACACAGTTTTAATACCAGTCTTCAGGGCTTCCATTTTCACTTTCATTTTATTTTATACTAGAGGACCCGTGCTCTTCGTAACAGGGCGTTTTTTCTTGTATATTCGAACTCAAAAGTGCAGAAATCTAACCATGCTCCAACGATAAATATGGTGTCCATGTGAGGAAAATCTCATGTCTAAGAATAGCGTATTTTTCGCAACATGGTTGGTATAAACCCGGGTTGAAGTGTCCATGCAATATCCATGCCGTATTATTCGTTTATTGAAAAAATACAAATGGATATCCGTCTATGATATATCCTTGAACCATAGATGTCAATTCGAGTATTTTTAAGTGAGCGGATTTTTCGGCATGGATATCACCATGGATTGCATGGATACTTCAACCCGGGACTCCCATTCATAAGGGCTCCTAAGGCTTGTACTGTCGACTGAATACCATTGAATCAGAGGAGCTAGCTTTGTTGCTTAGGGATATATTTTTCGGAGCGATATAAACGCATTTGAAACACGAGTGCTTGGTGGGCATTGTTTGAACTGTGTTGGTAGTTGTCGAGTATTCAATAAATGCGGGTGTGGCTGAAAGGTACCGCGGCACCTCTCCGAGGGGCGTAAGTTGGGCGTCAACGCGTCGCCAGCGACACGAACAACAATTTATGTAAACGGCATCGCTTTTCGATACGTACAGTGTCTCACAGAAGTGTTCACTGATTGTGAGTTCAGTCATTTAGCTCGCCCACTGGCACGGATGGATTATTCATCCAAACAGAGATTGCCAACTTTCCGCAATTGAAAAACACTAAACTATTGAAATACAGAGCTGCTAACAATTTAAGAGCCGCTATTTTAGAAAAGCTTTGGTAAAAATTTAACTTTATTTCACCGAGTTTTTAAATGACCATTTTTCATATGTATTTAAATTATAACTTTATTTCTCATTTATACTCTCAATCGTTATTTTCATAGTCCCTTTTTCTTATATCAGTAGTTATGCGGAGGGACAGGTCCCTAGTAATCGATGCATATATGTATCCTAGTATTCATACGATGGCGCATTCCGATATTCATGGATATTTTTCTGTCCAGGAAAAAATAATTTGGAAAATGTTGGACACCTGATACGCAGTGCGTGCCTTATGGCCAATCAAAGTTCGATTGGACACTACCGGAGTCGATGAAAAATCGTCGGCAGTACCTCGTGAAACTTTTTATAACTCTGACCAATCTCTCAGAGCTCCGAACGCAACACAAACCTAATTTATTACACGACAAATGCCAACACGAATATGATATGTTAGCGCAGCACTACAAATGTTAGTGGACGCTTGTCGGACGATCCGAGCCATTAAAACTCCAGCAGCCTAGACTAGGCTAGACCGGCCAGGCCCTATGCTTGGCCCTTAAATGAACGCCACGAGATGAGAGGTCCGATGCAGTAAAGTGATTTTAGGGGACTCCACCCCGTTGAATGTGGGAATATTTACGGTGCATTTGCGAACACATGCGGAGTACCGGAAAGTGTTCCCATTCATAATTGGTTCCCTCTTCCGAGCATAACGTGGTTCCGTTTTGAAAATAAGGTTATTTTCCAGTTTTCCCTCCAAGTATCAAAATTAATTCCAAAATTGGTGGACACCTACATCGACTTGGCACTCTGGTCACGGATTGGCTCCCAGCGTAGAATAGTGCCATTTGACTATCAATCGGAAATCTACACACGGTTTTGTTCCGATCCCATTTGACTGTCTGCAAGTCGCAATATCCTTTCGTTTTTTAAACAATTGCATCGTATTCAACCTACTCATTATTGAGATTGTGAAACACTATATAAAGATCTAACTTTGTAACCGAAGAAGCGATTTAAATCTAACGAAAACGTCCAAGTTTTCCCACTTCATCGCATACGCGTAGGTCTGTCAACACGGAATCGATTCCGAAATCGATATTCATCTTTTTACCAAGTATTTAATTAAAAGTGCCCCTTACACAGTAAAAGCAAAACTCCAATACGATACCTGTTTTGGGTAACTGAAACGGCGGTAGTGCATATTTTGGTAATTTTTAATCATATACCAATGTTCAGCCTCATCAGTGGAAAGCTCTCGCCGAGACCTGTTGAATGGTATGGCTGAACATCAGCTCATCTTGAAAAATAACCAAAGTACGCATAACTCCCTTTTTTTTCAAGATAGCCCTATGTTCAGCCACATCAATGGAAAGCTCTCGCCGAGGCCTTTTCAATGATAGGACTGAACATATGCCTATCTTGAAAAATAACCAAAACCCGTACCACCCCCGTTTTGGTTTCACACCGAAAACAGGTAAAGCATTCCCCAAAACGGGGTTTTATTTTATCTGTGAAAGTAATTAAAAATTGGTGTCCCTTTAAAAAATGGAAATCGGGATACAAACGCACCGCACGTATTATTTTAAGAGGAGATAATACTCGCAGTATGCTTGAGGTGTAATACTGCTTCTTCAAATAAGTAAAGTGATTCGGAATGTTCTACATAGCAAATGTCCGTAAATACTTTCGGAACCATCTTGTTTTGCGAGGTCTGAAAATTGCGAGCATTTTTGGCCAAGAAAAGCAAGCTGTTTCCAGCAGGCATTGTAGTTCAATTTGTGTAAACCTCTTCGCTCAGTAAGCAGAACTGGGCTACTGCATGACAAATCAAGGATTCTCGTTTTGAACGGGTACCAAATGGGTACCACGATATTCGCTACAGTGCTTCAATTTCATGTAAATGTCTCTGTTTATCATACGAGTCTCTGCAGTTTAATAAATAGTACCGAATGCCTCCTACTGGAATGATTTTCGTATAATCAAGTTGATCAGAAAACCCGATGCACTAGTTAAATATGCGATTAGAACTTTTCAATGGCAATTCTAAAATAAACCTACGCATATCATCTGCCAAGTCTAACAAATTATAGTATTTTACAAACAAATTATATGCTTATTATGAGTTCACTCTTTTTTATTAATTCCGGTTGTATGTCATATCGTAGTACAGCGAGAAATTAAACCAGTGTGGAATCGAGAGTGGAAGAGATAGGAAATTCCAACTTTTACAGTTTTAATCATGTTTATTGTACACGAATTTTATGTTGCGGGATCTTCATCTAATTTTCGTTTAGCTTTGAATGAAATATCTGCACTGTTGAAAAGTGATTTCCTTCTGGAATGAGCGTGCCAATTTTCGACTTACGTATGTTAAACCTGTCTCTCTCACGCACCTTACCATGCAAAATATGTTTTGCGTAGTTCAACCAGCGGTACAACTCGTAGTGTCTTGTAATTCATGAGATGGTCTGCTTGTAGGTTTGTATATCATTTCAGCTAATCATGAGAGAGTTTCCATTCGGTCCTGGTGGGAGCGATTTCTGTGAATCTTTTCTATTTTCAATTATTTTACAGATATAAGATTTATACAGAATATCAATTATTTCAAAGATATAACAGATACATTTGCTGATATAATAGATGTATGAATGGATATACAAATACGTATGATGGATGGGAATGGGCACGATTTACATGGTTGAATGAATGGGAGATATACCAGAAGGCAAGATCGCGACCTTTAACCATGACCTCAGTGAATAGAGTTAGTGGAGTGTTCCACATAAAATTTTGTCGAAAGCGTTTCTCGACATTTTTCTCTCGTCTAAATGAAGCATTTCACGGACAGGTCCGTGACTTGAGAGCGCTTTAAGCGGACATCTTGACGTGTTGAAGTGAGCTAAGACTTACTCCAACACGTCCAGTCAAGTGATCGCATGTTGGCAAGACTGAGTGAAGCTATAAACATGATAAAATCGTACAAGAATCACTTCGTTTTCACTATTAATCCTGTGTCCGTATCCTTGAACGGAAGTGGGGAGTTGCCTCTCTTCACTTAATGTTTCGGCCCCATTTGTTTCAACTGCTCTCATTTGCGGCTGTATTGCGCTGAGGTTGTCTCTCACACTGTAATTTTCAAAGGTCAAGTCTTTCATCTTTCGTTATTAACCCACTACCACCCAGCGATGCCGTTCGGAAACAGTTAAGTTATTTTAGGGGATTTTTTTAGTTCACTATTGTCAGAATTAAAAAATATCACCCCTCTCGAAACCTTTCAAAGCTAAATATTTCGTATTTTAATGGAAAAAGCCCTTCCAATTTCTCTTTACCTAAATTTAACTCCACTCTGGGTTGCTATGGGTTAGAACAAAGCGGGCAAGGTATGGGCACGCAATTTTCTTGACCATAGAGCTCGCCACTAGACGCGTTGTTTGAACATCCTAAAACTCTCAGTCCAAGTTTTTTCAAAGACTCTTTTGGAACAGAATATAAGGTTGCACAATAGCGGTACTCGGTGTTATTTCCGGTGTTTGTTCCCAATAGTGAGACTCGCTAATAAAACCTAACGAGTACTAGCATTGTGGCTTGTATACAAAGTGGCTTACCAAGTTCATATCCCTTTTGGCATTTAGCACCCAGCGAGCCCTTTGACTGGGTGGGCAACTGGAGGTTCTCAACAGGTGCTCTTTCAGGCACTTATTAACATACACCTGTCTGTGGGATTTCGAACTGCGCCTAAGCTATACACTCATACAATTTGGGAAGATTAGCATAATATTACCTACTACTCCTAGCTCCCGCCTCTTTTCAAATTCTCCCGCTTTTCCCACATGGGAAATTTTGACAGTATTACTAACCTCTGCCGCCATCCTGAACCGATCGGAGCGAGGCACAAGACATGACGTCACTTAACCTAACATACACTGTAAAAAGAGAATCTTAAATTCAGATGCAACAATCACTGATCTGAGATTAAACTGCTTATTTTATGAACGATATGACTGAAATCGAGTTAATATTTAAACGCCTGATTCGGCTTACTTCTCGGAGACATTAACTCTATGAGAATGAAGCGGCATTTGACCCTGCTTGAGTTAGCCTACCTCGCCTCACTGTCGTTTTGCCAACTGCTGAAAAAGAAAATTTCCCTTTTGGGTGTTCTCAGCGAGAACAGTTGGGTGTGGCGAGAGTGGGCTTCACTTTGCGGTGTTTATTGATTTCGGATGATTGATTAACGGCGCTATTCGCCCGCGGCTATTGCCGATCGCTTGTGATACGCGACTTTTGGGGTGGTCGATAGCTATTTTACAATGTTTATGGGCGTGTTGTATCGATAGGCGATTCTGGTTTGTACAACTTTACGAGTGCCTGTTTTTCGCCCTGAGCGGTTTTTCTTTAACCCGTTCGGCGCGTTCCAGAAACGAGCGCCAGACTGTCGCTTCGCATGCTTATTAATGCACCTAAAAGGCACACGAAAGTCGTAAACAATTAAGGGGCAATAGATACCGCCCTGCTAACTGTTACACGCACTCCTCAGGGATAATCCAGCGTAATAGGCTAAATTAGATAAAGATTAAAAACTTTCAGGATTAGCTCAAAATATGTGTATCGTGCGGCGAAGTCTAAGAAAATTCTACCGTTCCATTTTTACGTAATTAGATCATAAAATTGGAAAAAAATGGGCTATCTTGAAGAGATCTTTTCGCATTGATATATTTGTTGATATATTTATCTGTTAAAGGAACCAAATTTACGCTATTCCCCTGTTTTACCTTCATACCTTAGTCAGGTATGGAATCACCTAAAACAGGTATTGAGCCACCTGAAACAGGTATGGAACCACCTGAAACAGGTATGGAACCACATAAAAAAGGTATGGAACCACATAAAACATGTATGGAACCACATAAAAAAGGTATGAAACCACCTAAACAGGTATGGAACCACCTAAAACAGGTATGGAACCACCTGAAACAGGCATGGAACCACCTAAAACAGGTATGGAACCACCTAAAACAAGATATGGAACCACCTAAAACAGGGCATCGATTTACCTGTATGCTGGTATCTTTGTGATTTCTTGCAAATGCTTGACGAGAGCATGGCATAGTGATAGTGTATGCAGTCTTCGCCCCATAACCGCTTAGGAAAAAGTGGCCCAGATGAGCTCTTGAGATGAGGCGGTATTGGCGGTTGATGCGGCCGTTGCGCCGCGCCGGCTATCCGTCGAGAGATCCATAAAATGCGAAATGAGACTAAGCCGAGCGAACGGTTTTGGTGCCTTACAATGTCTTGGGATGGTCACTCCCTTGGGACTCGGGACTCGGGTCCCTCGCGATGGAGACGACAAAGGACGTTCAATCTATTTTTGAAGTGGCTTGCTTGGTATGCTACTCGCTTCCATAAGATACCCCGCTGTAGTTTTTGCAAGTCGTTGACCCGCCACTTGCAGCTTGCGCTTTGATAGTGTTTAACTTTTCCCTATAAAATTCTCTTCAAAGGAAGTATGCAACTTGTAGAAATAAAACAAAGGGATGGAAAGGGCTCTGAAATGAGTCGAGTAGAGTTACCGCGACGCGAATGTTTCGTACTGATTACATTATGAGTTCATGACGAGAATGGAAAGTAAAGTAAGGAGTAACTTTAAAATAATAAATTCAGGGTAAAGAACAACATTTAATAGAAATTTAAGGACATATCTTGATAGTGTCAGTAAGTCAAGTTTGAACTAACTTTGAAGTGATTTAACTCGTTATCCTTAATGATCCTTCTATACAGTACATAACTGTCCACATAAACAGACAAAAAGTGTTACATGTTGCATTAGGAAGACTTTGCAAGAGGGTAGGTTATATTGGTGAATATTTTGGAGAAAAAATGTGATACATCTTTCATTGTTATACTCATACACTGTATTCTTTATTTTGTACTTTTCTTCCCTGCGTGATATTTAATTCTTGAGAAATGAGCAAAAACGTGAAGAAATTAAAATGCCTCGGCGGTATCGTCCCAGGAATGCTTCACGCGTGTCTTAGCGATGCCGCCAGATAAGTCGCAGGGCCTCGCACCAGATCTCACGACACGAGATTGATACATTTTTCTGTAATTGGCAAACTACGCGTGCGAGATGGCTATGCTTTTCGATGCAGTTTTTAACTCCGGGCAATGGCTAGTAACCGACATGTGTCGTTTTCTATAATTTTTCATCTTTTCGAACAAAAATTTGAATATCCATTCACTCGGAAAAAGACCGTGATATTTATCACCCACCAGGATAAGTACCTGTTATGCCTGCATACAGTGAACAAACACAATGCTGTAATGAAAAGCGGAGTTTTTTGAAGAAGAATGCCAACTGATATTCAACTTCATCCGAAGCGCGGCTTTTTTTCTGCCGGTGCTGAATAATTGAAGAATTCCGAGAGGATTATTCGGTTGCATCTCTGAAACTTGTCACGAGGAATCAGTGTATCAAATTTGTTCCACGGACAGACGACGTTTTAATTCATTGTTAATGAATTAAAACGCAATCTTGGAGTCGACTGTAAACATCCTTCTAATCCTCCCTAGATCCTAGTGATGTGCGCCCGTTGCCAAGTGACACAACGCCAGTTGTCACCAGGAGCCGCTGGCTCCTTAAGTAAGAAGAATTTATATATTTTCAGAGCCGAGTTCTTCTAGTGAAATAGAAAACGCTGTGACGTAAGAGGGTTATTGGCCCTGTATTTTAACGAGTTGACGTTTGTTTATAACGTGACATTCCTTCTCATGTCATCCTAAAACTGGCGTTCGTCATTGCGTGATGAGCAGCCCGGCCGGATGGCGTTTATTACATCACTTGTGTCGGTATAGTGGTAATCTTCTATGAAATCATGAGTGAATGTGTTAAACGTTTTTCCCCATTTTTTTTAATATCTCTAGAGTTGATGTAGCGCCCTGGTTTACGGATGCAGTTCATCGAATCAGCCTGTAGCAAAGCCTCCACACAGAACAGTTAAGTTTAGATGGCATTATCGACAGACAAGAGACTTGGAAGAAGATTCCATAAGTCGAAGCGCTGTCCAATTAGGAGAATTTTCCGTCGGAAATCGTTCTACGCATCGTTAAAAGTGGGAAATGCCCGAATTTCGGACTACTAAAGGCGGCATTTTTTTGTATGTTTATTCGCGAGTTAATTAACCTTCTGCCCCGTAACCTATAATTAACCGCCGTGATCTATTCTTACCCAACACTGGAAAAACAAATCTTTCAGTTTTTGCTGCTGGACGATTTAAAATTGTAAATATTTATTCTAAGGCCGATAAGCTGGACTTCGAATGTCGTGTGTTCCAAGTCGTGTGCACGGCTTTTTTGGAATAATGTGTGACCTATATCAGAGGTTTGACAATACGTAGTGGTGCAGTGA
>Ga0058701_10000970_pt1 | contig 19775 bp, 1 predicted proteins | sample AgamicOrMae_FD_97039 | JGI IMG/M metagenome (GOLD analysis project Ga0058701, IMG submission 97039) | Agave microbial communities from Guanajuato, Mexico - Or.Ma.e | ecosystem: Host-associated > Plants > Phyllosphere > Phylloplane/Leaf | place: Guanajuato, Mexico | collected 2012-06-04
GAGTTGCCAGATTCCGCAATTTCGTAAATTTTAATCGCGTCTAACTTTTTAACCATTAAAGATAACCTAGCATGTCGGGTATGTTTTGGGTCGCTCTCGAGCTGAGCATTTCAAAAATGGGATTGAACATTATATTATCTTTAACGGTTAAAAAGTTAGACGCCTTTAAATTTGACGGAGTCGCGGAATCTGACAACACTGGTTCCGAGCGATACATTTCTCCTTCCCGCACTTGAATTTCTCATTTTGACCTAATTAGGCGGGCAGAATGCGCTAATCAGTGTTGGTTTGATTGCAGCGGTTGCGCCGAAATATCTTGCGAGAAGTTTTCGCGGCCAGTTTTGGTCAACGGGACCTGCTACTCGCTGTACACCCAGGGCCCGTGCTCGCCTAGTCAGTGGTTAACACCTGTCCGCGAAGGGCGCGAGGGCGTCGCCGGCAAGCTCCGGGGGGCGCGCTGCGAGTGTCGCCCTGGATACGAACCCGGCTCCTCCGGGACCGAGTGCCAAGCACCGGCTGTGCGCCTCGCTCACTTCCTCAACGCGCAACCGGTCTGATATCTAAATTATTTTCATGACTTTGGTCTTATCTTCTTTTGTACAATTGAGATTAAATTATTTTTGCAGATATACAATTGCGTGTCGCATGTTTAACCCATAACAGCCCAAAGTATTCGGAGTGAAATTTGGAAGAAAAAAATTGTTATAACAACAAAATCATTTGTTAAAATAGGGATAACAAAAATATTTTGTTACAACAACGAAATATTTGGGTCTATCGACAAAACGTTTGGTTGCTGCGGCAAAATTTTTGGTTGCAGCAACAAAAACTTATTTGTTGTCCCTCATTTTGTTGCCGTAACAAAACTATTTTTTTCTGTGAGCTTTGGAGAAATTTGAAGGATTTCCTACATTAAATTGCGCAATTTAAAGCTTTCGAAATTGCCTAATTTATTTTTCCAGAGAGGTTATATTTTTTACAATGTGACAATACTGTACTAAAAAGATCCTCTAAAACATTTTTTTTTGTTTCCGAATGAGATCGCTGGGCGGTAGAGGGTTATAAGTCTGCAAATAATTGAGAATTTTCGCGAAAGCGCGTTCTAGGATCCGTTACATATGCCCCTCTTGTAAATCTGAAGTTGCAGAAAAACATGCCGAATCCTAGAAGAGGACAGTGAAAGAGGTGATGGTTCGGGTCGGATGTATCCACTTAAGGTCACCTTGGCCTACAAGAGGTTATGTCATGTTCAGTTTGGTCAGTAGGTTTACTTTAGGTTAAAATCAGAAAGTTTCAGTTAGGTCTGCAGGCAGTATACAAGTTTGCACATGTTTGATTTGGGTAGATTCAATACTATTAGGATTAATTTAAACTTACAGTAAGTTAGGTTCACAGAGAGATCATTTGAAGTTCTAAAAAGGACTTGCGATTCTGACAAGGTATAACCAAGAGAAATCGACGAAGAATTATAAATCCCATGAACAATCGAAAACCAAGACAAACGGCTCAACCAAGAAAAAACAATGTTCTGAAGGTCCATCCGACGAGATAGGAAACTTTCCACCTTTTATATTCCACCCACCTCCTGTCGCTAAGGAAAGCGGAACGAACCATAAGACACCGTACCAAACCAAAGTGAACCTATTAACCTGACGGTCGCCATTCCTTGAATGGCACTTCCTTTTCGGCGGCAGATCGCCAATAAGGAGCATCGATGCTGAGCAAGGTACAAGGTATGTGACCTAACCTAACCTAGGTTAGTCTAAAGTGAAACCTAACCTTAACTACACGATTGTACGTTGTTAGTCATCACAAATGAATAAAACAAATGGAACAAAAAAAGTGTGTTCGCCCGCAGGTTCTACTATTTACACTATTCGCCGAGGAACACAAACGACAGCAGTTTTAACAAGAGTAGAAGTGAGAGATTCATCGTCGCAAATGATTATCAACTGATTGGCTATTCCCGATATCTATCAGAGATAAACTATTCTACACACTAAAAAAAAAACAGCCGAGCAACTTCTACTCGATGGCGGCCAAATAGCCCTGTGCCATCCATGCTTGCCGCGTCAAACACACGTTTGTCGGCCGAATAGCCGCGATGATGTTATTCGCCCAACGTAACCGCTGTCAGGTGTCTCCCGAATAGCCTAACGCCATTTAACCGCCCGTTGCATCAAATAAGGGTTAGTCAGTCGAAAAGGCGTGCCCATGTTATTTGCCCGTAATTAGAGAACGGTTCTCTATATAGCAAGCGGATAGTCATTTTAATACTGTTCAACCGCGGCCAATATCCACGACAAAAAAAAAGTGGATTCCATGAAGAAATACCAATTTTAAAGGTTACTTGACAGCGCGGTCTGAAGAATTAACGTTACCTCATCGACGCTTCAATACTCCAATGGCTTTTAATCCAACCAAATATAGCAACAAACCCAATTCCAGGTAAAAATACCGAATTATCTTGAACTTGATAAAGCTATCTCCATAACGTTAAAATGCAGCAGTAAGTCATGAATTTATTCGGACGAAAAATTCGCGGACCATTTTGAGCCACATAAGCAGCTAGAGCGTGCGCTTTGATAATTGCCCTGTGAATAATGATGGCGTAAGACATTACGGCGCGGTACGGCGAAAGTCGCTCATTTCATACTGGCCGAGATCCCGACATGTGATACAATTTAAGAAAGCAAACCGTAGTCCACCGCTGTCATGTTTTCTTGGTGCGGCGATAGCAGAAAGACATTAGGAAAGAAACCAGCAAAGAGATTATCACGGTAACCGTATCACGTCCAGGTGCAGCAAACTTGCTCCAAGTATAAGCGCTTTCAAGAATAAACATCGCAAAGCCCAAAACACGGACAGCTTAAGAGAAATCTGCGATCAGGTAAAGAAGGTGCAACTTTACACGTCTCATACCAATTTAATCTTGCATAAAACATCACATGAAACATGATCATAGTTTCCGAGGGTTTCATTTGCTAATCGAAGAGTACTCCGTGCTATCATTTAAAATCACGCGATTCGTTCAAAACTTGCTCGATATACACAACAAAAACGCATATAATCATGATCGGGGGGAATCACTTAAAATGTTTCTCAAAATAATATCCTTAAATGTTTATCCTATTACTCGGAGATTTCTTTCTGATTGTAAGGTAAGCACTATTCTACTCAAGAATTCTCAGGATGTATTAAAAAAAAAGGGGAGTTGCTTTTGACCCGATATGCATTAATATGGGGAGACTTGAACGCAAGTAACCAATCTAATGCATTATAATTGAGAGGTGACTTGAACGCACGGAACCTAACCTAATACATTTTTAATGGGACAGTCGGGTCAATAGATACTCCCCAAGGGGAAAAAAAAACATGTGGACCCACGAGGTCTTTGGAAATACGGTTAAAAACATTATCCTGTCTTCTCGTTCTGAAATTACTTCCTGAGGCTGAACGACGAAAGCAATTCTTATGTTACTAAAAACCTAAATAAATGTCAACCTTTCTATCTAAAGGCAGCTCTGGCAAAAAAAATGTGTTCGCACGATCTCCTATCGACCGTAAATGAGCAAAAACACGTTTCTTCAAACTGAGGTCACAGCGAAATATGTGTCAGGAATTATTCACCGGGCATAACTTATTGTTTGTCGACTACAGTAAAGATTATCCCATGCTTTGGGAACTTTTCACTCGACTTTGGAGTGAAGGTTAAATAGGTAATTTGCCCACTTTGGGGGTCCTGATTCAAGTAAATTCTCTAATAAAAGGGGATCTTGCTCCTGAAATGGCAAGCGGATGCTATTTCAATGCGACGGGGAGCCTCTCTTCACCCTCTAAACATTGTTCAAACATTGTAAATAAACTCGCAAGAGCGTCTTGAAAGAAACGGAGAAAAATATAGCTTTCTCAAATTTTTCATTTTTTCATATAAAACCGTGATCAGCCATACCATTAAAAAGGTCTTCACGAGAACCTTAAAAAATGGTGCTAAGAGTCCATCCATAAAAATAAGCTCGCAGGAGCGTTTTGAACAAAAAAAAAGCGATCCTAAAATGCAGACCCCTGTCCATATAGTGCCTGAAACAGGCACTTTGACCGAAATAGGAGACACTCCCCCGTTTGAGAGCACTCTACGCTGTAATAGGCACGACACCCCCGCTTTAAGTACCACGATGTTCCACTTCATGGAAAACGAATCCGCCGTTTCACCTTGATACCTGTTTCAAAAAACCCATTCCCCAAAATTCGATTTTCCCGTTCCTAGAAAGGGGGATAGTTTTTAACCGTGACCAATCATCCATTCCTTAGTCTATGGCTCGAGTAGCTCTGTTGAGATTCCGATTGATGGAACAGAACTACCTACAAGAGATTCCAGTCGCGCGCGTAGGCAACCCACACCACATTCATGCTAAGTAAGTTGCCTACGCCCGTCAAGATGATGAAAATGGGTAAGGTACTCACTGCAATGCTTCCTTCAGCTGAGCCATCTGCGAATCGAAGTTGCGTTGCTGCTCGTCGCGCTTAGCCAATTCTTCTGCAACCTCTCTCAACCGGTTTTGCATGTCTTGTTTCTCGTCCCTCAACGATACAGCGATCCGCCCCAGTTCTTCTTTGTCGTTCCTCAACGATGCAACAGTCAGCACCAATTCCTCTTTGTCGCTCTTCAAGGAATTCATAGCCTGCTCCATCACAGCCTTCTCGTTATTCAATACGAGGATCGTTTTCTCCATCTCGTGTTTCTCGTTTTTCAAAGAGGTCACAGCCTGTTCCAATTCCTCTTTATCGCTCTTCAAGGAATTCATCGCCTGCTCCATCGTAGACCTCTCGTTATTCAATGTGACGATTGTCTTTTCCATTTCTTGTTTCTCGTTTTTCAAAGAGGCCACAGCCTGCTCCAATTCTTCTGTATGGCTCTTCAAAGAGTTCATCGCCTGCTCCATCGCAGACCTCTCGTTATTCAATACCAAGATTGTTTTCTCCATTTCATGTTTCTCGTTTGTCAAAGAAGCTACAGCCTGCTCCATTTCTTGTTTATCGCTCTTCAAGGAAATCATCGCTTGCTCCATTATGGACCTCTCGTTATTCAATACGAAGATTGTTTTCTCCATTTCGTGTTTCTCGTTTTTCAAAGAGGTTAAAGCGTGCTCCATTTCTTGTTCAACGATCTTCAAGGAGGCAATGGCCTGATCCTTTTCCTGTGTCTCCACCTTAAGAGCCGCAACTGATTGTTCCAACAGTAATATCGTCTTCTCCATGTCTTGTTTGTCGTTCTTCAGCGAGTTGATCGTCTGCTCTGCCTCCTTTTCCGCATCCCTCAGCGACGAGATCGTCTGCTCCAACTCTTGCTTTTCGTTCCTCAAACAGGAGATCGTCTGCTCCATGGCCTCAATTTCTCTCAAGCTATCTTCAGCTAGTTTGTTCTTCTCCTCTTTCAGTTCCGCTAGCTGTTCCTGGACATGCTGGTAAAGATCTTCGGCTCGCACGACTTTCATTTGTTCTGCCATCAGGTTAGTCGCGCATTCTCGCAGCTCGTTCGCCATGTGAGCCACGCTTGCTTTCAATTCCTTGATTTTCGTGCCCCGAGCCTCGGAACACTGGGTGGTTCGTTCCAGATCCTTAACACAATTTTGATGCTCACTCTTCACAGCCTGCAGTTCTTTAACGACGGTCTCGTAATTCGCTCGAATCTTCTCATATTCAGCAGCAAGCCATTCGTTGTTAGCACTCGCGCTTTTGGCACTTTCATTGGCAGCGATGATCTTCTCTTCGCGCCGAGAGAGTTCTTCAGCTTGAGACTGCATCAAATAAGATGATTTCTCAATCTTCGCCTTCGCTTCATCCAGTTCTGCTAGTTTACTCGAAGTGAACTTGGAGAGTTTTTGCATTTCTTCGCCTTTGTGGGTTGCGACGAGAGTCATCTTCTCTAAGGCGCGTATCTTTTCATCGTAATCTGTTTTGAGAGTCCACGTATACTGCGTATTCTGATCTAAAGCTTTAACGATTGATTCGATGTACTCCGACTTCTGAGTAACTATATTTTGGGCTTCGTTCAAACGCTGAGAAATTTCCATCTTCGAAAGTTCAAGACAGGTCACACGATCCATCAGCTCTCTTACTTCGTCTTCACTTGAAACTAGATGATCGTTTCGTTCACGAAGAATTTCTTTATATTCCTCTACCTTCGTCTTTAACTCCTTTATTATGCCTTCCAATACTTTGGAGTTTCCTTCCCCTTCCAAATCCTTTGCATTCTTCATTTCAAAAAGACACACTATTTGTCTCTTCAGATCACGCACTTCTGCAGATAGCTGATCAGACAAAGCATTCATATTCTGTAACTCAAACGACCCCTTGTGCATGTTATCTAGAAGGGATTCGACGTAGTGACTTTTCTCTCTTAAACTATTTAGCAGAGTCTCGTTTTCTTGTTCGCGCTGAATAACGGATAACGAAATCCTATTGAGTTCAGCGTTCTTCTTTTCTAAAGAATCGCCAAGCGCCTCTAGCTCTCGTGAACGTGCTTCTAAACAACTAGACAAGGCACAGACTTGGTCTTTCAGAGCAACTATCTCTCTGCATTGGCTCTCTACGATGCCATCTTTCCTGTTGGTTTCTAGCAGGCACTGGTCAAGATAAGATTTCAAACAGGAGAGCTCGTCTTTGACTGCTGCCAACTCTGCATCCGACTGTGACCTCAAAGCATCCTGCGCCGCGTACTTGTCTAAAGCATTTTTCAAGCAGGCGACTTGTTCCGCAAGTATACGTATCTCTCTGCATTTATCTGCGATAATGTTGTCCTTAACGACCAAATCTTTAGAACACATTTCGAGAGAACAAGTGACGCGTGCCAATTCGTCTTTGAGCGTCTCCGCATCTCTCTGGAGACGCCCCGCTTGCCCGCTATCGTTCTTCAAGTTATCGACAGTATTTTTCAAACCACTAACTTCACTTTTAAACGCTTCTATTTCTCGGCTTAAATCCTTAATCTTCTGCTCTTTCGAGTCCAGTTCTTTTTGCAAGGATTTAAATTGATCATCTTTATCTCGCGACTGCTTTTCCAGGCTTTCGACTTCTCGGGTGCGCTGCAAAACGCTGACATTCATCAAATCCATTTCGCGAGTTTGGGCTTCAACACGTGCCGATAACTTTGACAGATCTTCGGTTTGCTTTTCTATAAAGGACTTGAGCGCGCCTACCTCTTCACTCTTCTGGCTCAGTGCGTAGTTCAAGCACGACACCTGTTCGCTCGTCTTTTCAAGGTGGTCCATTGTGACTGCCATGCCACTCAAGGTTCCCTTAAGAGAGTTCACGCACAGAACATATTGGGACAAAGACTCTCGAAGGAATTGATTTTCTGACTGCAGCACTTGAAGGTCGCAAGATATTTTTCTCGCGTCATTTTCTTGGCCTTTGCCCTCTTTTTCTATTTCTCGGCTGAACTCCTTGAACTTTTCCTCTTTCGTGCTTACTTCTTTTTGCAAGGACTTAACCTGCTCATCTTTCTCTCGCGACTGCTTTTCCAAGTGTTCTACATCTCGGGTGCGCTCCATAACGCTGGCTTTCAGAGTATCGATTTCGCGAGTTTGGGCTTCAACACGTACCGATAACTTTGACATGTCTTCGGTTTGTTTTTGAATATAGGACTTGAGCGCGCCAACCTCTTCACTCTTCTGGCTTAGTACAAGGTTCAAACACGAGGCTTGTTCGTTTGCCCTTTCAAGATGGTCCATTGTGACTGCCATACCACTCAAGGTTTCCTTAAGAGAAGTGACGCACAGAACATATTGGGACAAGGACTCTCGAAGGTATTGGTTTTCTGATTGCAGCACTTGAAGGTCGCAAGATATTTTTCTCGCGTCATTTTCTTGGCCTTTGCCCTCTTTTTCTATTTCCCGGCTGAACTCCTTGAACTTTTCCTCTTTCGTGTTTACTTCCCTTTGCAAGGACTTAACCTGCTCATCTTTCTCTCGCGACTGCTTTTCCAAGTGTTCTACCTCTCGGGTGCGCTCCAACACGCTGGCTTTCAGGCTATCGATTTCGTGAGTCTGGGCTTCAACACGTGCCGATAACTTTGACATGTCTTCGGTTTGTTTTTGTATGTAGGACTTGAGCGCGCCAACCTCTTCACTCTTCTGGCTTAGTGCAAGGTTCAAATACGAGGCCTGTTCGTTTGCCTTTTCAAGATGGTCGATCGTGACGGCCATGCCACTCAAGGTTTCCTTAAGAGAGTTGACGCACAGAACATATTGGGACAAAGACTCTCGAAGATATTGGTTTTCTGACTGCAGCACTTGAAGGTCGCAAGACATTTTTTTCGCGTCACTTTCTTGCCCTTTACCCTCTTTTTCTATTTCTCGGCTAAACTCCTTAAACTTCTCCTCTTTCGAATCTACTTCTTTTTGTAAGGACTTAACCTGATCATCTTTATCTCGCGACTGCTTTTCAAGGTTTTCGACTTCTCGGGTGCGCTCCAACACGCTGGCTTTCAGGCTTTCGATTTCGCGGGTTTGGGCTTCAACAAGTGCCGATAACTTTGACATGTCTTCGGTTTGTTTCTGTATATAGGACTTGAGCGCTCCTATCTCTTCACTTTTCTGGCTCAGAACAACGTTCAAACACGATGCCTGTTCGTTCATCTTCTCAAGATGGTCCATTGTGACTGCCATGCCATTCAAAGTTTCCTTAAGAGAGTTGACGCACAGAACATATTGAGACAATGACTCTCGAAGGCATTGGTTTTCTGACTGCAGCACTTGAAGGTCACACGATACTTTCTGCATGTCATTTGCCTGACTATTGTCCTCTTTGGCTTTTTCTCGGCTTAAATCCTTCATCTTCTCCTCTTTCGAATCTACTTCTTTTTGCAAGGACTTTACCTGGTCATCTTTTTCTCGCGACTGCTTTTCTAGGTTTTCGACTTCTCGGGTGCGCTCTAACACGCTGGCTTTCAGGCTATCATTTTCGCGAGTTTGGGCTTCAACCCGTGCCGATAGCTTTGACAGGTCTTCGGTTTGTTTTTGTATATAGCACTTGAGCGCGCCTACCTCTTCACTTTTCTGGTTTAGAGCGAAGTTCAAACACGAGGCCTGTTCGTTCATCTTCTCAAGATGGTCTATTGTGACTGCCATGCCACTCAAGGTTTCGTTAAGACAGTTGACGTACAGAGCATATTGGGATAAAGACTCTCGAAGACATTGGTTTTCTGACTGCAGCACTTGAAGGTCACACGATACTTTCTGCATGTCATTCGCCTTATTGTCTTCTTTAGCTTTTTCTCGGCTTAAATCCTTCATCTGCTCTTCTTTGGATTCTAATCCTTTTTGCAGGGACTGAACTTTTTCATCTTTCTCTCGCGACTGCTTTTCCAGGTTTTCTACCTCTCGGGCGCGCTGTGCCACACTGGCGTTCAGCGAATCGATTTCACGGCTTTGAGCTTCAACACACGCCGACAACTTAGACAGGTCTTCGGTTTGTTTTTGTAGACAGGACCTTAGCGCGCCTACCTCTTCACTCTTCTGGTTTAGAGCGTAGTTCAAACACGAGGCCTGTTCGCTCATTTTCTCAAGATGGTCTATTGTGACTACCATGCCACTTAAGGTTCCCTGAAGAGAGTTGACGTACAGGACATATTGGGACAAAGACTCTCGAAGGGTTTGGTTTTCCGACTTCAGAGCTTGAAGGTCGCCAGACATTTTCGTCGACTCACTTGCCTGGGTGTTATTGTCCTCTTTCTCTCTCTTCAAGTTCTCTGCCTCCTTCAACTGATGCCCATAGCATTCCGAGAGATAGCCGATATGATCAGCCATGATGGCCATCTTATCTCTCAAACATTCGGCTTCGATATACCTTTCGACAAACATTTCTTGTAACTGGTTGACCCTTGCTTCGCAACTTACGGCTGATCGCTGATACTCGCATCTTTCGCTGCGGAGCGCATCCTCCATGACGTACAGTGCTCCTCTCAACAATTCGCTTTCTTTAGTTTTGGCTTCGTTGTCCTTGCTTACGTTGATCAACTCTACACTCCGGTTCGTGAGATGTATAGTCAGCAAGTCCACTCGCTCAGTTAGGTCTTTCGTTTGGCTTGTCAAAGTTTCGTTCGCAGTTACTGCTTGCGATAAACAGTCCGACAAGTATTCGTTCTCTTGAGTTAGCTCAGAAAGACAAGGACCCATCACCGTCAGCTGCCGATACAGCTCGAGGACGTTCATCTCACTGTAGCCGCTAAGCTGCGCGCACAACTCACTTATTTGGACATCTTTCTGTGAGAGAGAGCGGGTCTTCTCGTTGAGTGCACAATTCCTTTCGCTCAGCATTTCGGCAAGACTTCTTAGTTCGTTTGTCCTCTCTTCCAAACAACAGGCCATCATCGACAGGGAGGTCTTCTGTGACTCGTCCACTGCTGCTAAGTAAGTGATTGTTGAGTCCTTTTCTAATAAGCGTGCAGAAGTCGCTGCTAACTCATCCGACTGAACAGCTATAGTACTGGCCGCAGCATTCAATTCCCGGGCGAGGTAACTTAGTTGCGACTCAAACTGTTCGACACAACAACTTTTCTGTCTCAATTCGCAAAGTTCTGACTCCAGCTGCCAAATTCTAAGGACATTAGCGTCCTCTCCAACGAGCTGGCTTTTGGCGCTTTCCAACACCTCACTACACTGCTGAAGACAGGAGCGGAATTCTTTGTTTTCCGCGGTCAAGGATTCGAGGCTGGTCCGGAGCATAGCATTTTCGCGGCATATTTCCTCCATGTTGTGTACTTCTTTTGTAAGCAATGATAGGTAGTAGACTTGTCTGGTACGCTCTAGCAACTCAAGTTGCAGCGATTCCATCTGCTGCTGGGAATCAGCGTACAGTTCCAGGACGTACTGGACATATCTACTCTTCTCATTCCTTTCAATGCCGTTGCAGATGCTCTGTAGATCAGAATCTTTCTGACGAAGACATGCCCGCAAGTTCTGTAGCTCCACATCTTTGGCTTCGATGCACATAAGCAAACCTTCGTTCTTGACGATCGAATCATTCAATGCGGCCGACAGACAGGCTGCATCTTCCGTGTTTTTAAAGAAGGCGCCTATCGTGTTTTCAAGTTGCTTTGCCATCTCCTGGGCTCCTACGCGTGAGTTGTAAACTTCAACATCTTTTTCCGAGAGACAAGCTGTCAGGTATGCAACCTCCAGCGTCTTCGAGTTCAAAGTATCAATCAAATACTGCCTTTCATTTGCCCTCTCACCCACGACATTGCTAGTTAGCTTAAGACAATTGCTAAGCTCACAGATCTGGTTCTGGAGAGCAATAATCTGTCCGTTCTGTTTGTCTACGGTTTTATTCAAACTAGTGATAACTTCGACACTCCGCCGATAGAGGTCGTCCAGTTGCAAAGTTGCATCGCTAAGAGATTCGGAAAGAGAAGCTGCTTCGTTCGTGCGATCAGCTAAAGATTGGGTACATAGTTTAAGCTGACATTCCAGTTTTTCATACGCACATTCCCAAGTCGAAACACTTTCTGACAGGCGACCAATTTCGAGGCTTTGGGTTTCTATCGTTTTCTTGAGCGCTCGAATTTTGTGCCGATATTTTTTCTTCTTTTCACTGGCTAAAGGCGTATTCTGTTGTTGTAGGCATGCTTCCAACATTTCAAGTTGAGCGCTGAGTTGATTAACACAGGAGTTCAAGAATTCGACCGTCTGCACGCGTTCTTCAAGCCCTTTCGTTGTGGACTCTATCTGAAGGGTACTCGCATTCAGAGCCTCGAGCAGAGAATGTTTCTCGAGGTCACTTTCTTTCACCGCCCCTTCTAAGGAAGCTACGTATGATTCAAGGGTGCAAATCCGATTACTCTTCTCTGACAAAGAACATTTCACAGCTGCCAATTCCTCCGAAAGTTGCCTGGAAATTGAATCGGCTTGAGAACGAGTAAAATTGAACGCCTCTTGCAAAGAGCATAGTTCAAGTTCGTCTCCTTTGATCATCCGTTCCAAAGACCCTACGTAGGATTCCAAACCACGTATTTCGTCAGCTTTTTCTGACAAAGACCATTTTGCAGCTGCCAATGCTTCACAGAGTTCCCTCGATGTGAAGTCGGCTTGACTGATACTCATGTTAAGTGCCTGTTGCAAGAAGTGGTTTTCAAGTTCAATTTCCTTTATGTTTCCTTGTAGAGTAACTACGCAGGACTGGAGGCTACAAATCTGTTCATTCTTCTCGTGTAAGGCCTTCTTCAGGGTATCACATTCTCCAGAGCCTCTCTTGGCCTCCGAATGCATTTGGGAGTAGCACATGTTCAATGATTCCAACAAATGATGTATTCCGAACTCGTCTTCTTTTATCCTCCGTTCCAAACAAACTATGTAGGATTCAAGACTACAAATTCGGTCATTCCGCTCAGATAAGGAGAAATTCGCGGATACCAACTCATCGAAAAATTGTTTCAAAGTTAAATCAGCCTGATATAAGCTCTTATTCACGGCATCTACCAAAGACTGATTTTCAACTTTATGTTCATTATTCAATCTTTCTAAAGAAACTACGTAAGTTTCGAGGAGACATATGCGATCATTTTTCTCACACAGAGTATACTTAGAAGCCACCGATTCCTCAAAACGTTGCTTCGACGTTGATTCTAGCTGAGCAGCGCTCATGTTCACGGACTCAAACAAGGATTGAATTTCGCGATCACGACTTAAAAGCTTCACTTCCAAGGATGCTACGTAGGTTTCTAGGCTGCATACTTGCTCATGTTTCGCAGATAATGCATACTTCAGAGCGAAACATTCGTCCAAAGCTTGTCTGGATGCCTCCTCAGCCTGACAAGCTCTAACCTTAAGCGAGTCTGTCACAAACTGTCGTTCACGCTCGCTTTCCCGAAGCTTGCCTTCCAAGCAATCAACGTACGTTTCAAGTGAGCATATTCGGTCAGTTTTTTCGGATACAACGCGAGTTAAGGCTTCTGCCTCCCCGTGAAGAATTTTCGAGGTTGACTCAACTTGGCAAGTTCTGACATTCAGCGATTCCAGCAAAAATTCATTGTTACGTTCGCTTTCGATAACTTTTCGTTCTAAACTATCCACGTAAACTTCAAGAGTAGATATTCGATCTGTCTTCTCAGACAAAGCAGAGTTTAGAGAAAGCAAACTCTCTTGGAGTTGCTTTGACGTTGACTCTACCTGCCAATTGCTGAAATTCAGGGCCTCAACTAGAGACTGTCTTGAAAGTACGATATCTTGGATCCTTCCCTCTAAACAACGCACACAATCTTCGAGCACGCGAATATTATCAATTTTCTCAGACAAAAAACGAGTTGCGGCTTCTAACTCTGTCCAAAGGTGCTTCACAGTTGCCTCGGCCTGACAAGCATTAGAGTTCAGAGTTTCTTTTAGTGACTGTTTCTCATGATCCTCGTCTTTCATCTTTCTTTCCAACGAAATTACGTAATGTTCGAGACCGCATACTCGCTCACGCTCCTCCGACAAAGCGAAGTTAAGAGTTAGGGTGTTCTCTTGAAGTTGCTTCGACGTTGACTCTAATTGGAAAGTGCTCATATTCAGAGCCTCTAGCAAAGAATGCTTCGAAAGTTCGTTATCTCGCATTCTCTCTTCCAAAGAGCGTATGACATTTTCGAGATCATGTATTCTATCATTTTTTTCAGACAAGGAACATGTTACGCTTGTCAAATCTGCCTGCAGTTGCTTCGCCACTGACTCGGCGTGACAAGCACTAAAGTTTAGTGTTTCTTGCAGGGAATTTTTCAGGACCTCATTGTCTTTTATCTTTGATTCCAAGTACAATACATACTGCTCTAGACCGCGGACGCGCTCACTCTCCGTTGACAAAGCAAAGTTAGAAGTGAATATATTTTCTTGAAGTTGCTTTATTGTTGACTCTACTTGACAAGAGCTGAATTTCAGAGCCTCGACTAAAGATTGTCTTGACAGTTCGATGTCTTGAGTCCTTTCTTCTAGAGAGCGAATGACATTTTCCAAAAGGTGTATTTTATTAATTTTCTCCGACAAGGCACAAGATAAGGCTTCCAACTCTGACCAAAGTTGCTTAGCAGTTGACTCGGCGTGAAAAGCATTCAGGCAAACAGTCTCTTGCAGCGACTTGTTCACGAACTCGTGGTCTTTTATCTTTCTTTCCAAAGAAAATACGTAATCCTCGAGACTGCATACTCGCTCACGTTCCTCCGCGCAAGCGAGGTTCAGCGTGCGCGTATCTTCTTGAAGTTGCTTTGACGTTGACTCTACTTGGAAAGTGCTGATACTTAGAGCCTCTAATAAAGAATGTTTAGAGAGTTCGCTCTCTTGAATCCTTTCTTCTAAAGACCGTATAACATTTTCGAGGACGTGTATTTTATCAATTTTATCCGACAAGGAACAAGTTACTCCCTGCAATTCTGTCCACAGTTCCTTTACAGCTGTTTCGGCGTGACAAGCATTAAGGATCAAAGTATCTTTTAATGACTGTTTCACATGCTCGTTGTTTTCAATTACTGCGGCCACAGAAGAAAGGTAACTTTCGAGACCGCAAACCCGCTCACTTTTCTGCGACAACATATATCTTGTGGAAACTAATTCCTCCCACAATTGCTTAGAGGTCGACTCTGCTTGGAAAGCGCTGAAATTAAGAGTCTCCGCCAAAGATTGTCTAGCAAGTTCGATATCTTGAATCTTTTCTTCTAGACAGCGTATAGTATTTTCAAGATCGTGTACTCTATTACTTTTTTCCGATAATGAACACGAAACGGCTACCAATTCCGCCCAAAGTTGCGTAACAGTCGACTGAGCTTGACAAGCATCAAAGTTTTGAGTTTCTTTCACCGACCGTTTTACAACCTTCTTGTCTTTTTTTTTAGTTTCCAAAGACGCAAGGTATTGCTCAAGACCGCATAGCCGTTCACTCTTCTGAGACAACATGCATCTTGCGGTAATCAATTCCTCCCAGAGTTGCTTTGACGTTGATTCGGCTTGGAATCTGGTGAAATTGAGAGCTTCTATCAAAGACTGTCTAGCAAGTTCCATATCGACAATCTTTTCTTCCAAAGAGCGTAAAATATTTTCGAGATCGCAAATCCTACCACTTTTCTCTGACAAAGAACAAGTCAGGGCTGCTATTTCAACCTGAAGCTCCTTAGCAGTTGACTCCGCCTGACAAGCGTTGATGTATAAGGTTTCTTGCAAAGACTGTTTCTCAGCCTCGTAGTCTTTTATCTTTGTTTCCAAAGAAATTACGTAATTTCCGAGACCGCAAACTCGCTCACGCTCCTGTGACAAAGCAAGGTTAGAAGAAACCGCATTGGCTTGAAGTTGCTTTGACGTTGACTCTACTTGAGAAGTGCTGATACTTAGAGCCTCCAACAAAGAATGTTTCGAGAGTTCGCTCTCTTGAATCCTTTCATCTAAAGACCGTATAACATTTTCAAGAACGTAAATTGTATCAACTTTCTGCGACAAGGAAGAAGTAATTCCTTGCAATTCAGTCCACAGTTGCTTTACAGTTGTTTCGGCCTGGCAAGCATTAACGATTAGACTTTCTCTTAATGACTGTTTCACGACCTCGTTGTTTTCCATTTTTGTTTCCATAGAAGAAAGATAATTTTCGAGATCGCATACACGCTCATTCCTCTGAGACAATATATACCTTGTAGTAATTAATTCCTCCGACAGCTGCATTGACGTTGACTCCGCTTGTAACGTCCTGACATTAAGAGTCTCCACCAAAGACTGCCTTCCAAGTTCGATATCTTGAATCTTTTCTTCTAAACAGCGTATTGTATTTTCAAGATCGAGAACTCTATTACTCTTTTCCGACAAAGAAACAGTAGCGGCTACCAATTCCGCCCAAAGTTGCGTGACAGTCGACTGAGCTTGACAGGCATCAAAGCTTTGAGTTTCTTTCGCCGACTGCTTCACTACCTTTTTGTCTTTCTTTTTGCTTTCCAGAGAACTAAGATATTGTTCGAGACCGCATACTCGCTCACTCTTCTGAGACAACATACATCTTGTGCTCATCAGTTCTTCCCATAGTTGCCTTGACATTGATTCTGCTTGGAATGAGCTGAAATTAAGGGCTTCTATCAAAGACTGTCTAGAAAGTTCCATATCCACAATCTTTTCTTCCAAAGAGCGTAAAATATTTTCAAGGCTGTAAATCCTGCCACTCTTCTCTGACAATGTACACGTCAGGGCTGCTAATTCAACCTGAAGCTCCTTAGCAGTCGACTCCGCCTGACACGCGTTGATGTTTAAGGTTTCTTGCAAAGACTGTCTCTCGGCCTCGTATTCTTTTATTTTTGTTTCCAAAGAACTAACTTGATTCTCGAGACCGCATACTTGCTCGCTCCTCTGTGACAACACAAATCTCGTGCTCAACAGTTCTCCCCACAGTTGCCTTGATGTTGACTCGGCTTGGAAAGTGCTGACATTTAGAGAATCCAGTAAAGACTGTCTATAATGTTCTAGTTCTAAAATCTTTCCTTCTAAAGAAAGTATAGTGTTCTCAAGATCATGTATTTTATTACTTTTTTCCGACAACGAACAAGTTACGGCTACCAACTCTCCCCAAAGCTCCGTGATAGTCGACTGAGCTTGGCAAGCATCATGGCTTTGAGTTTCTTTCGCCGACCGTTTTACGACCTTTTTATCCTTCTTTTTTGTTTCCAAAGAGCTAAGGTATTGCTCGAGGTCGTACACTCGCTCACTCTTCTGTTGCAACATACACTGTGTGGTTACCAGTTCCTCCCATAGCTGCTTTGACGTTGATTCTGCTTGGAGTGTGCTGACATTAAGAGCCTCCACTAAAGACTGTTTATAAAGTTCGATTTCTTGATATTTTTCTTCTAAAGAACGCAGCAGAATTTCAAGTTCGTGTATTTTATTGCTTCTCTCCGACAAGGAACACGTCATGGCTGACAGCTCAAGCTCAACTTGCTTAGTTATCGACTCGGCTTCACAAGCATTCAGCTTGAGAGATTCTTCCAAGGACTGTCTTACGACCTCATCGTCTCTTATCTTGGTTTCCAAGGAAAGTACGTAGTGCTCGAGGCCGCAAACACGCTCACGCTCCTTCGACAAAGCAAGGTTAAAAGTGACTGCATATTCTTGAAGCTGCTTTGACGTTGAGTTAATCTGGAAACTGCTGATATTCAAAGCCTCTTGCAGGGAATTTCTGGAAAAATCGATGTCTCGAATGTTTTCTTGTAAGCAGTGTACAGTATTTTCAAGATCCTGTATTTTATTACTTTTTTCCGATAACAAACATGTTACGGCTACCAACTCCCCCCAAAGTTGCGTAATAGTCGACTGAGCTTGACAAGCATCAACGTTTTGTGTTGCTTTGACAGACTTTTTTTCGACTTTCTTGTCCGTCTTTTTGGTTTCCAAAGAGCTAAGGTACTGCTCAAGAGCGCATACGCGCTCGCTCTTCTGAGACAACACGCATCTTGCGGTTATCAATTCTTCCCAGAGTTGCTTTGACGTGGACTCCGCTTGTAATGCGCCGAAATTAAGAGCCTCCACAAGCGACTGCCTGTAAAGTTCATTGTCCTGAATTGTTGCCGTTAAAGAGCGTACAGTATTTTCGAGATCGTGAATTTTATCACATTTTTCTGATAAACATGACGTCAGCGATGCTATTTCCATCTGAAGCTCCTTAGCAATTGACTCCGCCTGACAAGCGTTGATGTTTAAAGTTTCCTGCAAAGAATGTCTTACAACCTCGCTGTCTCTTATCTTTCTTTCCAAGAAAACTACGTAATTCTCGAGACTGCATACTCGCTCACGCTCTTCCGACAAAGCAACGTTTAAAGTGAGCGTATTTTCCTGAAGTTCCTTTGATGTCGATTCTATCTGGAAAGTGCTGCTATTTAAAGCCTCTAGCAAGGAATATCTGGAAAGCTCGATTTCCTGAATCTTTTCTTCTAAAGTGCGTATGGTACTTTGAAGATCAAGTATTTTATTACCTTTTTCTGACAACGAACACGTTACGGCTACCAACTCTCCCCAAAGCTCCGTAATAGTCGACTGAGCTTGGCAAGCATCATGGTTTTGTGTCTCTTTTGCCGACCGTTTCACAACCTTTTTATCCTTCTTTTTTGTTTCCAAAGAGCTAAGATACTGCTCGAGGTCGCACACTCGCTCACTCTTCTGTTGCAACATACACCGTGTGGTTACCAGCTCCTCCCATAGCTGCTTTGACGTTGATTCTGCTTGGAGTGTGCTAAGATTAAGAGCCTCCAGCAAAGACTGTCTGGAGAGTTCGGTATCTTGAATCTTTTCTTCTAAAGAACGTAGGATATTTTCAAGTTCGTATATTTTGTTGCTTTTCTCTGCCAAGGAACAAGTAACGGCTGACAATTCAATCTGATATTGCTTAGCAATAGACTCGGCTTGATAAGCGTTTAGGTTGAGTGTTTCTTGCAATAAATGTCTCACGGCCTCGCTGTCTCTTATCTTTGTTTCCAAAGAAATGACGTTATGTTCGAGACTGCACACTCGCTCTGACTTCTCAGACAAATCATATCTTGTGGTAATCAGTTCCTCCCAGATAAGTTTTAATGTTGACTCCGCTTGAGAAGCAGTAGTGCTTAAAGTTTCTTCCAAAGACTGTTTCTCGATCTCGTAGTCTGTTAACTTTGTTTCTAAAGATACTACATAACGCTCGAGACTGCACACTTGATCTCGCTCCTTCGACAAAGCAACGTTAAACGTGACCGTATTTTCTTGAAGCTGCTTTAATATTAAGTCTTTCTGGAAAGTGCTGACATTTAAAGCATCTTGCAAAGAGAGCCTAGAAAGTTCTGTATCTTGAATCTTTTCTTCCCAATAGCGTAAAGTATTTTCAAGATCGTGTATTCTATTACTTCTTTCCGACAAGGAACAAGTGACAGCTACCAGTTCACCCCAAAGTTGCGTAATAGTAGACTGAGCTAGACAAGCATCAACGTTTTTTGTTTCCTTGACAGACTTTTTAGCGACTTTTTTGTCTTTCTTTTTGGTTTCCAAAGAAATGAGGTACTGCTCAAGGCAGCATACTTGCTCACTCTTCTGAGAAAGTGTGACTCTTGTGGCCATTAACTCATCCCACAGTTGCTTGGACGTTGACTCTGCTTGCACTGTGATGAAATTAAGGGTCTCCACCAAAGACTGTCTGGAAAGTTCATTTTCTTGAATTTTTTCGGTTAAAAAGCGTACCGTATTTTCGAGATCGTAAATTTTATCAATTTTCTCTGACAAGGAACACGTCACGGCTGCTAGTTGAACATGAAGTTCTTTAGTGGTTGACTCCGCCTGACAAGCGCTCATGTTTACGTTTTCATGCAAAGATCTTCTCTCGACCTCGTAGTCTTTGATCTTTGTTTCCAAGGAAATTACGTAATGCTCGAGACCGCATACTCGCTCACGTTCCTCCGACAAAGCCATATTATAAATGACCAAATTTTCCTGAAGCTGCTTTGATATTACATCGTTCTGTAAAGAGCTGATATTTAAAGCCTCAAGCAAGGAATGTCTGGAACTTTCGATATCTTGAAGCTTCTCTTCGAAATAGCGTACAGTATTTTCAAGATCGAGCATTCTATTACTTCTTTCCGACAAGGAACATGTGACAGCTACCAATTCACCCCAAAGTTGCGTTATGGTCGACTGAGCTAAACAAGCATCAACGTTTTGTGTTTCTTTGACAGACTTCTTTGCGACCTTTTTATCTTTCTTTTTCGTTTCCTGAGAATTCAGGTACTGCTCGAGACTGCACACTTGCTCACTCTTCATAAACAA
>Ga0058701_10000971_pt1 | contig 19765 bp, 17 predicted proteins | sample AgamicOrMae_FD_97039 | JGI IMG/M metagenome (GOLD analysis project Ga0058701, IMG submission 97039) | Agave microbial communities from Guanajuato, Mexico - Or.Ma.e | ecosystem: Host-associated > Plants > Phyllosphere > Phylloplane/Leaf | place: Guanajuato, Mexico | collected 2012-06-04
CCCTTTCATCCTGTTATTACACTTGCATTCCTGTTGATAAAGTGAACAAGTCATTTAAGTTTGATAAGTATCAAAAAAACCTATCAGAATTTGATTAAAAGCACTCGCCACGGCCTCGGGAATCGGTTAATCTCGGTCGCAGTGAGAAAGAAGTCGCGGTATTAAGCATTCTTTAACAGATAAATTGTGGTGATTTACACATTTTTATAATTAAAGCGTTGTCTTGTTCTGGCTGGCTTATTAATCTCATTCCGTTTTGTCATCTGGCTGGCGACAATCTTGTCGTAAGGACTTCGAAGGAAAACCCGAATAATGGTCAAGTCTCAACCAATACTGAGATATATCTGGCGGATAGCGCCCGCTCTGGCGCTGGCAACACTCCTCTCAGCTTGTAGCAGTACCCATAACGCAAAAATCGAGAATCATGAAGTTAACAACCAGAATGGTTTTTTACTTCAAGCGTCTCAGGATGAGTTCGAAGAGATGGTGCGTAATGTCGATGTTAAGACACGCATCATGGATCAATACGCGAGCTGGAAAGGTGTACGTTACCGTCTTGGCGGTGATACTAAACGCGGCATTGATTGTTCCGCTTTTGTACAGCGTACTTTTCGTGAACAATTTGGATTAGATCTTCCTCGTTCGACCTCCGAACAGCAGGGAACAGGGAAAGAAATCGCACGCAGCAGACTGCGCCCGGGTGACTTAGTCCTCTTCCGTGCAGGTTCCACCGGCCGTCATGTTGGTATCTATCTTGGCAACGACAACTTTGTTCATGCCTCGACCAGCAACGGCGTGATGATCTCCAGCCTTAATGAAGATTACTGGAAAAAACGTTATCGCGAAGCACGTCGGGTATTAAGTCGAAATCCGAGCTAGTGTAGAACGAACGTCCTCTCAGCAAGAGAAAAAAGAACGCTGCCTATGCAGCGTTTTTTTTTCTGAATCCAGCGAATCAACGTAAAAAAATACTTGTTTATCAAAATAATAACGAGACATTACTAACTGACTCGTTATATTCTCAAACGCGAAAATGTGTGCGATTGTGCATCATTTAGTTTTGTATTTTGATCAGGGGAAGCACTTCATGCCATTGTCGCGGGCGCTGATACGCCAGGCAACTTATCCTCGTCGCATCGCGTGGAAGAGCGCGATTGTTGGTAGTTTGTTTTTCTTGTTGTTAACGTCTGTTTTGCTTATTCAGACCCAGCACCATCGCAAGCAACAACACAAGCAGTTGCTCATCGACAGCAGCACCGATTTTCAGCACAGCGTGAACGCCCTTATTTCAGATACCCTCATTCCTCTGCTTCCCTTAGTTAAGTCTGAATGCTACATCGTTAATCACGAATTAACCGCGCGTGCAGCCTTTGCGGGTGACATACGCGCCATTATCCTGGTTAAAGACGGTAATGCCTTTTGCTCCTCGGCGACGGGCAGTTTCTTTCAGCCGCTCAGCGCGCTCTCACCGCGCACCGATCCTACACGTGAACGGGATATTCGTTTACTGCCCGGAACGCCAATGCAGCCAACAAAACCGGCGCTGGCGATCTGGATCAAACAACCTGGCACCCAGCAGTCAGGCCTGTTTGTCACGCTGAATGTCAGCCTGTCACCTTATCAACTCAAAGCGTCATCTCACCCCGAAATTACCGGTATCGCGTTACTTGCGCATAATACTGCCCTGACAAGCTGGCAGCCCACGCTGGTGCGAAATCACCTGATCCCCTCACCCTTTATGCAGACGCCAATGGACGGATTGCCGTTTCAGTTTGCACTTTATGGTTCAACCTTATCGGCGAGCGACTACCAAACGATCATGCTGATTAGCCTGTTGTTTGCGTTAATTGTCAGCGGGATGAGCTGGGTGTTACTGTCCCGGGTGCGCCGTCCCGGTAAAGAAATCACGATGGGCATTCGACGTGGCGAGTTTCATGTTGAATATCAGCCCATCATCACAGCAGCAGACAGGCAATCGTACGGCATTGAGGCGCTGCTTCGCTGGACGCACCCTTCAGGCGAAGCAATCTCACCCGACATTTTTATCAGTTATGCCGAAGCGCAAAACCAAATCATTCCCCTGACCCGGCACCTTTTTGAGCTGGTTGCACGTGATGCACATCTACTGCGCCACACGCTGCCGAAAGGAACCTGCATCAGTCTGAATATTTCGCCGCTGCATCTGGGTGCCTGTAGCTTTCGCGATGATGTGCTGTACTGGCAAGACAGCATGCCGCACGATCACTTTCAGTACGTTTTTGAGATTACTGAACGTGCTGTGGTGGAAAACAGTAACGCGGCCGCACTGTTTAACTGGCTTCATCAGCGCGGAATTAAAATTGCGGTAGATGATTTCGGTACCGGGCACAGTGCATTAATCTATCTTGAAAAGTATGCGTTTGATTATCTGAAGATTGACCGTGGGTTTGTTCAAAGTATTGGCACCGAAACGATTACCTCGCCCGTACTGGATACAGTCTTACAGCTGTCAAAGAAACTGAATCTGATGAGCGTGGCGGAAGGCGTTGAGACGGATGAGCAGGCAAGCTGGCTGATCAACCGTGGCGTGACACATTTGCAGGGCTATCTGTTTAGCCGCCCGCTACCGCCCGAACAGGTCAAGGCGTTCTTTCTGCGCCAGACCGGCCAGTCCATCAGCCTGTAACACCGCTGCGGTGTCAAAACGTTCAGGAGACCGCCCTCTTTATGCCGTTCCGCTATGTTGTTTTGCTGCTGTGCTGCTGGTTGACCAGCCCGCTGCACGCCAGCCCGGTGCAGGTCAGTTACACATTTGCTCAGTTGGGCACGCCGAAGTATGCCGTGGACTTTCATCATTACGACTATGTGAACCCTGACGCGCCGAAGGGCGGCAAAATTGTTCAGGCTGTGCCCGGCACCTACGACAATTTCAACCGCTACGCATCGCGCGGCAATCCGGCGGCGGGCACCGGCACACTGTATGACAGCTTATTTACCACGTCGGATGATGAACCCGGCAGTTACTATCCGCTGATTGCCGAATCCGCCCGTCATCCCGCTGATTTTCGCTGGATGGAGATCACCCTTAACCCGCGTGCGCGATTTCACGATGGCTCTGCCATTACCGCTGAGGATGTCGCGTTTACGTTTCACACATTCATGACCGAAGGCGTGCCCCAGTTTCGTCTCTATTATCGCGGCGTGACGATGGAGGCGGTTAATCGTCTGACGGTGCGTATTACGTTACCGGCACCCGACAAAGATTTGATGCTGAGCTTACTATCGCTGCCGGTGATATCGCATACCTTCTGGCAGAATAAAAAGTTTAACGAACCGCTCAGTCAGCCTCCTCTGTCGAGCGGACCTTACCGCATCAGCCGCTGGAAGCTGGGCCAGTTTGTTGAGTTCAGTCGCGTGAAGGACTACTGGGCAGCCGATTTGCCGGTCAACCGCGGTCGCTTTAATTTTGACGTCATGCGTTACGACTATTACCTGGATGACAACGTGGCGTTTGAGGCGTTTAAGGCCGGCGCTTTCGACCTGCGAGAAGAGACGTCCGCGAAAAAATGGGCAACGCAGTACCGTGGCCGTCACTTTGACGATCAGCAGATTGTGAAAGAATCTATGCCCAATACCGCGTCAATTGATACGCGCTGGCTGGCGCTCAATAATCAAAAACCCCTGTTTCAGGATCGACGGGTACGCCAGGCGATGGCGCTGGCCTTTGATTTTGAATGGATGAATAAAACGCTGTTCTATCATGCTTTTAAACGTACCAGCAGCTATTTCCAGAATACAAAATATGCTGCACAGGGCCAACCTGATGCCGCACAGCAACGGCTACTCACCCCTTTCCGTGCGCAGTTACCGCCGGACATCTTTACCGACGCCTGGGCACCCCCGACAACCCATGGCAGCGGTTACGATCGCACGAACCTGCTTAAATCCATGTCCCTGCTGAACCAGGCTGGCTGGCATGTTAAAAACCAACGCCTAGTGAACGATAAGAACGGAAAACCCTTTACGGCAGAGCTGCTGTTGCCCGGTGGCACCAACAGCGAATGGGCCCTTCCCTACCAGCATAACCTTTCCCGCCTGGGGATCACCTTAACGCTGCGTCAGATTGACAGCTCTCAGTATCTGCGTCGCCTGCGCAGCGGCGACTATGATATGGTCAGCACGGTGTATCTCGCGATGCCAACGCCCTCACGTAACCTGCAGGCTAGCTGGCAGTCGGACTATATTCAGTCCTCGTGGAACCACGCCAGGGTTCAGGATCCCGTCGTTGATCACTTCGTTAAAGCGATTGTCGACCATCAGGGTGACGCCGACGCCTTGCTGCCACTGGGGCAGGCGCTGGACCGCATTTTGCTGTGGAATGCGTACATGATCCCGATGTGGTACAGCGCCGACCAGCGCCTTGCCTTTTGGAATAAATTTTCCCATCCTGCGAGGAAACCTGATTACAGTACGGGACTGGATAACTGGTGGTATGACGTCAGTAAAGCCGGCCGCCTGCCCGCTAACCGACGCTGAGGACATCCTGTGGCAATGTACTTTTTTCGCAGACTGTTACTGATCATTCCGACCTTGTGGGCCATTATCACACTCAACTTTTTCATTGTGCAGATCGCGCCCGGCGGCCCGGTTGATCAGGCGCTGGCGAACATTCAGTTTGGCCAGACCAGCGGCATGCCCGGCGCAGGCGGCGCTGACAGCAGCGGAACGCGGGCCAGCCTGAATCGCTCAACGCCTGGCGATAATCAGTATCGCGGCGCACGTGGTCTGGACCCGGAAGTGATCGCCGAAATTGAAAAGCGTTATGGTTTCGACAAACCCATCGGGCAGCGCTATCTTTCGATGCTGTGGAACTACCTGCGCTTTGACTTTGGTGACAGCCTGTTTCGCAGTGCGTCTGTGTTGCAACTGATTAAAGAGAGTTTACCGGTATCCATCAGCCTCGGCCTGTGGAGCACACTGATTATCTATCTGGTGTCGATTCCGTTAGGGATAAAAAAGGCCGTGCGGAATGGTAGCCCGTTTGATATCTGGAGCAGCACGTTCATCATCATTGGCTACTCGGTGCCTGCTTTTCTGTTCGGTATTATGCTGATAGTCCTGTTTGCCGGCGGCAGCTATTTCGACTGGTTTCCCCTGCGCGGGCTGACCTCGCCGCAGTTTGCCACCCTGCCCTGGTACGGCAAGGTGGGGGATTATCTCTGGCATATTGCGCTTCCGGTGCTGGCTACGGTCATTGGCGGTTTTGCTACTTTAACCATGCTGACCAAAAATGCGTTTCTTGATGAGATTCGCAAACATTACGTCGTCACCGCCCGGGCTAAGGGGGTTTCCGAGCGCCGTATCCTGTACCACCACGTGTTCCGCAATGCGATGCTGCTGGTGATAGCCAGCTTCCCCGCCACCTTTATCAGTATGTTTTTTACCAGCTCGGTCCTGATTGAGGTGATGTTCTCGCTGAATGGTTTAGGTCTGCTGGGATTTGATGCCACCGTCCAGCGGGATTATCCGGTGATGTTTGGTACCCTGTATATTTTCACCCTGATTGGGTTGCTGATGAATATCCTGAGTGATTTGGCCTACACGCTGGTTGATCCTCGTATTGATTTTGAGAGGCGATAATGCAGATTTCGCGTTTAAACCAGCAACGCTGGCAGCGCTTCCGGCATCATCGACGCGGCTACTGGTCGCTTTGGATTTTTCTGTTTATCTTTGTTCTTTCCCTTTGTGCCGAGCTGGTTGCCAACGACAAGCCGCTGCTGGTGCACTATCAGCACCGCTGGTACGCGCCCCTGTTTTTTAACTACAGCGAAACTGACTTCGGCGGCGACTTTGCGACGGCAGCCGATTATCAGGATCCCTGGCTGCAACAGCGGCTGGAAAAAGCGGGTTGGGCGCTCTGGGCACCCATTCGCTTTGGAGCCAATACCCTCAATTTTGCGTCACAGGTGCCTTTCCCTTCACCTCCCTCGCGACAAAACTGGCTGGGTACTGACGCCAACGGTGGCGACGTGCTGGCGCGGTTGCTGTACGGTCTGCGTATTTCGCTTCTGTTCGGTCTGCTGCTTACGCTGTTTTCCAGCGTCATCGGTATCGTCATTGGCGCAATACAGGGCTACTTTGGCGGCAGAACAGATCTGATAGGACAACGACTTACAGAAGTCTGGTCCGGTATGCCTTCGCTGTTTTTACTGATTCTGCTGTCCAGCGTGGTTCAGCCCAGCTTCTGGTGGCTGCTGCTGGTGACCGTACTGTTTGGCTGGATGAGCCTGGTCAGCGTGGTCCGAGCCGAATTTTTGCGTACCCGCAACTTTGACTATATTCGCGCGGCGCAGGCGCTGGGCGTCAACGACGCACGCATCATGCTGCGGCATATGCTGCCGAATGTGATGGTCGCTACGCTGACCTTTCTGCCTTTTATTCTGTGCGGTTCGATTACCACGCTGACGTCCCTCGATTTTCTAGGTTTTGGCTTGCCCATCGGTTCGCCTTCGCTGGGTGAACTGCTGCTGCAGGGAAAAAATAATTTGCAGGCACCGTGGCTGGGTTTATCTGGCTTTTTTACGCTGGCGATACTGCTGTCGCTGCTGATTTTCATTGGTGAAGCCGTACGCGACGCCTTCGATCCCAGTAAAGGAGTCTGAATGGACGCGCCACTGCTTGCCGTTAATCACCTTTCCATCGCCTTTCGTCAGGGCAAACAGCTGCATCAGGTCGTGAAGGATGTTTCACTGTGCGTTGAGGCGGGAGAAACGCTGGCGCTGGTAGGCGAATCCGGCTCAGGGAAAAGCGTCACGGCCCTGTCAGTCATGCGGCTCCTGCATGAGGCCGCCGTCGTCTATCCGCAGGGAGAGATTCTGTTCGCCGGTGAGAACCTGTTAACGGCATCAGAGCAGCGCCTTCGCGGACTGCGTGGCAATCAAATGGCGATGATTTTTCAGGAACCCATGGTTTCTCTCAATCCGCTGCACAGCATCGAAAAACAGCTGTACGAAGTTCTGTCTTTGCATCACGGGCTGCGGCGGGAAGCGGCACGGGCAGAGATTATTCGCTGTCTGGATCGCGTCGGTATTCGCCAGCCCGCCTCGCGACTCAATGATTTTCCGCACCAGCTCTCCGGCGGTGAACGCCAGCGCGTCATGATCGCCATGGCGCTGCTCACCCAACCGAAGCTGTTGATTGCCGATGAACCGACGACCGCACTGGATGTCACGTTACAGGCGCAAATCCTTACCCTGCTGCGTGAACTGCAACAGGAACTGAATATGGGGATGCTGTTTATTACGCATAACCTGAACATCGTTCGTCAGCTGGCGGATAACGTGAGCGTCATGCGCGCCGGTCAGGTGGTGGAGCACAACCGCAGCGCGGTTCTGCTTCGTCAGCCGCAGCACGCTTACACTCAGCAACTCCTTGCGGCCAATCCGGAAGGCCGCGCCGTGCCGCTCGCGGCCGAATCTCCTGTGATGCTGAACGTGGCGCATTTGCGCGTCACTTTCCCTCTGCATCAGGGGCTGTTTAAGCGTAAAACGGGCGAAAAGATTGCCGTCAACTCGATCAGTTTTCGCCTGAAACGCGGGGAAAGCCTGGGGCTGGTGGGCGAATCCGGTTCGGGGAAAAGCACCACCGGGCTGGCCCTGCTGCGACTGATAGCCGCTCAGGGCGAAGTCTGGTTTGATCATCAGCCGCTGCATCAACTGTCACGTAAACAGCTGTTGCCGCTTCGCCGCCGTATTCAGGTAGTGTTTCAGGATCCTAACTCTGCGCTTAATCCACGCATGACCGTCCTGCAAATTATCGCCGAAGGGCTGGCGGTGCATTTTCCGCAGTTGAGTGCGGCACAGCAGGAAGAGCGGGTTATCGCGGTGATGGCAGAAGTCGGGCTGGACACGGAGAGCCGCCATCGTTATCCGGCAGAGTTTTCGGGCGGACAGCGGCAGCGAATCGCTATTGCACGCGCACTGATTCTGGAGCCTGAACTGCTGTTGCTGGATGAACCCACATCATCGCTGGATCGCTCGGTCCAAAAACAGATTCTGGATCTGCTGCGTGGGCTGCAACAGCAACGTCAGCTCAGCTATGTGTTTATCAGCCACGATCTGGAAGTAGTTCGCTCGCTCTGCCATCAGCTGATCGTCCTGCGACAGGGAGAGGTGGTGGAACAAGGTGACTGTGAAACGTTATTCGCCGCCCCACAGCAAGCCTATACTCGCGAGCTGCTCAGGTCAGTGGCGCTCAGCGACCAATAAAGGTCTCCGCAATCGCAACGCCCTGGTTTTTCAGACAGCAGTTAGTGGCGCTTTCATCACAACGGCGGATAAAAAGACAGGGTTGCCCTTCGCACTCGGCAATTTTGCCATCGACCTGAATGGCGGCCAGCATGTCTTTCAGTTCATGCAAAATCTCCCAGGCGGGCACGCCATCATGGCTTATCAGACGAAGCGCGATAACATCGTGCTCTTCTGAATCCGTATCGTCAGTCTCAATCACGCTATGACGATCGCTCAACCAGCGAAACCGCTGGGGTAAACGATGCACCACCGAAAGTTGCAACATAGTGATCAGTATCTCCAGAGAATGCAGCCAATTCACCACCAACGGTATCAGCATCGCGCGCCGAACCTGTCATGCGCGTTATCAGCCAAATTGCGAGTTGAATCTCATTTTGGGCTATATGTACCGCGTTTAATGATAACTAACAATCATTTTAGACCCAATGTGATTACTTTATTTGCTATTTTTTTTCACAAATAAGAAACATTATTGTCTTTGCAGGTCAGGACAGGAGACAGCGAAGGCTGCCGCCTGCTTAGCGGGCGGCAGAATGCGGACGTGACGCGTAGAGAAAGAGCGCAACGGAGAGCGTTGCACAGAGCGCAATGGTGCCCACCATAGGCCAGGCACTGTTAAAGCTGAACAGGGAGAGCAGCGCACCGGCCAGTGCGCCTACGCCGAAACGTAGCGTGCCCGCCAGTGAAGACGCCGTACCGGCCATGTGCGGAAATTCATCCAGAATTACCGCCATGGCATTTGATGACACCATGGACACACAGCCGATAAACATGGCGATACCGAAGACCAGCGGCAAGAACCCCAGATCAAACGCGCTGACCACCAGCAACCAGATGCCCATCGCAAACTGCACCAGTAACCCAAAACGGAACAGGGTGACAGGGCCAAAACGGCGCATCGCGCGGCTGTTAATCAGGGTCATGATGAACAAAAACACGATATTCAGGCCAAAATAATAGCCAAAGCTTTGCGGCGAAATATGATTGAGCTCGATGTAAACAAACGGGCCCGCATTGAGAAAGGTAAACAGTCCCGCAAAGGAGAACCCGCTCGACAGCATATAGCTGAACGCCCGTTTATGGCGAAATAAAGCCACAAAATTCCCTAGCGTCGTGCGCAGATGAAAACGCTGGCGCTGCGCAGGCTTCAGCGTTTCCCGAATCTGGGTCGCGACCAGAACGGTGGTAATCAGCGCGGCTATCGAGAGTGTCCAGAAAATGGCGTGCCAGCTCCAGAGCAACAGCAGCCAGCCACCGATAATGGGGGCCAGCAGCGGCGCAATGGTGGTGATTAACATCACGAAGGACATCATGCGCGAAAGCTCCTCTTTCGAGTAGCTGTCGCGCATCAGGGCATTTATCACGACACTGGCAGCCGCAGCGGACAGGCCGTGCAAAAAACGCATCGCGATAAGCTGTTCTATTGACTGAGAAAGCGCGCAGGCTGCCGCCGCACAGGCAAATATCAGGGTGCCCAGCGTTATCACCGGTTTGCGACCATAGCTGTCGGCCAGCGGACCGTAGATCAACTGCCCAATGGCAAACCCCAGAATATAAAGATTGAGCGTCATCTGTACGCTGCCTGCGGATACCGCAAACTGACGCGCAATTTGTGGCATGGCAGGCAGATACATATCTATCGACAATGGCATCAACATCGCTAACAGGCCGAGAATGATCACCAACCCCATTGGCGAATTTTTTTCCTTGCGCACCGGCTTTCTCGCTATTTCTGTTTCAGTTCGTCAGGCAAGCCAATGCTGGCTATCTCTTCTTCTGTTAACGGGCGGTATTCTCCCGGTTCCAGGTCCTCGTCCAGGACGATGGCGCCAATGCGCTCACGGTGTAACTCCACCACCCGATTCCCCACGGCGGCGAACATGCGTTTGACCTGATGATAGCGCCCTTCGCTGATCGTCAGCAGGACTTCCGTCGGTGTGATGATCTCGAGCTGTGCGGGTTTGGTCAGGCTCTTTTCGTTATGCAGTTGTACACCTGCGCTGAACTGCGCAGCGGTATCGTCGCTTACCGGCGCTTCAAGCGTCACACGGTAGGTTTTCTCACAATGGTGACGCGGTGAAGTGATACGGTGCGACCACTGTCCGTCGTCCGTCAGCAGCACTAATCCGGTCGTATCAATATCCAACCGGCCTGCGGCGTGCAGTTTGAATGCCATCGGTTCTTCGATGAAATAGACGATGGTAGGATGATCGGGATCGTCCGTGGAGCAGACATAGCCCTGCGGTTTATTCAGCATGAAATAGCGCGGCCCGGTCTGCATCTGAAGCACGTTGCCGTCATACTCGACCTCGTGATCGGGCTGGAGTTTGAACGCGGTATCGCGCACCACCTCACCATTAACGGTGACACGTTGACCACGGATTTCACGTCCGGCGATAGCACGGCTGATTTCCAGTTGCTGAGAAATGAATTTGTCGAGTCGCATGAATGTGTTTTGCCTGTTACTGCGGAGGGAAACTAAAACGGCGTTATTAACCGTTGAAAAAGTCTGGGAAGTATAGCCTGAACGGCGTCTCTCTGACAGCGCGTTTATAGACGATTCGTGGCATAATTGCAGCAGGTTTTCCAAAAGTGAGCAGCATGTCTTTTACTTTACGTCCCTATCAACAGGAAGCGGTGGATGCCACCGTCGCCCACTTCCGTCGTCATCATGACCCTGCCGTGATAGTGCTGCCCACCGGGGCCGGAAAAAGCCTGGTGATCGCGGAACTGGCACGCCTGGCCCGCGGCCGGGTGCTGGTGCTGGCGCATGTCAAAGAGCTGGTGGCGCAAAATCACAGCAAATATCAGGCTTACGGCCTAGAGGCTGATATCTTTGCGGCAGGCTTACAGCGCAAAGAGAGCCAGCGAAAAGTCGTGTTTGGCAGCGTGCAGTCCGTTGCGCGAAACCTCAGCCTGTTTGACAGCGCCTTTTCGCTGGTGATCGTGGATGAGTGTCACCGCATTGGTGACGACAAAGAGAGCCAGTATCAACAGATTTTTACGCATCTGCGTCAGCACAATCCCAACCTGCGTTTACTGGGCTTAACGGCCACACCGTTCCGTCTGGGCAAGGGCTGGATCTACCGTTTTCATTATCACGGAATGGTGCGTGGCGACGAAAAAGCCCTGTTCCGCGACTGCATCTATGAACTGCCCCTGCGCTATATGATTAAGCACCAGTTTCTGGTGCCCCCTGAACGGCTGGATATGCCGGTGGTGCAGTATGATTTCAGCCGCCTGACCGCGCAGGCGAATGGCCTGTTTAGCGAAGCCGATCTGAACCGGGAACTTAAACAGCAGCAGCGTATTACCCCACAGATCATTCGTCAGGTTGTGGAATTTGCCGACGATCGCCAGGGCGTGATGATTTTTGCTTCCACGGTCGAACACGCACGGGAAATTCTGAGCCTGCTGCCGGAAAACAGCGCGCTGGTCTCGGCGGAAACCCATGCCAAAGACCGCGATGCCCTGATCGCCGCCTTTAAAGCCCAGCAGCTTAAATTTCTGGTGAACGTCGCCGTGTTAACGACCGGCTTCGATGCGCCGCATGTGGACCTGATTGCCATCCTGCGTCCCACGGAATCGGTCAGCCTGTATCAACAGATTGTGGGGCGTGGTCTGCGCTTGTCTCCCGGCAAGAAGGACTGCCTGATTCTGGACTATGCCGGTAATCCCCACGATTTGTTTACGCCCGAAGTGGGGACGCCAAAAGGGAAAAGCGACAATCAGCCCGTGCAGGTGTTTTGCCCTGCCTGCGGTTTCGCCAACACCTTCTGGGGCAAAGCCACAAGCGATGGCATGGTGATTGAGCACTTCGGCCGGCGATGCCAGGGCGTTTTAGAGGACGACGAGGGCGAGCGTGAACAGTGCGACTACCGTTTCCGCTTTAAAAACTGCCCGGAGTGCAACGCAGAGAACGACATTGCCGCGCGTCGCTGCCGCGAATGCGACAAGATTCTGGTCGATCCTGACGATATGCTCAAAGCCGCCCTGAAACTGAAAGATGCCCGGGTTCTGCGCTGCGGTGGCATGACCCTGGAACAGGGCCGCGATGAAAAGGCGAATGGCTCAACGCTACCTACTTCGATGAAGACGGCACCAGCGTCAGCGAGCGCTTTCGCCTGCAAACCCCTGCACAGCGCAAGGCCTTCGAACAGCTCTTTATGCGCCCGCACCAGCGCGCACCCGGCGTGCCGCTGGGCTGGCAAACCGCCGCCGATGTGCTGGCCTTACAGCCGCTGCTGCGTCATCCCGATTTTGTTGTGGCGCGCGCCAAAGGCCGCTTCTGGCAGATTCGCGAGAAGCTGTTTGACTATCAGGGCCGTTTCCGCCGGGCCAATGAACTCCGCTAGGTCGTATTAGCGTTTGCCCCGGTGGGGGATTACGGCTATAATGCCGCCCGCTTTTGCATATGCATCAGCGGTGTTGAATAACCCTTCTGTTACTGGGTCGCCTGTAGCAGAAATTATAAAGAGACGTATTAATGTTCACTATCAATGCAGTAGAACGTAAAGAGCAGGGTAAGGGTGCGAGCCGCCGCCTGCGCGCAGCAAACCGTTTCCCGGCCATCATCTATGGTGGTTCAGAAGCGGCTGTTTCTATCGACCTTGACCACGACCAGGTAATGAACCTGCAAGCGAAGCCAGGCTTCTACGAAGAAGTTCTGACGCTGGTTGTTGATGGTAAAGAAACCAAAGTTAAAGTGCAGGCTGTTCAGCGTCACCCGTTCAAGCCAAAACTGCACCACATCGACTTCGTTCGCGCTTAATCGCCGGGTGAGTTGAAAGTAGAAGGGCCGGTTGCGAAACCGGCCCTTTTATTTTGTCTGCGGTCAGCCGGAACGTCATGTCCGGCTCGCCATTACTTACTGCTGGTACGGCGCTGTAGCTGTTCGCGCAGGTTGGGCGGCGTGCCCTTGATGGTCAGGGTATCCGTCACCGGGTCCCAGAAAATGCGCTCGCCAAGCAGCATGGCATCAAAATTTAGCGTCAGCCCCCCGCCGCTCCCGGCAAATTTGGTTAACTGACGTAAGGTGCTGCGGTCGGCCGGGAAATGTTCTTCCAGTTCATAGCCCTGCTCCTGGGTAAAGGCTTCAAACGTTTTATCCCCCAGCGGTGGCAGTTCACCAGACAGCGCCTTCAGCGCAATCTCTTCGCCTGCCTGAAGTTGCTCATTACAGTAGCTGTAAACCTGCTGGCGATAATTTTGCCGCTCATTTTTATCCAGATTCGACTCGTCACAGTAATCATCTACCGCCTGTAACAGGCCACGGTTTTGTGCTTTGGTATCCAGGCCGACTTCCGCGCCTAGGAAATCCATAAAGAAATCGGCCACTTTGCGCCCGACCCGGCCGCGCAAAAAAGTCAGGTAACGGGTGGATTCCGGATTGGTTTCCCATTCGGTGAGATCGATACGTGCCACGATATCCGCATGATTGATATCCAGATAGTGTGTGCTACTGATATCCATTTGTTCGTTGACGCGCATACTGGACTGGCTGTTCAATACCGCCACCAGTAAATACTCTACCGCCAGGTAACGATACTGAATAAACAGCACCACGCCGCCTTCTGCAAAGGGATATTTTGCCAGTTCATCACGCAGGCGTCCGGTCGCCGTCCGGCTAAAGGCGAGGAAATCATCATGTCCTTTGCGGCAGTTACGCAGCGCTTCGGCCAGTTCGCTTTCCGCATTAAACAGCCCGTAAGCTTTACTCTTCGCACTGTAAACACGGTGCAACTCTTCCGCCATTGCTTCGACCGTGCTGGTGGCCGGCAGTAACGAATCACGCAACACCAGCTCTAGCTGATTTTCATCACGTTTAATTAACTGATGCAAGGCAATCTGGTCGATATCCAGACTCATGGTAAACTCCTCCTGGTAGCACAGGCGCGTATTCAAACACCGCCAGCAGCAGCTTTCAACTCTCTGCATAACGCAGACCGGATGCTTTCGATAAATTTGCGGAAAAAAGTGCGTTGTTCCGGTACTATATCGCCTTTTGAGACGAGATAAGTTTTCGCTATGCCACAATCATCCCGTTACAGCGACCAACGCGTTGAACAACTCCTCGCGGAAATGGCGCAGGTTTTGCAAAAAGACCAAGCTCCCACCGATCTCTCCCTGATGGTTCTGGGGAACATGGTAACCAACCTGATTAACAGCGATGTTGCGCCTGCGCAACGCCGCGCTCTGGCTCGTTCTTTTGCTGATGCGCTACAGGCGTCGGTAGACGACAGTACTCATTAATTTGCCGGTCTGACGTAAAACTATGGTAACCAACCGACAGCGCTACCGCGAAAAAGTCTCCCAGATGATTAGCTGGGGACACTGGTTTGCTCTGTTTAATATCTTTTTCGCGCTCATTTTGGGTAGCCGCTATTTGTTGGTTGCCGACTGGCCTGCCTCCCTGGCGGGACGTATCTATGCGTACAGCAGTTGGATTGGCCACTTCAGCTTTATTGTCTTTGCCGCCTATTTACTGATTATTTTTCCGCTGACGTTCGTCGTTATGTCGCAACGTCTGATGCGGGTCCTGTCGTCGGTGGTGGCCACGGCAGGGCTGACACTGCTGATGGTCGACAGCGCGGTATTTAACCGTTTCCATCTTCACCTTAATCCGGTGGTATGGGAACTGGTGATCAATCCTGATCAAAGTGAAATGGCGCGCGACTGGCAGTTGATGTTTATCGGCGTGCCGCTGATTTTTCTGGTGGAGATTTTGTTTGCCACCTGGAGCTGGCAGAAGCTACGTAGCCTGAACCGCCGCTCTTTTGGCAAACCGCTGGCGGCCCTGTTTATCTGCGCCTTCTTTGCCAGCCACCTGATGTATATCTGGGCGGACGCCAACTTCTACCGCCCTATTACTATGCAACGCGCCAATCTGCCGCTCTCCTACCCGATGACCGCGCGACGTTTCCTGGAGCGCCACGGCTTACTGGATGCGCAGGAATATCAACGCCGCCTGGAACAGCAAGGCGATCCCGAAGCGGCGGCCGTGCAGTATCCGCTGAGCGATATCACCTTTGCGGATAAAGGTACGCGCGATAACCTGTTAGTGATCACGGTGGATGGCCTGAACAGCGCCAACACCGACACGGCGCTGCCCGCGCTAGGCGCGTTTGCCCGTCAGAACGTGCGTTTCACGCAGCACTTCAGCGCAGGCGATAACGCTGAAAGAGGGCTGTTTGGCCTGTTCTACGGTATTTCACCCAGCTATATGAACGGCGTGCTGGCGCAACGTACGCCTTCTGCCCTGCTGACGGCGCTGAGTACGCAGGGCTATCAGTTTGGTTTGTTCTCTTCTGACGGCTTCAACCAGCCGTTGTACCGTCAGGCGCTGTTGTCAGATTACTCGCTGCCTGCCAGCGGCGATCAGCCCAATGCCAGCACCGTATCGCAATGGCAAAACTGGCTGAGCACGCAAAAAGTTGACGGCACGCCATGGTTCTCCTGGCTGGCCCTGAACGGACCGGATATCAGCGGCAACAATGACAAAACCCGCCAGCGCAGCTATCTGCGCCAGGCACCGGCACTAAATGAACAGATTCAGGCGATCCTCACCACGCTACAGCAGCGTGATTTGCTGAAAAACACTGTGGTCGTGATTACTGCACAGCACGGTATTGCGCTGGAGGGCGATCCGGATAACGAGGGAAATCGCCAAAACCTGCAGGTGCCGCTGGTGATTCACTGGCCGGACACGCCCGCACAGACGGTGACGCGCCTTTCCGATCATCAGGACGTGATGGTGACGCTGATGCAGCGCTTGCTGCATGTGCGAACGAATCCGGTGAATTATGCGCAGGGTGAAGATCTGTTTGCGGCACAGCGCCGTCATGACTGGGTGACCAGTAGCGAAGACAATAAGCTGGTCATCACCACGCCGAAAGTCACGCTGGTGCTCAACAATAACGGTAGCTATCGCGCCTACGACGCAGACGGCAATACGTTGAAGGATCTTAAACCCGAGCTGGCGCTGTTGTTGCAGGTGCTCACAGAAGAGAAGCGTTTTATCGCTAACTGATTAATAATAAGGCAGTTAGGCGTCGGAACGCTTGCATTCGTGCTGATAATCAGTAGACTAGCTTTCCAAAGTTCGGCACGTAGCGCAGCCTGGTAGCGCACTGTCATGGGGTGTCAGGGGTCGGAGGTTCAAATCCTCTCGTGCCGACCAAATTCTCCCGAAAAAACCAACCTTTACGGTTGGTTTTTTTATGTCTGTCTCCGGGCCCGCCAACCTGGCCGGCCCGGCCTGTATTCAGCCCCGCAGATCAATCAGCACCCGGTTCCAGCTCAGCGGCGGCAACGTCACCTGCATCTGACGACGTTCAGCCTCAGTGAGCGTGCGTGACGTTGGCACCACGTTGTCGGGCTGAGCAAAAGTGTTTTTTGCGTCCAGCGTATGACCTGCCAGTATGCTGTGTTCGGCTATCGTCCCTTCACCAAAGCCATCGAGCATAAAAGCCACATCCGCTGCCTCATGCGCGTGCATATTGAGCGCGAAGAAGGCAATTTGCTGTTTCTCTTCGTTGTACACCGCCGCGCTCTGTATCTGCCGGGTTTCGCCGTGCACCGTATTCAGGGTAGGAACATTGGCAAAATAGCGTAAGGCATGCCCTCGCCCGCAATGGCTCACCATCTGGAAAGGCCAGTAGATCGTCTGGCGAATGGCCTCGCCTCCCGGACGGGTAAAGATGGGGGCAATCACATTAACTAACTGGGCCAGAGAAGCCATTTTTACGCGGTCACAGTGATTGAGTAACGAGCACATCAACCCGCCAAACGTCAGCGCGTCAAGGAAGGTGTAAGACTGCTCAAGTAACGGCGGTGCTTCCTGGTAGCGATTAGCGGGATCGGTGAAGTAATCCTGCCAGGGCTCGCCTTCAATGGACCAGATATTCCATTCATAAAACGACAGCATCATTTTTTTATCGCTACGCAGTTTGGCTTTCACATAGTCGGCTGTGGCCGTGATGGTATGAATAAAATCATCCATTCGCTGGAAAGACGCCAGGAAGTCCTGCGGATTGCCGGTGCTGTTTTCAAAATAGTGGTGGCAGGAAAGGTAATCGATCTGATGATAAAGCCCTTCCAGAACGATGCGATCCCATTCCGGATAACTGGCCTGTAACGAGTTTGAACTGCCACAGGCGACCAGCCTGATATCCTGATCGACCCAGCGCATGATTTTTGCCGTTTCACGGGCTTTTTTCACGTAATCTTCTGCACTCAGTTGCCCGGTTTGCCAGTCACCGTCCATCTCGTTACCCAGGCACCAGAGTTTGAAATTGTACGGCGCTGCCCGACCATGCTGGATACGCAAGTCGCTCAGCGCGGTACCCGATGCCACATTACAGTACTCAATAAAGTAACCGGCCTCCTGCGGCGTGCCGGTGCCAAGATTTACGGCAATCATGGGCGTCAGCCCATAGCTTTCACACCAGGTCGCGAACTCATCAATGCCAAACTGATTGCTCTCTTTGGTAAGCCATGCGTAATCCAGCCGCACCGGACGCTCAGCTTGCGGCCCAATACCGTCTCGCCAGTTGTAACCGGAGACAAAGTTGCCACCAGGATAGCGTACGGTGTTAATACCCAAATCCTGCACCAGGGCCCCCACATCCTGACGAAAACCGTGCCGATCCGCCGTGACATGATCGGGTTCATAAATACCGCTGTAGACCGCACGTCCAAGATGTTCCACAAAAGAGCCGTACAGCGCGTCATTGACCTGGCCGATGTAGTTTTGTTTTTGAAAAAAGTACTTAATCATTTTCTTCCCTTCTGTCTTCTCTGTGGCGAACGCGCAGAGGCTCACTCAGGATGCGTCGATAACAGGTCGTCTTCGATGGTTTTCATTTTGGCCGTGGTCAGTATGTAGCGCGTGCGGACCAGCCACACAGAAAGCAGATAACCCACGACCGGAATCCAGACCATCAGCGTATAAATGCCCGCTATCGCGCTAGCTTTTTGAATGGCGACATTGGCCTGATAACCGGTAACCGACAGCACTGCCCCCACCATCGCGCCACTGACAGCCAGCGCAATTTTGAGTGAAAACAGGTTACCGGAGGCACAGATGCCGGACAGGCGTTTACCCGTTTTCCAGTCGCCATAGTCATCCACATCGCCAATAAGCGACCACAGAATGGGCGCGCCAATCTGATGAATCACTGACAGAACAAAGAACCAGACAAAGACCACCAGCACATTCTGCGCGGGCAGAAAAAAGAACCCGACAGACATCATCAGCGCGATAGCTTTGCATGCCTGGTAAACGGTGACTTTGCATCAGCGGTTGGTGAAATACGGTGTGATATAGGAACCCAGAATCCCAGCGACAATCCCGGTGCTCAGAAATAGCGTGGCATAATAATCGTTTAGCCCCATCACGTATTTGGCAAAATAAATACACGCGGCCCCGCGCACAAACGACGGAATACAATCCAGGAACATGGCAAAGACACAGACGACCCACTGATCGTTTTTCATGATTTGCCGGATAATGTTAAAGATGGAATCCCCGGCGTTGCTTTTGGGGATCACGCGCTCCCGTGTCGTAGCCACACAAAAGACAAACAGGAACAGGGAAATCACGGCAAAAATCGTAATGACCCAAAAGAAGCCCATTTGCCGGTTGCCATTACCGAAGAAAGCCACCATCGGCAACAATGTCAGAGTACAGAATAAGCTGGCAAAGCCAGCGCCCATAAAACGAAACTGCTGACAGGACACCCGCTCCTGCGCATTGGTGGTGATAACACCGCCTAGCGAGCAGTACGGAATATTCACACCGGAATACAGCAGTGACAAAATCAGATAGGTAATAAACGCATACAGGATCTTTGCATTGCCCTGCAAATCGGGCGTGTAAAACATCACCATACAACTCATCGCAAACGGTACGGCGAAGCCAATGATCCACGGACGAAAGCGCCCCCAGCGTGTGGTAGTTTTATCAATCCAGGCGCCATAAAAAGGATCAAAAATCGCATCTGCAAAACGGACAACAAGAAAGATGGTCGCCACCACGCCCGGAGCCAGACCAAATATATCCGTATAAAAAAATGACAGGAACAGGGTTATCGGGTTGAACAACATATTACAGGCTGCATCACCGGCCCCAAATCCGGCCTTCTCAATAAAGCCTACACGACCCGAGCGGTCTGACTGAACAGCGTAATCGGCATGAATGGTTGACGTTATGTGCGTTTTCATTTTCCACCTTCCTGAAAAGAGGTGGCGATAACCATATGTTTTAGAGGTATTTTTAACCTACGATAACGCTCTCATAAGCAAAATAATAACCATATATTCCATGTATTCAGCGTATATGGGCATATATTCAGCCATCATCTCGCCTGGGATAAAACCGACAGCAGCCTGGTTAATACGCGTCAGTCACCATCAAAAATTTAATTTTCTGCAAGTATAAAACCCGACGCTAATCACCTTTCCTGTGCAAAGGAGAA
>Ga0058701_10000972_pt1 | contig 19752 bp, 8 predicted proteins | sample AgamicOrMae_FD_97039 | JGI IMG/M metagenome (GOLD analysis project Ga0058701, IMG submission 97039) | Agave microbial communities from Guanajuato, Mexico - Or.Ma.e | ecosystem: Host-associated > Plants > Phyllosphere > Phylloplane/Leaf | place: Guanajuato, Mexico | collected 2012-06-04
AAAATAGCCGAAGCAAACCTGTGAGATCATTTTGGTATGCATTATTACATGCTACGATGACGCCGAAAATTTGAAAATAATTTAAATAAGCTTTTTACAAAAAACTGGGCCGCCATATTGCTCTGTGTCGGCTGCTTTCGAGTGTTCACCTCCTCGCGTTGGAAAACTGCTCGGTCATGTTATTTCTAGAGGATTTGTGGTGAGAACTCAGCATTTTCGAATACTAGAAACCTGTAGAATTGATTTAGCACTGGTCAACAAGGGTTTTAATGTGTCATTTCATACGAAATCTTGCTCATCAATTCAAACGGAAATTCAAATTCATCCCGCCTTCAGGTCCTCGCTGTCTGTCTGTCTTCCGACTTGATTTCACCTTCTTAAATAACACCTTATCAATTAAGGGCGAGATCCAATACACGGGAGCCGACGCACCCTGCTAGACACACGAGTTGGGTGAAAAAAAATCTGACATGCCTCCATTCGCCGAAGTTTCCTGAACCAAAGAGAGACACGAAGACGAGAGATGTGCCTGTGTCGTGTAAAAGCCCGATTTTCCATTTTCGCGCTGCTTCTCATTTTGTTGTGGACTGAAGTTAAGCTATGTTCAACACCAAGTCTATGGCAGATAAAAAAATAAAAAAAAATTCATTTACATCCTCATGAACAATAGACTTTCCCGAGTAAGTCACAAAAAGTTTCATTCCCATATTGCAACAAATAACTGAGTTACGACCTTGTAAACAAAACCGAACAAGCGCACCGCACCACCGCTGGCGACCGCTCCAGCGAGCCTCTCCGCCGGCACACTAGTATCCTCTTAAGCCTTGGCTTCAGCTAGTATAAATATAACTAAGTAAGCGTTAGGTTTTACAAGCCATCAGGTGTCTTTTTGATATTGCGTCCCCTTCTAGTCTATCTTTATTTGGGGGATCTCTAGAGGTGGGCCCTATGGCTTCAGTTTTGGTTGGGCCTAACTAGAGGCCTGGCCTGCTAAAGAGGAGGCATTGGGCAGCCATTTTGTTTCTTACGGGACCGTCAAATGCATTGTAGCTTATGGAACAAGGTGGATTATTAAATCCACCTTGTTATGGAGAAACTTTGGAAGCAAGATGGCGGCGCCTATGGTTTAGCACTCTAAATGCCGTCTCTCTAGCAGCTCTCTAGTACTATCGTCCCAAAAGGTATTGTCCGGTTCTGGTCGCGCCGGAAGGCTCCGCCTTATGGGGGAATACATTGACCACCGCCTTGTTGCACGACCTGAACCAGACAATACCTTTTGGGACGATAGTACATCCAGGCCTGGGCGCGTCGACCTTTTTTGACAGCGACAGGTATTCTGAAGCATGAAACTACAGATCATGGATTTCTGGCGCCTGGGCAGGATAGACCTCGACAACAGCTTGGCAACACACGCGTCATTTGTGTGCTCATATTGCCTATCGTGCAGTAAGCAGGGGCTCGTTAGAAATAAAGAACCCCCTCATATGATGTATAAGTGTGCAGTCTCGTGAGGTAACAACAGCCAATCTAACCTTCCCAAGAGTGTTTTTTTTTTTTAGATGAAGTCTTCCCTCGCACCGTCCAGAGGCAAACTGTAATAAACTATAATGCTTTGTGCCAATAGCATCTGCGGGTACTGTACCAGTATCAGGTTTAAATAGATGGCTCAAATCTCTGATGGTTTGTCTCCTTTCATGTTCTTTCTAAATTTCCCTATTGATATCTTCTTTAAGATTATTTGGTATCATCAATAATTGATAAAAATGAGAAAATTCAAGGAACCACCGAATTATTTAAGAAGAGAGAATCATTTGGCTCATTGTCAGTAACAAGATTCTGCAGAAAGAGAGTAAGTAATATTAGCGAGCTTCTCCCTAGATGAGCGAGAGGTAAGAATTAACCAAATCACCCAAAACCCAACGATTGCTCAATACCTGTTGGGTTTTTCAAAATACCGGCACTACCTTTCCGCTAACTTTGCCAATACTGGAGGTCTGTTTTTTAAACCACAAAACTCGTTGAGTTGAACACATATTCAACGTAATTTTATGCTTTGCTGAGCATCTTAACAAATGTTCACGATCGAGATTACCATGCGTACTATAAAAATTAGAATTCGTCTCTCATCTCCGCTTTCTTTTAACGAACAGAGATAAGAGTAGCGTACAAGAGAAAGGCAACCGGAGGGCAACTAAGGAAAAACCTACGCCTTCACGATGGCTATCCATCTCTGTCTGGTTTCCTCTCTACAGTATCCATGCGAATTCTAGCCGGTTTGATCTAAACTCTTCTAGAAGTCGCTTCTGGAGTCAGTATTAAAAAATCTCCCGATAAATTCCGTCCAAAGTTCTTCACAAGCTATGTCTGGAATACATGGACCTACTCCACAATTTTTGTGACAAGGCAGGACGTCTAATAACGGCTACGGCTACCTTTAATAAGGAGGTGCTAAAAAGGTACAGGCCAAGCCGATCAAAGATTCACCATTATTTGCTTTCCTCAATGAGCACATCATGCGCTGTCCGCTTGTTCACATTTGATTTGGTAACTGATGTGTAAGTTATTTTCCTCTTAGGGAAAAAAATATGATGGACTGATAGGAAAGAATCATCAAACGTCGAAAAAAAGAAAGTAATTTTAAAGCTCAGGACATCAATTGATAATGCAATTGATCAATACTCATCAAAACCCCAATTTCCTCAAAAGTTAACCCTTCGCTCAAAATTCTTTTGCAAGGCATTGTTTTCTGAAAATGTATACCTATCCGTTGAATTCCATGGACCTGAAAGCAACTGTTGCCAACCCACTCTCAACACTTCAACTTAAAGTATGGAGGTATAGCAAGGTTTTAAAACTAAAACAACCAGCACAGTTTTTCTTCCATTCATAATAGTTTAATCTGTACTTAAGGTGTATAACAACATACTTGGTACCTGCTACTTTGTGCACGTCTACGGTAAGAACAGGTTTTATTTTACAAAAAGATATACTTTAATTAGCAAAAAAGGAAAAAAATTATATTCATATATGATACATGATCACACAAATGGGCACACTATAGTAGGCTCAAGAACACAACAAGGAAATTCATTGGCGTATTCATCAGCGTATATTTTCCGATCATGTCACCACGCCTACGTGATTAGGATCTCAGCCGGCCGGAGCGAAGATTCTGAATAGTACGGACCTAATCAGCAAGGTATTATGGCTACGATGTAGGTCACTGTCAAGGCAATACTATTTTCACTCAATCGTCCATGCTGTGTGGGCGGAAATGATATTCCCTACGAAATTCGATTTCAACTTAGGGGGAAAAAACAAAAGAAAAAAAAACAACAAAACAAAAAAAAACAAAACATTTGAAGCTTTCTCATAAAGAAGTTTGTGAATTTTCACCAGAATGTCCCGGAAATTGAGATCGTTATAAAAATGAATAAGACTGCAATCCATAATACCCCGTGCAGGCCGGCGCCGGTGACGCGTGTCTATACACAAACTTGTGCATTTCGCTCGACACGCGATGCGCGAAAAATTGATATTAACCGATGCGAAAGCGATGGTAAGAAAACCACATAGACTGGTAGCATTTTCTTTCCATTAGAGTAATATCTAGTTGAATGGTCACAGTCTTATAAAATATACCTATTAGTATTTTTCCTGCCTCGCGTCACTTAGGGACGGTTAGAGGGATTTGTATGAGTGACGTCATATGTATCACTTGGATTCGTGGGAAAATAAAAATCACAAACATACTTTATGTACATTTACATAACTTAACAAGTCATAGGGCATTCTCAATGAAGTACTTTGTCACGTAAGATTATATTTTAAATTAAAATAAATAATAAAGATTACATAACAAAACTTGGAAATGGCAAAGCACTTCATAAGAAATACGTAACGATGTCCGGCAACTCGTCCTTAGTATTCACTAGAGTACGACGATTCAAGGAAATGTCAGTTAAATGTCTTCTTCACTTTGCTGCTCTTCACAAAAACAACAAATAAAACTTCCCGGAAACAACAAAATAATAAACGAAACGAAAGCCCCTGAGACTGCGTTTTCTTTTCAAATGCTGCTGCTTGAGAAAACCAAATTTGAAAAATATGTCTGTACCGTGGAATTATTTTACAAAGACTAGATAAGTCATGCACATTTAAATCCATAAGTATTTTGTTTTGTATATCTACGATTTACAAAGTTTGGCCACACAAAACTACTCGTAAATGTAAAGGTTGGTTTTTACAGTGATATTCTTGGAATGGCGCAGTCCTTCGCCTCTTTTCCGATGAGTCCCTTAGACACTGTCCCTAGCACACAGTTCCTTGAACACTGTCCCTTAAACACAGTCCATCGCACATTTTATTCCGATTTCTCAGATGCAGCATTTGAGTGTGTCAACAAGTCATCCATCCCGATCTCACAGTGTAATTTGTCATCTTAAGGTGTAGTATCACAGTGAAGTAAACTTTATTTTAACGGGGAAAAAGCCTCCTATGCTCACAGTCTCCCCGCAGATTGCCCCCAGCCCTTCCAACAATCAACACAACCAACACAAGAGAACCACCCGTACGGAACTTGGGTGCAAATTCACATCCAGGTATATACAAAACATTCACATATGTACATATGTTTACACTCTTTTGGAATCATACATTTACACCGACATCACCAGATTAAGGAAACATTAACAAATTATCGCTTGACTGACAGACGAACTCCGGGGGAACATGTGCGCTTCCTCCACCGAAGTGTAGTTAGTGACTCAGTCGGAGTAGGCTTTGCAAGTCCGAGGAATGGCGGGGCGCGGCGGGGCGCGGTGAGTCGCACCGGAACACTTCTCTTTCCTTCTTTTTTCTTTTTTGTGGCCACAACAGGAAATGCACAGAGATAAGGGGGTAAATACAATTGCAGGAAGGCAGTCACTTCTCCCCCAATAACGACTAGTTTCAAAATAGGAACATTGCGGCCACACGCACGGAAAACGGCGAACACGGGGTGGGATGGGTCTTTTGTCACTGAGCTCATGAGATATGTACTTAAGGTGGGCTTCACGCCGCTAAGCCCTCTCCGAGACCACGAGGCGGCGCCGGGGCAGATGACGCCGAGACGTGACTAGAGGGCGGCGGGGACGCCGAAGAGTCCATGCTAGGCTCATGCTCGTTGTCCTGGTCGAGCTCGCGGTCCGCCTTCCTGTCGGCGAAGTTAAGGTTCCACATCGGGGGAGGCTGCCGATGATGGGACATGCCCATGAGCCCCACACCGACGCCGACCATGGGGTGGCCATGGTGGCCGGCCTCCGCCGAGGGTGATCGTTGGTTGCCGGCTTGGGATTGAGCTGGTGGCGGTGATGGTGACGGAGACCCCGTGGTCGAGGCGGGGTCGTGCGGGGACACTTTGCCGTCAGGCGATGGCTTTGGTGCGCCAAGCGTTTGACCTGGTGCTGGGCCGTAGGGGCTGAAGCCGAGCAGACCGGCGTACTTCGAGCACGGCGAAGATAGTCCATTACCCAAGGGGTTTCCGCCGGACAGTTCTCCCAACTGAAAAAAAACACCAATTGAATTTGGGGATTTAGGTAATCAAAATGTCATCATCCCTCGTTACGGGGCCCATTTTTATACCTGCAAGTAGCATAGAGATCTGAAGTGGAGAGCCATTTAGAGAGCGTGGTGTGCATGTAAACAAACCAAGTGCAAACCAATTTTTGATCTCCGAACCAAAGCAGTGGCTTAATCATGCCATGTAACAAAGGAAGTTTTGACATTGTGCAAGCTTCTTTAAATTTCCTTTAGGTATTTCTGCCACCAAAGCTACCGATTCTGACAGAAATCTCGATTTGAAAATTCGAGGTGAACAGCAGACATCGGGACAACAAACTGTAGGATTGGGCTGTAGTGGCTGGGACTGTAGTATAGGTTGTCTGCTGCTCACCTCGGATTTTCAAATCGAGAATTCTTTCAAATTTAAAATTTATTATTGAAATGTTACCCAAAAATAATTACAGGAGGCTTGCACAATTGTTGAGGCTGCCTTCATTGGGTGATTTCGTAGCTTCTTTGGCTTGAAAATCAAAATTTGTTTTGTGCTTGGTTTGTTTACATGCACACCACGCTCTCTACATATGGCTCGCTACTTTAGATCTCCATTAGGAGAAATATGACCACGCTAAAATTAACCAATGTGGCGTTTCACGTTAGGACAACATCACGAAAAACACTAGTAAGTGAAACTAGTGCGAGCAAGATACCTTTTAGAGACGGTTTAAAACTACCGATATGTCACCATGCTGCTGCATTGTAAAGCTACTATCGAAACTTGACTGTATGACGTAAAGCTGAAGTAAGCTATGAGACGGTAGGCAACCTACCAAACAGGCATGACTGCTTGGTGGCCTAAAACGAAGACCTCGCTAAATAGTTGCTTACCTTTTGGCCGATGCCATTAAGGAACGGGGCTGGAAGGTAAGGGTAGAAAAGATCTGGCCTGCGCTGAAGGAAGTCCGAATCTTTTGGTGTCAGTGGCGGCATGGGGGGCAGCTCGAGAGACATGCGGCGGCCGCGGCGCGACGCTCCGTTGCTCCACATGTGCGTCCCCATGTGAACCTGCGTTCACACACAACCATATTTTAGACGCCCAAAAGACTTTTCGTGCAAAACATCTTGACATGTTCTGTCATGTCCATTTTTTCGAATACATTCAACTAGAACGTCAAAAATAACACTAATCCAATAAGTTGATATCAGTTCAGGCTACTAAATAAAACTCAAATTTAAAAATATCGGCTTTAATTTTATTATTGTTTAAGGTCCAGCCCAAAGGCTTTAATCTTAAGTTGCATATTTGAAAAACGACGTCATTTAAAATTTTAGGCCTTGATACTATAATCTTGAGATATCACATTTTTTTGAGAGCAAAGTTTTTTGTTGTTGGTTGAAATACGTCAATGACAGCCCATCGGAACAATGCGGGTTGAAACAAAGTGGTTTGGACCATGACTTGATGCTATTTGAGAATTACTTAGCTAATAAAGTTTCACATCATGACATGATGGCCTACGTTTAGCTCTCTGATGGACTACAAATGTACGCTGATTCTCTTTCATTGGCGATGTTTCCTGTTTCCTGTCCACGTACGGTACAGTTTGAAACAAACTTTTACTCTCAAACAAACCTCACTTCCTTAGCCAGTATGAACTCGTGATTTTTTTAAGGCGAAACGAATCCAGCTGGGATATATAGCTCAAACGTCTTGAGCTAGTAGTCACTCTTGAAGATGGATATAGTTGTAAAACAGCGTTAAAGATAAAGTTAACCCAACGATTCTGTTTGCACGATCTCCCCTCTCTCTCCCCTAAACTCCGTTATTTCGCTCGTTCAGGTCCGCCATTTGTAATCCGGAGCGTTCTCATTGGATGGGGATGCCCCGGATTACAAATGGTGGACCTGAGCGAGCGAGAAAACGGAGTTGGGGGAGACAGAGGGGAGATCGTGCAAACACAGAATATAACATCCACATGCAAGAGTTATGTGAAAATTTATGAGCATGCCAGAATAATTAGAAAACAGGCGATTCCCAGCTCATTAGCCAACCCATAAGCGACGCGCAAGCGCTTTCTCGATATAATTTACAAAGTTGAAAGTTATACTGCAGCGTCGCCGCGGTTTGTAAGTTAGCAACACCCTTCCAGTGTACGATTCCGAATCGGTCCTGAGAATGGCCCAATGGATCTGACGCGCTCACAGCTCGAAAACCAAACAAATTATGAAAAATTCAGTCGAAATACAAAACCACTCGGACGAAACGAACGGGACATTTCCTTGTCCACATGCTGGACAGGAAAGGTGAAGTTGAGGTGAGATGTGATACGAAATAAAAATGATAAAAGCTGTGAATGGTTCGGAGACAACAAAGTGCACACAAAAGTGATTTCAATTTAAGCGGGAAATAGTTACCTTAAGGTTACCCTTAGTGGTGAATGCTTTTTGGCATACAGTACACCGGAAGGGTTTGTCCCCTGTATGTGTTCGCATATGAATCTGCAGGGCGGATGAAGATGAGAAGTTCTTATTGCAAACATGGCACAAATGCTTTGGCAAGCCTGCAATACAGATTTTTAATGCTTAGCATTCACCCTTGACAAGGAAAACAACATTTCTTCACAAAGTCAGAATACCACCGAAACCATGAAACCCCCTTCTGGTCCCGAGATATTCAGACGTGGTACATTTCCATCATTACGCACCGCACGGGCCACCAAAAAATGAGTTATTTAGCTAAACGATATGGAGCACCACAGCCAGAAAGCCCCCTCGTCAACTCGATAGCTCTGAGTAAAACCAACGTAATCACAATAAAGCAAATAAAGAAATTTCTTTTGTACATCGATGCCGTTAATTTGGCTGGTCAAATTGGTTTTCAGACAAGCCAAAGGACAACATTGTCAATTACGTTTGTTTTAATTACAGTTACTGGAATGCTGATATCCAAACTCGAAAATGTCCCACAACACAAGCAAACAGGCAGCACACTATAGTACAATGTATTAGTTTCGATTCCAAGCAAAATAACTACGTTCTTAGATCCAGACGGGTCCACTGTTACCAACGCAAAATATTTACATCTTGTTAAAACTTAACATCGCTATAAAACATTTTATTTCCAGGTGTGTTGATATCAGTGGAAATTTATAACCCGTCGCGAAGCTTACATGTTAGTTCTAGTATCTAGTTTCCCAGCACCAGAAAGAGGAAATCTGGCAAGCGCATATATAAAAAAAATCCGTTCTATGGTCAATTGAACGAACAAGATTTGACCAGACAACGAACGACGTCATCCATTTGTGTGTAGAGCAAGGACTTAGCACTCACTACGTTCCGACTTCAAAGCTATCTCATTCAAACGTCGAATTCGGTCTAAAGATAGCTTTGAAATCTGGGAATATTTTAAAGATACTCACTTGGCTGTCGTTTTGGTATAGGCGGGCCGGACTGGCTTTCAGGTGGGGACCTCTTGACTGCGTCACTCTTCAGGGGATCGGCCATCGTCATTGCAAGGGACATCGGAATGGGCTTATGATGTACTGCGAGCTCTGAAGGAGTGGGCTTGCTCTCCGCTTGCGAGTGAGGTGGTGGTAACCCTATTGAGCCCATTGGGCCAGGAATGGGGCCTGGAATGGGTGCACCAGGGCCAAGATTTGTTGGCAAAGAGCCCCCGGGTTTCGCAGTCTTGCTGTGTTCGAACAGTCGCGAAGGCATATCTCGAATCTTGTGCGTCAGCATGTGCTGCTTCATGTTGCCCTGCGACAGAGAGAATACAGATATTCAATCACCGCTATGCAAGTTCTCGATGCGCGAACGATGGGAAATGCTGTCTGCCAAGCTGCGTATGGAACAATGACTCCCTTCAATGAAATACAGTAGAACCCGCTTAAGATACGAACCCGTTCAAGATACGAACCCGGTTAAGATACGCCTTATCTTTATTTCATTCCCTTGAGCCTAGTCGGTATTTAATGAAGCCCCGATCGGATAAGATACGAACGCGCTTAAGAAACGTAGGTCTCTCAACTCAATCCCTTGATTCGTATTTTAACTGGGTTTCACTATATGCATCTCATCTTTCACACAGCTAATCATTCCGTCCTTTTCCACGCATTTCAGTCGAGCCGGAAACAAGTCCAACTTTTAAACGATCGAGAATTCTGAGGTGACTAATTTTCATCCATTTCATCCCAGTGGACTGTTCTCGTCTCTAAGCAAGTTTCCGCACAACGACGGGAATATTGACTTAAAGTTATTTATTTTCAGTGAAGATAAGACCTTGACTAACATGTTAGCTTCCTCCAAGAATTAAACGAATTTTACAGAGCTGTTTTTAACACGATTTCATGCCAAAAATGAGTATTTTTCAGAACCGCAATTTTTAAAGAAGTCCCTGTGTCGATTGAGACGGCTTATCCGAATATCGATCGCTGAGTCTTCCTACTCCGTTAGTAAAGGCTGACATTTTTCAAAGGCCTTTCCAGCACTTCCTAAGTTTCAGCGAGGTCGTTTTTACGGCGGGTTCTGACAGTTAGTTATCTTGCCATGAACAGAGCTGTGTCCCCAGACATCCTGAATAATTTACTGATTTACGGTAAGTTCTCTTAGACACAGATTTCGCTAGACGCCTACTTTGGTGAGAGGGCTTACCAGAAAGGGGCGCCAGATGTCAGCAGCGTATCCAGGTAGGTTGATCATGGACAGCGAGGGACCAGGAGGACGAGGCCTCGGCCTTGCCTTGATCCTGGACCCGGCCTGGATACGCCGCTGCTCATCCTGCCCACCAAAAGGACGCCCACCGAGCGGATCCCCTCGACAGGGACACGAGTCTGCCCCCGTCTGTCAAACACAACATAGCTTTCCAACTATTCGCCATCGTTACCATCAATGCAGAATGACGTGGTACGGTATCGAACAAGGAATTCCGAAACGAGATAACGACTCGAAGTTTCTTTTCATGCTTGGCATTATCCCATCCAAGCTCAAAAACCCTGTCGCCGTACGAGGCATTTCTTTTGTCATAGTCTAAGACATGGCTGCTAACTGTAGGTGCACTCACTCACTGTACATATCTATTCTTTTATGCATGACTGAGAGACAGACTGCAGATGCCAGTGCGTATTATTAGAGACACGAAATGGACACACGGCTTAAAGAAGCGATTCGCATTCCGCGTTGCGCGATCCCCGCGTTCCTCAATCCAATTATTACACGTCACAAGGAGCTAGTGCTCCTCAACGCTCAGCGAGACACACGTACCTTAGTTGAGAAGCCACGGTCGCAAATGCTGCATTTGAAGGGTCGTTCTTTGGTGTGACTCCTGTAGTGGATTTCTAGAGCGGAGTTGCACGCGAATGTTTTGAAGCAAATATTGCAGGTTGTGTTACCCCTTACTGAAAAAAGACAAGGTTACAGTTAATATAAGCGCATAATACCAACGGTAGGCCTATTCAGAAATGTGCTAAGTGACTTCTTTGTTTACCTGCTGAGTTCATGGGGAAGCCCATGGGACTGAAGGCTGTTGACGTCAAAACGGACGACGTCAAGGAGGACAACGCCGATGTCATAAGGGGAGAAGTTCCCGTGGGTGGAAGTAGGCCAAAGCCGGAGAACAGACCTGGGGGAGGCCCCAGGTTCTGCTGGGCAAGCAGGCCAGGCGTCGTGGGGCCAGGACTGCTACCCGCCGCTCCAGCGCTCGCTCCGCAACTTGATTTCGGAGTTAGATCCAATGCCCCGAGTGAATTGGACTCGGAAGGCGCGGGACTAGATGCCGGTGTCCGCGAGGGACGCGGCGGCGGAGTTGACGGATTCAGTGGGGATGCCGAAGACGACGTCCTCGAGACGTGCTCCTCTCGATCTGATCCGGTGGGGCTGCATCGAGCTGGCTCCGAACCGGGAGACCGGCTCCCGTTCACCACTCGTGGCGTAGGCTTTGGGGTCAGGCTCAGATCCTCCGACGACCGACTCAAGCCGGACGCTGACATCTGCGAGGCCATCGTCGTGATCGTTCGGACCTGGTTTTCTAACGCAGCAAGCGACGTTGAGAAGGACTGCGGCGGCGGGAGCGTCGTCCGCACTGGCGTGCTGGCGCGGCTCGAATCGTCGTGTTGGTCGCTGCTAAGATCGCGGGGTCGCTCCTCCTCAGGTTTGGGGCCGTGTTGGGGCGCGCTCGGGGGTGCGCTCGGGGGTGCGCTGCCGGGATGGGAACTCGGGGGCGGGAGACTGTTCATGTTTGGTATGGGGAAGCTGCCCGCGAGGAACGGAAGAGGGTACCCGGGAAGCGGGGGAAAGTCCCGGATTTCCGCCGCCCGGATCTGGTCGATGGTGAGGTCGGTCGGCTCGCCGGTGTGTAGGCGGATATGCTGCTGCAGGACCAGCGCGTTGGTGAACTTCTTGTGGCAGACAGGGCACTGGTGCAGAACCCGCATGGGAGGCTTGATGCGGTGGACGCCCATGTGGGTTTTAAGGTTCCCTTTGGTAGTGAAGGCCCTGCCGCAGATTCGGCAGCGGAACGGCCGCTCTCCCGTGTGGGTCCGGTAATGCATTTGCAAAGCACTTTTGCAGGACAGAACTCGATGACACACGACACACTGATTAGGGTCGGTCAATTTATGTTCAATGTTATCTACAAGTTGCTGCAATTTGGAGGTCTCGGAGGTCTTGGTCACCTCGATGAGGCTTTCCCAAGAGTTATCGTTGCTTCCAGGACGAGGCAGGAGGTTGTTGTACAAAACCGGGTCGCGCGAGGGGTCGAAGTCACCGCCGAGGCCGGGGAAGCCGGTGGGCGTCCGGGGTGTGTGAGCGCTGCCGGTGCCCGACGACGTGCTGCTCGGGGGCGAGACGGCGTGGGGGAATGGAAGTGCACCAGGCATAGATGCCGGGAGTCGCTGGCTGGAGAGGACTAACTGCAGCGGTACGGATGACCGACCGGAGCTCTTGGCCGAGAGATTTTCGGGTTGGTCTTGGAATGCGTCCCGATCGCTATCACCGGCCATGAGCTCGTCTTCGCTGTATTTACCGTGAGAGTCCAAACTGCAGTCATCGTAAGGCCCTGGGGAGGAGTAGCGAGGAGCTTCGTCGTGGTCCGCGTCGATTTCTGCATCATGGTCCACCTCAGCGTCCACGTCGGCCTCCACGATGGGATCGCAGTCCCCGTCGGTGTCCACGTCATCCTCCTGCTTAACCCCGTCGTGCTTCACCGAGCCCTCGAGATCGGCGGCCTCGTCCCTGTCCGCATCAATGCCGGCGTCGACGTCCCCGCCGGCCTCCGAGCCTCGGCCCTCGTCGTGGTCCTCGTCCATAGGCGTCTCCATGTTGGCCGCACTGTCGGGGTTCGGCGTGGAGGATCGCATACCTTCCTCCATCTTGTATCGGGTAACAGGCGACGATGGGAGCGACAACGACGGCGACGGGGGCACTTGGGGTTTGCTTAAATCGGCCGGCATGTCTTGATCGGCGGGCCGCGGGCCGGCAAACAGCGGCAAAGGAAGAAGTGGCTTCAAGGCCGCTGCCGCCGCAGCTGTGGCTGCAACAGCCGCCGCCGCCGCAGCTGCGTCGTGAGGTCGTAACGACGGCGGCAGCTGAGATGCGCCGGGGTGGTGCATTGGAATAATGCATCCTGGGGGCGGCCCCGACCGGTACATTGGCATTCCTGGGGGCGGCGCGAAGTGAGGGTGGTATCCGGCGGGCGAGTGAGGCGGCGGCACGCTCCCGGGTGACCCCGAGGCCTGGCCGGGATGAAGGTTGGGGTGGACGCCCGGATGGACGCCCGGGGGCAGGTTCTCCAGCTGACCTAGCTGCGCTAAAAGAGGCGGGTGATACTTATCCAAGTGCTCCGGGACCGGATTGGGGTTCATCTTGATGTGCGGGAACTTAGCAGTGTGCCTTTGGAAGTGGACTTTGAGGTTGCCCTTAGTGGTGAACCGGCTGCCGCACACGTTGCACTTGAAAGGCCTTTCTCCGGTGTGCGACCTGATGTGGATCTGCAGGGCGGAGTCGGAGCCGAACACCTTGCCGCAGTAGCGGCAGCGGTGCTTGAAGAACGGCTCGTTGCGCCCTCCTTTCGAGTCGTACGGCGACATGGAGCCCTTTTTCCGGAACGCCAGCTCGTCAGCTAAGTTATTCGCCAACAGACCCTGACTCGCGTTGTCCAGCACTTCTTGAGCTCGTCTCTGCAGCATCTCAAGGGTGTTGGGCTCGTCAGGAAGCGGTGGGTCTAGATTCGTTATAATCGAAGACGCAAACGAACTGGAGATCGAGCAGGGAGGGAGGAGAGGCTGATCCGGACCCGGCTTCAAAGGCATGTCCCTTTCGCGTTCTCGCTCCCTCTCCCGTTCCCGTTCGCGCTCCCTTTCCCGCTCTCTTTCCTTCTCCCGGTCCTCCTCCTTTTCTCTCTCCTTGTCGAGCTCTTGTTCCGCGTCCTTCTCCGCGGAGGCCACCGGTGCATCCTTCTTGGCGGCCGCTGCGACGACGGCGGCGGCGGCTGCCGCGGACGCCTGCAGCTGCGCCTGGATCATGGACGCGGCCCCGGGCACCTGCGCCGCGAGCGCCGCCAGGGTGGCCTGGAGAGCCGTGTTCGTCGTGGTCCCATCTTTGTCGACGCCCAGCTGGCTCTGTAGCTGCTGGATAATGCTGAGATGAAGCACTTGCTGGTGCTGTAGACTAAAAAGCGTACTTTGAAGGGCAGCGAGATCATGGAGAGAAGCTGTGCCGTCGCCCTCCTCGCCTTCGCCGTTGGCGTTTGTCGCGAACTGGGCCACGGCGACTTTGGTGTTCCGTAAAGCTTCTAAGGTGACGTGGCCGGGCAGCGGCGGCGGTGCCGAAGGGTCGTCATCGGGAGGGTTGCTCACGTCCCCGCTCTTGACGCTGTTGTTGTTCTGCGCATCCTGTCGGCGCTTGGCCGCCGGCGACGGGGCTCGCCCCGAGTCCGTTTCCATCACTTCGGCGTCCTCCGGGTCGCAGGTGAGCCTGTGCTGCGCCAGGGCCGCCCGGCTCGAGAAGACGACGTCGCAGCGCCGGCACGCCTGCTCGGCGCCATCGGCGGCGCTACCTCCCGGGGACGCCGACGGCGACTGCGCCGGCGATTGGGTCGGAGACTGCGCCGGTGACGTGCGACCTGGTGACGCCGACGGCGAGGCGCCTCCGCACGCTACGTCCGCCTCAGCTGCCCCATCTCCTGAAAAAAACAACATTACTCCTTACAAAACGCACTCACAGCAAGAATCAAATACCTCCTTTATTAACTAGGAAGTAAACCTCCAATTTATTTATCACGCGGTCTAACACGGTTTCATTATCCCATACAATTTTCACAAACGTTTCTCTGTTCGGGACTAGTTTGAGACAATATAAGAACTTTATTTCAGTCAAAATATCCTTAAATAACGGACGGAAAGAAAAAAAACTGCGTCACGTTGTGTACAGCAGCTAATGCCTTAAATCTCGCATTTATGGGCAATAACACATAGGTTTACCCACGCAAACAAGACTATCAAGAAATAGATGTTATTTCCCTGGAGACTATTGAACGTCGATATAACGAATCTACTTATAACCTTTGGATGCAATGCAGTAAACATTAAAGCATAATCTTATAAATCTCTGAGACTTGTTGCGTTGAGGTTATCTGTTTTAGGCTCAAGAATGTATCTGAAATCAATACTGTGACACAGAATAAAACTTCTTGAAAATAAAAGTAACAGAACCATACAGCAGGAACGTAAAATTTAACTTTATAAATGTAAAACCAACCACTTTAATTAATTTTTCTCTCTCAAAAAATCAAGCAGCGAAAAGCCTAACCGTGTTAAGGAACTTCCGGCATAAGAGAGAATAACACCAGCGGTTTAAAATAGAAGTCATGTTCAATCTGTAAGTGACGGACAGGAACAGCTTCGTCTTTTTAGCCTTAATTAAATCGATTCTAAATATTTTGCTTGATACAACTTTTCGATTGCGCTAACAAAAGTGCTGAAAGGGGCTGACGGAGAGTTTTAAAAGGCGCTTTTAAATATTAAAATTAAAAAAAACAATCTTTCTTAAAGCCCAGAGAGAGTGACCAGCGCATAGGTAGGGTACCTGCTTATACGCTATTTTTTTCTCACCAAAATATAAAACGTAAAACCGTTTAACTTCTCCGAAAGAGGCACACAAACACCGATATCATGGCAGCAGAATACTAGCTACTTACTGGGCATGATCGCGAAATTACCGTGTTCAACCATATCGACACACTACACATAACATAGCAGGCAGCAATACACGAATCCAAGTCAAACAGTTGCAGACCACACCAGCCAGGCGCTGGAGCAAACGTCCTGAACTAAACTCAACCGCATCCCAAACTCAACTGTTGTAACTTTACGCATTCGGCCACCAGTAGCGCTGGAGGCTGGAGTCGGCCGCTCGGTGCTGCCCCAAGCGGCGAGCACACTAAGTATATGTCATGTTTGCTCGTCTCCTTCTCCTTTTCAATTTATACATATAACCGGTTCCGGGTTTGTCTTCCCTACCTTCCCCTACCGCAGCACACAGCGCGCTGCGCTTTGCTGCACCTTCCCCTCCCTTGGTTTCCCCCACCATAGCCCCCTCCCCTCCATCATACACAACTGGTGTCATTTCCCCTCTATTTTGTCAACCCTCCAAATTGGGTTCCCCACCCCGTATGCTTTACACTTACATATTTCCAACAACTAAAAATGAAGGCGCTTTTGTTGGGCTTCACTGTTGCTTGACCCGAAGCAGACGACTTAGGTTCGTCGACCTGACGATTCATAAACTTGCCAGCAATGTAGTAGCGGGCATTGTCGCGGGGACAACCTGACAAATCGTGTCAACCGTGAAAATCGCGCATTGTTAAGATGCACGTTTGCTCACAAAAAAGATACACGGCCCGCTGCAGGGGGCTCAGGGGCTCACATTGCTTCGTTCCACTCGAGGCCTAATTAACTCACAACAGACGGAGTCGCCTCACTGAAGAGACCAAGGCGTAGCTGCTAGCCCACTACACAACTTCCCTTATTCGAGTCACACTGAAAACTACGGAGGTAAGCTACATATCGGAATGCCAGCTATGCCACAATGCTACACAGCCATGCTGCTAATGGACGCACTACACCGACTGCTCGCATGTCGCTAAACGTCCTGCATTCCAACCTACATCATCACGAATATTCTAAACATCATAAACAAAGGAAAGCAAACTTGAAAACTTGATACGGTGGAATGCTCTTGATATCTTGCATATACTGTACAGTAGATAGTCTATACCCCGAATCATTCTTGTGATGAGAATTTAAACATTTTTAGCTTCTGGGAAAATGAAATTAATAATTCAATAAAATTGTACGATACTTCATTTTATTCAAGCAAAAAATCTTGTGGACAAAAAATTGAGGAAAATGGATTTTTTAAATTATCATCCACATTGACTTGTACTCGGATAAACTTCACCAGGCATTTTAAAGGTGGCACTCTAGTGTTCCACACAGATTTCCGTTTTCATCACATAAGAATCAACAAATGAAACCGCGTAAGGTTAATCATTGTTCGGTTAAATACAGCTATGTACATTCTCTTTATATTAGGCCTAGATGTTGCGCCTCGTTTCACTACTGCTTCACTTGGCTGTCACTTTAAGCCTCATGCCGCTTACTACTTCACGATTTCAGAAACTGTCACCGGGGAGAAAGCGGCAAGGCTTGACGGCATTTAAATTAGCCTAATAAACAATAAATCCGTTTACGGGCCTTGCGCCTCGCTCCGATAACGCTGCGCTCAGCTTTGCTATGAAAACGGGAACACAAGAGGTAGAAAATTCAACCTTCCCAATTTATGGCATACGCAGTTAGAGTCGATATCCGATCCGATCGAGCATATAACTGCTTCCGACAGAAATATAAAAAGAAAAAAAATCGAGCGTAAATCACCCGCAGAACTCTTAAAACGTGACACTTTGGTTCATTATGATAAACGCTCTGTATAAACAGGATAAAAAAAAACCTCTATGAAAAACGAATTTGTGGAGAGAACCGAAGAGAACAAAGGAACCGACTGCAATTGAAACACTATTTTCCACAAAGGCCGAGCGATTCGGTTTTTGTTTGGCCGCTACTTAAAGATTCCCTGTTGGAGTGAAACATTTTTTACGGCCTGGATGACTTGTAGACGACACCAGCAACCTTGCTTCCGCTCTTTATATCCAAACGAACAATTGCTATCATTAATCTCAGCTCGGCTCCGCGACGCTCTAAATTTAGATTTCCAAACGTTTTCGACTCAAATTTGTGGATGGAAGAATGAATAACCTGAGATAATGGAGAAGACTTGTGCATCTGGGCAAAGATGAGATGTGGTAATAAAGAAGGATAATCAAGGAGGTGAGGTGACATTCAACATGGCGACGGGGCGCGACGCGTTGACTCGGGACGGGAACTCACTTCATACTATGGCGCCGGGATTGGACGAGATCCGAAGACCGGATCGGGCGGGATCGGCCCGCCTCGCCTGCCCGGCAACCCGGCAGCCCGGCTGCCCAGCCGGCCGGGATCAGCCCAAAAGGACCTTACGGACCACGATGTGGACATAAACATATCAACTCTACACGACTCATTGACATAAAACTTAACAACGGGCCCATCCTGGCATTCTTCTTCCAGGTAACAAAAAGGTCATTTCGGATTTTTTCTCTCTCTCTTTGAAAAACTATCGGGATGTTCAAAATCAAACCGCTATCCTAATTACCCGGTATTCTTATTTATTGATTCCACTCTAAACATTTTTCAGGTCCAATTTCCACCTTGAGTTCCACTTTTTGTCGCCATGTAGAGCGGAGCAACTGCGGGTGGATACACAAGGTATCCAACCTAACCTCACTTAACCTAAACTATCCACGAGCGTCTCTTAGGTAATATATGCTTCGCTAAGCTATCGCGTGGGGCTATGGGATAGGTTAGATCTCGGTGACCCTGGTTAGGTTAGGTTAACCATGGTAAGGTAAGTTTAACCTGGATGAGTTAAGGTCATCTGAATGTCTTCCTCAGAACCGCTCCGTCCGGCTATCGCCAAGCCTCATGCCATTTTAGTCTACATTTAGGCGGCAGTTACGACCGCATCCGCGCCGGTAAGTAGGTACATCACGCTAAGCGAACGACCTTTAGATTAGGGTAGCTTAAGTTGAGTTACGTCTCATGTCGCGCTTCGCTTCACTTGGCGACACAAGGTAGAACACAAGAGGTAGAAAATGCGATCTTAAAAATTTACAGTGACCTGGAGAGAGGATTAAACTCATTGTCAGTGACGCAGAGCACCGTCATTTGCATTTTTCAGATTGATTCCATACAGTTTAGGCCAGGCAGGCGTGTTGCTCGGAACAAGTTGAGCAGGGGAGGTCCCAAGCGGATACTGTAGTGTATATCGTCCTGGCTTTCAGGAACCCCCCCCCCCCGTGTTTGCATGGGGATGCCCGCAAGGGAATCCAAAATATGCCCGCAGGTATTTCCTTTCGCATCCAAGGCCCACTTTGACATTCACTCACGAAATCTTTCACAAGTTCAACACAAACTTAAGGTTTGTGCAAAAAACATTGCGTTTGATCGAACACAATATAAATCCTTTCATAAACAAAGAATGATACAAAAATCGTCTAAAAAAAAAAGAAAAAGTGAGCAAGAGAAAATCTGTGCAGCCGGATTTGATTATTCCCTTCTCTTCGAATTAAGCTCGATCGACGATACATCTGTTTAGCATTATTGAGAGCCAGCAAAAGCACTGTATGCAACGTTTTTCTCGAGTTGGGCACAGCATCTGGAAAGGAGGTTTCTAGTGCATTCCTCGAGTTATGTTAGACAGAGTTTTAAGTCGTAAGTACACTAGTTACAAGAAGGCGTGCATTGTCGTTGTCCTAGTAAGAGCTCAAAGGGAATAAAAGAACTTTAATATGCCGGTATTTAATGATCAAGTACCACCCGCACAAAAATACCCCCGTGCGCTGGTAACCGAATGCAAATGAACTACGAGGCAGTCAGTTCAAACTTACACAAATAAAAGATTACTTGGAAAACACGAACCATTCATGAAGTTGTTCAGTGTACACAGTAAAAACAAAATCCTGTTTTAGGACTTTTTAAAGTACTGATTCAGGTAACAGCATCCTATTTTGAGAGAAAAGCTGGGATCTGGTAGGCAGAGTGCGCGTTTCTGCGCGGAGCTTCT
>Ga0058701_10000973_pt1 | contig 19735 bp, 9 predicted proteins | sample AgamicOrMae_FD_97039 | JGI IMG/M metagenome (GOLD analysis project Ga0058701, IMG submission 97039) | Agave microbial communities from Guanajuato, Mexico - Or.Ma.e | ecosystem: Host-associated > Plants > Phyllosphere > Phylloplane/Leaf | place: Guanajuato, Mexico | collected 2012-06-04
AGTCTTTTTCTCCGTGCAGCTCTTGCAACTGAAAATAATGCCTGACAACGTACAATGTCCAATTTGGAGTGAGGACGTAAGTAAAAAATAAGTGCTGGAAAACATTGTATAAGGCAGGCTTATATTTCGGCCTTTACTGATCGTTTTTGCGTCATGATAATAATGAGTGACGATTTAATAAGCATCGCCCGGCCTCTGTATACGGCATCATAATGAAGAGCACGACTCGGCACGGCGCGGCGCGCCAGCGAAACGCAAAAACGCTTTTTATTCCTTTTGTCCGTAATAAAGCCTTTGAAATTCTACTTCCAAAGAGGTAGACTACGGTAGCAATGCGGTAGCATTTCATTTCTAGGATCAATGTCCTCTACAGAAGGATTTTCCTTTTCAGCCAAAATTAAGTGGGTTTTGCGTTGGAGGAGCCTTTTCTCCCTTGTACTGTACTAATTTTGATGCGCTTTCTTATCGAAAGGGTGCGATTGCGGCGTTTTACATTTTATTGGACAGGGTGTCTGTGAAATGTTTTACACGGCGAAAGCGATCGGCGCGAAATTATTGACCAAAGAACTCTAAAAATTCACCTCGCATACTCAGCTTGTCCATGGAAGCATTCTGTATGAATTAGCTGTTCTGCTTGCAATCAATCCGTGGTCTTCTACAACCAGACATATTCTGCAGAAGATGAATAGAAGATAGACTCTTTTAAGTTGTTTCGTAATTTGAAATAAATATTACGAATATTCTTCCTTTTAGATTTGAGCAACTCCTTAATATGCCTCTTTAAAAGCACGTTCGGAAACTTTCAGCTGCATTTTCCTGCCTTAATTTAAAATACATTCAACAATATAATGCTCTTTTTTTAAAAAAAAGGTAAAAGATAAAAGTACAATTCGAATGAGAAAGTATTTTTTTGGTGTTGCGAGAATATCGATCATCGTTTAGACTTATTAACAAGTCGATAATAGTTTACTATTTAAAGTGCTCCAACAAATCACTGGAGCATTTTCTGTCCTTTTGCAGGTGATTCTTATTGTATGTCGTAGAGAATTCCATTGTTTTAGACGGCTAGATTTTTAGCATTCTGTACTCATTGTCATAGTGCGAATGGGGGCAGAATTTTTCGTAGCAAATACATGTTTTCGATCCTAATTTACGTGAGGAAAGCTTACAAACTTTTAAGAATCAGTTTCCTCTCGAAATTATTTTGGGGAGAAATCACGCCGAGTCTACCCCCAATATTATTGACTTATATGCTTGATGCAATTGCACTGAACTTCCATTACTTAAACACACTCAACGTGATAAGAGCTTCCTTTCATCGTTTGAATGGTAAAACCTACCCCTAAAATGTTGTAATTGCATATCGGCATTAAGAGTTCTCTTCGATCCGTGGTCAGGTGAAAAATTTTTCTGCCGAACCAACCAATTAGTAGTTCAAGTTCAACCATATCTGGCCACGTTTTTGACCGATATTCTTAGATTTCGGTTTTACTGCATCATTATAGCATCGGGGCCTGAAGTGTTCCGACCAAGATGCAAACACCTCGTGGAAGTCGTCATTTTTCTAAGCAGCCCACGACTGGAAACCAATGAGAGGGAATCATTCTTACGGCAGTCAGCCTGTCAGCTCCCTTCGCCGCGTTTGGATCTGGCGCCGTAGTTCCGCTTTATGCCGTTAGGTGGCGCTAGCTGTTCTATTTCTACCGCAGAGCGGCGGCTCGGTGATCCCGGTTTTTACAACCGATTTAAAATGATTTTGAGCATCAGTGCTCAGGCATTGCGGAGGAAGTTCCTCAGAAAAAAAATTAAAGGAAGTGTTTTGAGATGTCTTTAGACTATTTTCTTACTTTTAATTTTTTTTGCATCATAACTATATTTTGACTAATACGGGAGTTATATTGTCAAAAGGGATTTTACTTTGGTAGGCCACGTTCCTCTAATGCTAAAAGCTTGGTTTCAGTTTATATATCGTTCTGTTCCGTGGTTTTAGTTCCTCTCGATCTGTTTTCGCAAGATTTTTTCTTCTACACTCTTAGCAAGAACCAGTGAAAGGTCACTGGTTATCCAGTGACCCAGGTGCCACTTGAAAGTTCAGTGGAATCCCACTGGAAATTCAGTGAAATTCCACTGGAAACCAGTGAAAATTTAATGGAATCCACCTAAACTTCACTGAACGACCAGTGCCACGGCACTGAAATTCCCAGTTGCACCTGGGTCACTGGAGCTTGCTAAGCGTGTAGGTTAAGCGCATTTATTGTCAAAAGCACCAATTGTCCTTAGCTACAAAATGTGATGTAATAATGAAGGGTTCGCAACTTTTGATCCCAGCTGTACTGATGTGAACAATCTGCATTATTTTAACACACATCTAACAATGAATTAGTGTGTGCCAGAACTATCGTAAAAGGGCCTTCTCATGTGCATGTTGTTCTGTTGTCTTCATTTCTCATTCAATTTTTAACTTTACTACCGTTTGAGGATCAGGGAAATACAACCGTTAGATACCGTTAAGTGCTCTGTGTCACGAATTGTTCGCGCTCCACTCGGCCGTCGCCAAGTCTGCCACCGCTTGCTCTCCGTTTGCAGTATTAGCTGCAGGAAAGTAAGCAGCATACGGCTCGGCGACTAAATATCCAACAAAAGAGGTTGAACACGATCCTGATAAACTGTTTGGCTTCGAAATATTTAAAATTAAACAAGCACAAAGATCATTCCTAATTTCGTGTCGTATGTTTGCAGGACTCAGCACAGCTGAACCTTTTCCAAGGCCGAGAGAAAATTCACACGTTCCAGAGCAGTCAATACAGTAAGTTAATGCTCACTTGGTTTTCGTCTATTTTCGTATTATCGGTCGACCTCCGGCCTGGTAACACGTCCTAGCATGAATTTAAAAAGGTCAAGGAATAAATTCATGCATAAAAGTGCTACACAAAAAGTGCATGTGAGCGAAGCCATATCACCCGGTGAATAAATTTGTCGCATAAGAAAAAGCGCCGTTTTCCGGAGCAGGGTCAAAAGTACTACTTTTAGGTGGCTATCTCACGTAATTTGAAACAACTGTATTGATTAGGTAATAAACTCTGAGAGAACGCTCTTAAACTTAAGTTAACGTTCGAATGGAAAAGCACTGTTGACTTGTAGGGTCGATTCATTTATAGGGTGAAAATTTACGTACGCGCTTACCTTTAGGTTCTGTCAGTAATTTTTGGGCAATTAATTTTGAGAGCCCAGTGGTGTTACAGTTACACTTATCTTTGTGCGTAGTACCCCAAAATAAATTTCAACTATGACCTGTAGTTTGGACTGTTTATACTCTATATTGGTTTTGAGACGACTGATGTTTAATTTTTCAAATAAAAGCATCTCTTCTCAAATTCTATCTTAAAATCTATGCTGAATCTATGCTGAACCATTTTAGGCATTGAAAAAAATCTATTACGTTGATAAAACAATGTAAGATTTTTTGAGAACTAAAAAAAAAGTCTGATCGAAAAATAAAAAAATGTGTCTGGCATTTATGTATGGGGTCTTTTAGGATTCCTTTGACGAAATTTAGTACATTTAATAAGGGCGTGGGAACAATACACTTTGGTTGACCGCTATTATTATTCCCTTTTTATTCATTTATTTGTTCATCCATTATGAGATATCCTGTTTTCGCAGCATATTTTTTCAATGCAAGAAGCATTTGATTTGGTGACCGCCTTTTTTTCTTTTCTTTTCTTTGTAATATTCCCTAATCTATGTATTGAAGTGTACTGGCCTGACATTAACGTAAAATTACACTGGTAAGACACCATTTAACTTCCATGTTTCATGTTTACATGAAGAAACCTTGGTTGTGTTGACTATACTATCGATCCCGGAGTGGAGAAAGAGTTAGTCAAGATTTACGTAAGATTACGAGTACTTTTTATGTGGATGACAATATTTTGAACACAAAGTGGGCTTGTTTGAGCGACAATTAGGTTTCCGTGCGTTTGATAAAGTATTGTGTTGGCAACGTTGATATAGTAATATATTTGTGAATTTAACATTTGAAACATTTGATAGATAAGTCTGACGTTGATTATGCTACTTTTTTTGCACTAGACAATGATTATATCATAACTATGTAACAATTATTTTACATTGCATTCAGTTACAATCAGAACTGTGCACTCTGAAGGTTACAGAAGTAGTTACACCATTGATTGTCGTCATCCTAGCATGATTGCAACACTTAACTTGTTAATCACTGATAAAAAAATCTTTTATAGGCATTGCTATTTTTGTTTGAGAGGTGAATTGGGTACAAGATGCAACTTAGCTCTCGAGAAATAATGCTGAATATCCGGACTATTGAAAAGGCCCTCCAGGTTCTTGTCATCGAGTTCTTTAACAATTGTCTTCACAAGAACTGGCCGGAATACGTATATCTGGTTTAGCTACCGGGGTACAAATATCACAACCCAAAACGGATATATTTATTATATTTCATCCTACAGGAGTTCCAGTCTCGCTTATTTTGGTTTTCCTTTATACATCAAGAAGTCGTCATAACGGTTTTTAAATGAGCATGGGCTTACGTGTATACCCACCGTTCAACATCATCGAAAAATAATAATAATCAAAAACTTTTACGTAGAATATTGATACGGGAGAATTATTACCAGTCGGAACGTAACCTCCCTCCCTTAGTCTCAGTTTTATGCATCATCATATACGTTTAGTCGTATTTTTTCATAATGCTGTAGTCATGGTGATTTAGGAAGAAATGTTATATGTTAGAAATAAATTTAATTATTTGTCCTTTTCTGACAGTCAAACACGCAAATTTTACTATAAATAGAATAGACCTATTGCATCCGGTTAAACGGGAGCCTTCTCTCAAAGTCATCATTCGAAACGCAGCAGTTTTCTCCTAAACAAGAACCGTCATCTCTCAAGTCAAGTGACAGTCTTAGTCGCTAGGGGACGTCCAGTCCGTATATGCTGACTAATATAATAATCGGTCCGTTGATAAGAGGCGAATTTAAGCAACGAAGACAAAACGCAGGCCGGCCCGGGGCACTGCGGGAGGCCTAGGCGTAAGGGAAACGCCAGGTCACAGGGCTTTGGGCCCTTTCCTACCGCCCTTCGCCCCGCGCCCTACAAGGCCGCCCCTCTGGAAGGGTGGCTTCGAGGGGCTCCAACGAGGCTCCGGAAAGGGATCAAGATGCTACATCGCTGACTAATGTTCTGTTTAGGTGCTTGATAATTGCAGCCTATCTTCTAACTTGCAAATTAGCCCACTTTGAGTATTAATTGCGTTTAAATGTCCACGCTCGGTTTTCTAGTTCTTTTCGATTTACGATTTCGAACGGTTGTCTGAAATGATTGGCCGCATTAAATCCTGGGATAGGTAGATCTGTAGGCTTTCTTGTTTTGGGTGTAGAAGCTTAAAACTAGTTCAATGTGTGTTTTTGTCTTTAAGATCTCTAAAAATCGCCGTATTAAACAAATTAGGGTCCCCCCAATTAAAAAAAATATTTAAAAAAAACATTAGTCAGGACATCGCTAAGGCTGTCGTAAGGCAACGAAGAATATAGAGACTTCAGAACAACATTTTCGTTCTCCCTAAGAACGACTCATATGAGTCGTTCTTCGTTTATATGAGTCATTTAACCGCTTACCCTTGATATTGATAATACCCACAAAGAGTAATTATACCTTGAGTTGGCCTTTGGTAGCTATCAGTGGCAAAAGTATTGCTCCCTCTCTTATGTTTCAAACCTCTCTAACTTGAAAACCGGAAGAGATGCGACGAAAAGGCATTCTACCATGTCGCTAGATAGAGCAAATACCATTCGAATCCATTTCACGACGCTCTTTAGTTGTATCTGCTTCCGTTCCCAAGTTTTGAAAGGTTTGAAAAAATAGAAGGAGCCTTTGCCCCTGATGGTACCCGATACCTGTTTTGGGTAAGAAGGTAAAAACCGCGTGGAACTCGTTGCTGTGTCTGAAATGCACCTATAATAGCCATATCAAGGGCTCGGCAAACCTCTTAAATGATATGGTTTGTGATAAAGACTATCTTGAAAACACCAAAGTACGGTAAAAATCCATATGAACTTGCCGTGAGCAGAAAAGCTGGGAAAGCTCTTAAGACGGGTATTGTTTTATCAGTGACGACAATATTATCTATTAATTTGTTCCGTTACACTAAAAGGCTAACCGAGTTATGTGTGTGAAGCAAGGCTTTGTTCACTGCCAGAATTTTATTTTAGGCAAAACTATGCATTTCGAACTTAAAGCTTCTTTCGTGATCCGTGTCACAATTGCATTTCGAAGTACAAAAGATCAAGAATATGTAGATCAAATTTGCCTCAGAGTTTACCATTCAGGTAGTGGGAAACGCCTGAAATGAGGAGCTTTAAAATAAGACGACGGGCCTTCAACACGTTAAGGTTGGCTGGTGTATTGATCCCTCAAACAATCTTTTTAGTCTGTTATTCATCACGGGAGCTGTGAGTTCATGACCTCCTGAAAAGACGAGGAAATTGACGTTCTGTTTACAATCGAAGGATATTATCGGTATCTATCAGGATTATGCGTTTTTTATTCATTTGCATGGTAAATAATTACCAATGTGCAGCAGAGGAAAATTTCTCTCGCGAACAGATATTTTGATTGATTTCTTATCATCATAAAATTCACAGGTGCCAGGCTGATAAGAGTAATGTTAACCTCACTAAAAAGTTATCGTTTTGTAAATTTATCTCTCGAATTATTTCAAATCATTGTATGGCATTGTGAAACATGCAATTCTCCTAGGTCTCACTAAATTATTCACAGCGTTCATCAAACACGAAGGTTATAATTAGTTTACTGATTGTTGCACAGCTTCATCAATAATTCGTCAACAATTAGCCTAACATGAAATTAGGAATAACTGTCGTAAATGCTTTCTAATAATTCACTGAAAAGGGCTTAATTGTTACTGACATCAAAGCTTTTTGAAATGATATCACAGTAATTGTAGTATTATTTTGCTTTTCATACCCATATTGGTTTGAACGACTGTGTTTTTTTTCCACGGTTTTCCCTCCTACCTGTATACATTCATTCCTTTTGGGCAGGATTTGGAATATATTTTGATTCAGAGGTTATCTCTAAATGGTGCAATTGTCCTAAACCGTCCTTCTCATGATCAGCCAAAAGATTTAAATATCAGTAGAAAAGAATTATAAAAAAATACATTTTTTTAAACGCAAAAATAAGAGCGTGGAAATCACAGCAGAAGATTCGGCCTGTAACGTTTCCAAAAATGCAAGTACTTTTAAAAATATAATTTGTTTTATGTAGGGTGACAATTCCGCTGTTCATGTGCACGTAAAAATGAGAAAAAGACCGTATTAGAGAATGTAGCCTACTAGTCAGGCAATTTTATTAGTACAAGCCCGCTTTCAGCCATAAAACATTTCAGTAGCCGCTCTCGTCATTTTCTTTTTCTTTTCCGTGCTGCAAGCATCGAGGAGATGATCTAGAGTAGCATCTTCCAGTGACAATGTATTCCTTATTAAAAGTACACGGTGCCGGTATTTGTTCTGTCCTGTACATCAAAACAATAGGCCAATAAAACATAGTTTTATTGCTTAAATGATAGTAGTAAATGGGCGTATGGACTAAACTGCCACTTTGATACGATTAATAAGACTTGCGCCGATTTTATCTCTACCGTTCTATGATTACAGTACCCCGACCCGGCACTTTATTATTTTCCAGTAAGGTAACATTGTATTTACTTGTTGATTTTGTTCTCTTTTTCTGGCTTGCTATCGATCCATTTTCGAGATCGCTGTATGCGAGTGCAGGAAACCGCTGAGCAAATTTAACCTTGTGAAAACTGGGGAAAATTGATATGACACTTAAACTTTGTTTTCTGATCAAATCAGTAAACATTTGGTTCCCTAAAAAGTCATTAGAATCATCTTCTTAGCACCGCACACTCAATTTTAGACAGCACTTTTCTCAGAAAGACTTAACATTTTAAAGGATTTTTTCTATTATGCCCAAGCGGAAATCATTTACTCGTGTAAATTTTACATTCACATTTTCTTAATTGTAAAAAAATCCATACTTTACCTCTCCGGTGAAACTTTTGTCGTTAAAACCAGCGGAGCAAGACGGGTGAGCCTAACCTGCATTCGCAAAGCGGGGTGCCGCTTACTTCTCAGTGGAGGTAACTAAAGAAAGCGTCATCAGGCTTGTTGACAGCCGCGGGCGGAGTGTTAGCGGAGCATGATACGTGACCTAACCTCTGCAACTGTACGTCTTCAATACTTACTACTCACCAGGTATTAAATGGCACAAAAAACAAAAACAAAAAACTCGGTATTGAAAGGCACGAAAAAATGCAAACGTTTCAACCTAATAGAGTGAACCGCTTATTTCTTTTTCTTGACGTCAAAAGTAAATCACTTGCGATGTCACGAATAACTCGTATGACCCAAAGTAAGAAACTTTTTCATGAAAGTTCGTTCATGTTGGAGAATGAATCCGTGGTAAATGCAATTAAAAAGTAGCAATAAAATGTTTCAAGATCCAAATATTAAAAAAAAATTATTTTTTTTCTGTCTTTTTTTCTTTTGGAAGCTGTATTGAATCAATCGGCAGTTATTGCCTTGGACAAAACTGTGGTTATATTTTCGCCTAATAGTGACAAGGAAAGGATATTTTAGTTTATAATATTAAGAATGCTCTTTCCGCGTGAGTATACTCACGTTTAAAATGCGCATTTTTTTCGCTTGATAGCTAACTAGCTGCCGAAAAGAACATTATGCTAACTCAGACTACTTGCAAATTCGGATCTTCTTATCTGCTTGAAAGTAGGTTGGTCAACAGTATTCGTGGTAACAAGCCATAAATTTCTAGTTTTCTTATCTAAAAACATATGTGGCAGGCCATGAAAGACAACCGCAATCTCTCGATACAATAAACCATTATGTTTGATCCGTGAAAAAGAAAAGAGAACGCAACTATTTTTTTTTTTAGTATGACATGCTTTGGTAAGTAATCACCTTGTCGTGATAAAAGGTACCATGATTCAGAAAGTTGCCCATTTCAGTCCTTGAACGACTTATCAGCTGAGTCGACACCATATTTTAAAACTTCACGCCTCATCGACGAAGCTTTTGCATCTTTGGAAATACAGCATTGATTTCCTTTTTAATATAATCAGAAAAAAACACTTTTTTAAAAAGGTAGTTTAAAAATTGTAAAAAGGAATGTATTCTCAAAACCTTTTATTTTCAAGACAGACCTTGATAGAGGAACTTACAAATAGAACGAAGCACGTATGATTTCTGATGTCCAGCGAGTAACATTCATTTATTTATAACTTTACAAACACTATATGTTCTACTCTATTCCTTATCAGTTACAGTGTTAGAAATATAGTGGAGCGCGCCCAGATAAAATATTAAAAAATAAAATAACCACACCTATTTACTGATTCTCATACATAACTTTCCCTTTTAAACTCGCCGTAATCTGCACTTAAAAAATTTTCGTAGTTATGGTGAAAACGGAAGGTTATGTTCTGATCGGTTTTTAACCCAATCAGCATGAGCTAAACTAACAGTCGGTAAGGTAAAGTCAGGCTTAGCTATGCTTTAAATTCGGCGGGTTGATTTGTGCAAGATAAAATTGCGTTTCGTTAGGTTATTCTTGGTTAGGTTATTCTCAGTTAAGTTACGCGATGTTATGAGTTATGTTGGGGTGAGGCTTTGGAATGCAGGTAAAGTTTCTTTACGAAAAGTGTCGCGAGGTAAAGTTTCGTCAGGGAAAGTAACAGGTTAACTTGCGTCGTCTTACGTAACAGTACGTTAAAGTTACGTTCTATAGGATCAAGTACGGTTGAAGTCCTATTATGATCCCTCTGAAGAAAAAACGATCAAGTTTAAGGGCGTGTTTCAAAAATCGATCATGTGAAAGGGTACCTTAAAAAACCGATGTATAAAACTGCAATGTATAAGGATAGCAGTCGATCGTTTTTTCAAACTAACGAGTTTATTTAATCGGTTTTCCAATCGTGCATTTTTACTTGATCGATTGTTAATTTGAGGGATCGATTAGTTCCTTACGGCCACACATTCGTGGTCCTTTTGACATCGCCAGCCTAGCAACCACGCCATTTTAAAACGCAAATCTGGTCTTGAAATACATTAGCTACCTCTTAACGCGTAAAACTGATACGAATCCTTTTGAAAAAAACTCCTCTCCTATTGGTTGAAATGGAAGGAGTAGTGTATACTGTACCGGTAGCGAAGCACTGTATTTTGGGAAAGACAATCGCTTTTATCATAATCCGCGAGGCTAGGTCGAGCAGCGCAAAGGAGCGGATATGAAGAGAAGCTAAACACCTTGGCCTCCGCCGCGCCGCGCGGCGCTGCCACTCCCGCTACCGCGCCGCCGTCGCCTCAGCGCGACGCCAGGCGGTCTCGTCGAGGAACAGCGGTGGCGGGAAGCGGCGATGACTCAACGACCCAAGTGCGGGCCTCGCGCCGCAACGCGCGGGGGAGGGGGGAAAGACAGTGACTGACGCCTGGCAGGCTGCTCGAAACACGGTAGAAACTTGTCATAAAAATCGCACTTTCGTCACATTTTGAAACACTTTTCGTGGAAATGTATCGGACAGTTAACGAAGAGACGCTTGCATTAACTGCACCGCGTAAAGGTGAACGCAGGAATTTTCCTAGATTGCGTTTTACCTTAGGGGCGCAATGAAAACTAATCCGTTTTTGGTAATCCTATACCAATTTCAACCTTCATTTTTTTATTACGATCATCATTTTTATGAAAGATAGTAATCAATTTTATAATTTCTTTTTAAGGGGGGGGGAGAAACAAAGCATTTTTTAAAAATGATAAACACCGTATGTATCAAAGAAGAGTTCTCGTCGAGAAATTCTCGTCAAGAACTCTCAACTGATATGGTTAATGATAAAAAACCTGTGTTAGAAGATAAAAAATATCTAATTTGGACTTAATTATTTCTTCGGACTGTTTCAATTTGTCGTTCTAAAATGGAAACGCGAACATTTTACGAAGCCGATATTTCTAACAAGGCTGCTTCCTGAAAATCATCTTAGGAAAGGAATTTACCCGTTTAATGTACAGTATTTATTGCCTCGTGGCCTACGCAGTCTTTTCTTAACATCGCAACGAGCAGCCTGGTTATGCCAGAAATATTTGCTGAGCTATTTATTAAAGTCATAGTGACATCCGATAACCTTGTCTAATTAATTCGCATATTATCGCGTCCTGTGGAGGCCATACGAAAGTTCGAGACCGCAGCTCCCCTCCCTTCCCCCACCATTTGCGGGAGGGACCTTTCATATTCTTTTGTTTTATGTTTCTAGTCGGAGCGTATTTGTTGTCTTGCAACGTTTTTGTGGTATTCTGCGGGCTGTCAGCTCGGGACGGGAGCCCCAGACAAAACTTATCTCGTCGCGCCTCTTCGTTTAAATTCAAATTTTCTTGTTACACTCTTTCCGCGCGAATATCTGAAAGAGGCTCCAAGATGATTATCCTTGAAAGCTAAACCAAAGCGGTACACGTGCTACTGACTTTACACCAGCGGCTTAAGGTGCTTCCTGCGTCAAGCAAATGTCATATCAAACCTCCCTAAGTCGGTCTGGTCCCCCCCCTCCTAAAAAGGGGGGGGGACCTAACCCACTGTGATCCAAAAAGTTGCTCAGGAAATCCAAAAATTTAAGTGTTTTTTTGTGTCCTTTTTTAAGTGAACTGATTGATGTGACCTATATTCGTACTTGGGAAGTTCTTTCTTTAAGTGAGTTTATTTCTTTGGTCGAAATTTATTTCCCTTAATCTAGATTTTTTTTTGTTATATATCAGTTTTGCCCTTCATTTTTTTTCTTTGGCAAGACATTGTTATTACATGCAAACATTGGATCAGGGCGGAGGGAGGTATTGAGATTATCATCGGATATTGACGAGTCAGCATTTCTTTGATATTTAATAATAATCGGCTGTTCTTCTAATAAATTGGCTGATCTTCCGAAAATGTCAATATTTCGTGGAAAAATGCTGTTTATGTGTTGAGGTTCGGGTGCTTGTGTTTCCCAGCAACCTTCGTCAAATTTTAGCTGGTAACAAAGTAATGCCTTCACTTTGTCAATGCCGCCCAGTCCGCGTTTGTTTGCACTCACCAGAAAAAAAAATAAAAAAATGCCGTCTTCTCACAATTCTATGAAAGCATGAAGGCTTCATATTAATTTTTTTTCTTGACCGTCACCCGCTTCTCTCGCATTACCACTATTGGCGAGTCCTGACCAGTATTTTGAAGAAAATAATTATAATTTTCCGATCCGAGATCGCCTGAATCAGTACCTTAATGCCTTCAAAGGGACACCAGCCGCCAATTTTGTTTCCTAAAAAACGATACCACAATGAATAGACATCGGAGAGGTCTAATAAATTTGCCTATTTTCCATGACACCCTTTCTCTTTAAAGGCCATATACGGTCTCCGGCTGACTGCGTGGTTTCTGAATTTGGCATCTCGGTAAGGGGCTGTTTTCTTAATGGCCTGACCCTAATTTTCACGGTGCTTTAATAGCCTTCAGTACTCCATCGCCGCCCCTTTTTCCATTACCATACGGTCGGCGGCGGCCTGTTTTGATATTTGAAAACGTTGGTCCGATGAATACAGATGCTGACTTTTGGAACTTTGGAAAAATGTTACCCTATTTCGGGATCGTAAACCGAAGGCAAGTCAAACCTAAAGTAGTTAACCTTCTTAAAAGAGAAATATGACAATTGTTTGTTTCCCGATTTGCTCAAAAACTTGTTCTATGAAAATAGGCTGCAAAAATCAAACCATCACAAAGAGACAAAATTATTAACATTCGAAAATATTCTTTTTTTACAAAAAAGAAACCTAAAAAATAAAATTAAAGAACATCTCGAGAAATATATGTGAATATACCCTTTACTTTTTTACGCTTATTAATATTTTTCATTTTTTGGTTTTACCGATGGCCATTGATTTTATTTTGGAAGCCTAATATGTCATAATGTAACTTTAACTGTTAAGTCACAGGACAAGTTCCAATCTTGCGGATGGAACATGTCCTTTGATATATTCCATCCGATAAGATTTCTTCCTTAATAGAAAATTCTCCTAAGCTATTTTTAGGTACAGCACCAGGTAGCAAACCTTGCAATAAGCGGAAATCGCCAAAAAGCTTCAGGAAGATGACGCCGTGGGGTGGGCGGTAATGGCGGTTGCGGCGCTGCTAAGATATCGTTACAGCGTATGATGCACTCATATATGCTGGCCTTTATTCCATTTTACGGGCCGTAAAGTGCCTTTGGAATGGTGTCAATTTATATGATTGTGGTGGCGGTACGGGCACCTGTGGTCACGTGACTTGGGCGTCTCATTTGCGGCGCGGGTACCAAGTGCCCTTTAGGCGGAGTCATGACGTTTAGGGTTCCACGTATCTTCGCACATTTAATATCATCTTTTTGGCCAGCTTACCTGGGAGAGGACTTACTGGAAAATATCTGATGGAGACCTCATCCGACTTACAATCGACGTGATACGTGACCTCATTGAAACACCGAAATGCTTTCTAATGACCCCCAAAAAATTCCTGGTGTAGTGACAAAACATTTTTTCCTTGCCGCAACAATGGCTTTCCTTGCAACATTAATTTGTTCTTATTGCATGAAAAAAAAAGAAAGAAAAAAATCGGCCATGAAAAAAAAAATTCGGCCAAGAAAAAAAAAACTTGCGGGAAGAGGAAAACATTAAGCCTAGATCAAGAAAAAAATTCTTGGCATCAGAAAACATTTGTGTAACTTTCTGTTTTTGGACCTGATGTAACCTATCATCTATTCTAACTGATCATCATAACTTTTACTTAGCCGAAAGTTACCTTTTATCACCTCTAAAAAATTACACATTAAGTAATCTCTTATTTGACCCAACTCGTCCCTTTTTTCTGCTCTGCACAACACACACTGATAGAAATCGGACTATATGACCTGTAATAAATCTGGCCTTAAAGAAGTAGTGTTTGTGTCCTCTCGAACTTTTGGGTTTTTAACAAAACCGAAGTATTTTCAATTTCATTGAAAAGTAGAGGCAGGTTTGATGTTATCACCCTAACAATGAGTGCAATTGAAAGATGTAGGTTACACCTTATCTATGAGATGATGAAGGAAATGCTTCAACGCCCGCACCACTTCTCTCTTTTGTGTGTGTGATAGAAGTCATGACTTGTTCAACTCATGACATCGTTCCGACGTCGCTTCATGACTAACGATCTGATCTTGTCATCACCAAAAAATTACCGTTATTTCGCCCGGGAGACAGCCTTTGAGCCCTCTTGGACCAAGTATGTGATTAGCCGATCTCTCTTGAACTACAACTACATCGTCTATAGTGACATGTAGAAAACAGCCTTTCGTAAAGATTTATTTTAACGAATGAGGTAATTGAACTTGCTCGTAAGTTCGCATTGCGCAATATAATATCTGACTGAAACTACTGTTATAAATCAGAATGCAATGATTAAATATGACTCCGTGATAGCCTTTTTTTTTTGGAAGTCGCCGCCTTTTTTTATGTTCACATTTAACTACTGATATTTTAAGTTATAGATCTAGCACAACTCCTAACGATTCTGTCGCAGTAACTTTTACGAATGTTTAAAAGTAGGACGTTACGAATCGGAAAACGGACCTTTTTGAAACGACTCCATTTTAAGGCCTGCGGCTACGTGTAAAGGTTAAACAGAGATTCGACTCGTTTTAACTCCGTGCTCAGAAACGCTCACTCGTGAAGTCTGTCGAAACAGGAGCGGCTCAGCGGCGCGAAAACAGATCCGCCCGGGCTGCGAATAGCGAAAGGCAACCTCCTCGGTCACCATGCGCTCCTGGTATTTTCACACACGAACGCATGGCTTGACGGTCGTTGTGGGGACCAACTCGCGCTATTCGCACAACTCAGCATCATGGTGCATTGAATCTACTTCGGAGCTGTAACGTTAGCAGGTTGTTAGTTAGGTAGATGTCCCGGTTGGTCTGTGTGGATTTGAAAGTCTAGACAGCCACTGTAGTGCCTGTGCGTTGCGAGCATTGATCAAGACCTTCAATTCAGTTATAACCTTTTTCTCTGAAGTTTTTTAGTACTTGTCTTCAAAACTTTGGCATCTGGAAAGTGTTTTCCAACCTCGCCAAAGCAAAATTTACCTTAATATCCTATTAATTCATATTTTTGTATTGAAAGATCTTGATGTTTCGACTGTTATACTATAATTTTACTGTGGCATAAAATTGTTTCGGGTTGTAAATTGACCATCACCGAAAAGAAACTGTTGCTGACTGAGAAGTAAACGGTGGTATTATCAGGCTTAGCAACGATAGCTTGAGGCTGCGAACCTTGGATCTTGTTGCGGTTGGTTTGGCACGTAGAACACAAAATTTTTGGTGCGAGCTTTAAAATGTATTTATTAAATCTGACATTCTATTCAGAATATTTTAGGTTAAAAGGTTAGACCTAAGATCTGATTTTGTATCTAGGCATTCGGAAATGTATCGGGAGAACCCGATATCAGTGGTCAGACGTCTTTTGTTTTACAACCTCCGACTTCGTCTTTCAATAAAGTTGTATTTACGAGAGCGCCTATTCGATCTCCGCCGAACTTCGCCGATCTCCAGGCCCCACCGATCTTCTCCGGGTATCCTCAGGACCTTTTTTGACCTTCCATCCCCTTCGGCTTTCCTCTGAGTTTCTCCTCCTCTGCGTGGCAGGGCGTCGCAAGTCAGGAAGGACGCGACAGTTCCAGATCATAAAATAATCCTCTTGAACGAATCTTCCACTACTGTCGCCGGAAATAAATAAAACTGAAGGCCCATCAAACATTCCTCCATTTACGCTGTATCATTCTTACATGCCTGGTGGTACTGGAGTAGTATCAACATCATCCATTGAAGGGTAGGCCCTTTTTCCACCGATGACTACTCTAAAATCTATTTCCGTCTTGCAGAAGTTTTCAGACTGATTGGTATAGTGATTAACAAAATTCTTTAAGTATGTTTGAAAATTTCCCACTATACGTTACACAAATCCAAAGCGGGTATTTATTATTGCACCAAAAAGATCCCTTTGGAATGCATTACACATTTTTACTTCCAAGTATTGTTTATAATGAACTGAGTAAGCTATAAAACAGCACTCAAACAGAAAAGTGCCAAATAATTACTTGCACAAAACCGGAGATAACTCGCAACAATTACTTCCTCTACACTAAATTTAAAATATTGCATTGGGTATTTTGCGTTCCACTAGTTGTCACCCAGCTGATTGGAGTCTCAGCCTAGCGAAATACAAGGCATATGATGTACCTCAACATATCAGGCGACAAGCTTTATACCAAATTTTTAGCAGTCGTAATTCCCATCGAGAAATAAGCGTCATTGTGGGCAGCAGAGTACAAACGAGGTGCTAACGTAACCCAACGTAGATTTTGGCACGTTTGTATGTCTTTCATGCTCATAATTCGAGTCATATTGTAATAAATACTGCCTTTTTCTTCGAACATGAAAGTAAAAATAAGCCATTATGGAACACAAGAGGCAGAAAACTAGTCTTTAAATTAACATTGTTCTTCTGTTGTTCCTTATCTTCCTGGATTTTCCTTCTCTGCTTTTGCGATGCTTAAAGGTCTTTTGAAGAGAAATCTTGGAACGGAAATGGGTTAAAAACGGGGAGAAAAGTTGTGCTATGACGGTGAAATCCATGGCGATGGAGTATATTTTACGCATGAGATCGGAATCTTGTACGGGAGAAGGGGGGGGGGTATTGTTCGTACCGATAGCAAAGTCCAGTAGCAGTAGGCGACCGTTGTCTATTGGTGTTACACCGCCGTGGCGGTGTATGGCTCTTGTCCAGGTCTGGGGCCCGTCATTAAACCCGTTCCTTCGAGTCGTGTTCAGTGGTCAGTCCCTGGACTCTAACAATGCCTCTCCGATGGGCGACATGCTCTATGGATTCCTATAAGAACCTTTAAAGGGTAATTTATATGGAGCTGACGGAAGAACGAGCCGGACATGGTTTGGGTTTCATTCCAAGTATTCACAGTGAATCCTTCAGAGGGAGAGGTCATCGGAGCGCCTAAAAATTTCACCTTAAAAAGACGGTGGTCTCATATTACAAACTATTGTAAGTTAAGCTCATCCATTGGCTCTGGATTACAGTGTTTTTCTGCCGTAAAAATCCGCTCCCCGAACATAATTGTTTTCAAAAAATCACAATCACCAATTTTAAAGTAAAAATTGTATAGTTTAAAAATCATGAAAGTTTTGCCTTTCCAATAACTGGTAAGTTCTTGAACTCATCCTATTTTTATTCTTTTTCTGTTTTGTGCATCAAAATTGTACCATGATTTTTCTTTTTCGCATTAATGAAGTCATAAGGAGTTACAGATAAGACCATTTTGGGCCATCAAAATATTTTAATTGCACGAAGACGTTGACCTTACAAAGATATCCCTTTAGACACAGCTTTTTATGTTCTGTTCCGTCGCCGAGATGAACTTGGCATCAACATTCTATACCCCTTGAATATAAATGCTTAGCAAAATCAGGTATTTCTAATCTTCAATTGTCGCATATACAGTATGTGTCCTCGCCTGTTGTCGCGACTACAATGACCCTATCTCGCTCTCATTCCTATAGTAATCATACGCGTAAAGGAGCCACGGTACCACTCAAAGAACCTTTCAAGTTCAGACCTTCCTGACCGCTTTCCTACCATCTGCATCGACGTTGCCCATTTACACAAACACCCCGTTTTTTAAAGGGTTCCATCAAAATCCAAGATAGAGTTCACCTATTTCCGGGAGTAACTGATCCAAAAATATCTGTCGGAAGCGAACCAGTAAAATCGCATCTTTCAGGAGTCTGCTTTTAGCAATGATCGTTTTTCCGAAGGTTCCGCATGCGAGTGAAAGGTACCCATTGATCTGATACTTTAAATGTCATTCGCCACGGCAGAAGGTACTCGTAAGGTACCTGCTCGGAGACCGGTTTGTGGATAACGCCCATGGCTCCCAATTAGGGATCGAAAATTAATTTAGATAACAGATGTAAGATATATCTGTTGGAGTGTTCGCTTGTCTTATATTGTTCCTTGTGAAAACCTTTGTAGTTTTGGTTTATGAATGATTTAAGTTAAGTCTTTTTATAAATAAAGCACTTTAACTTTGACTTATAATATAACCTTAAGGTAAGGAAGGATTCAATAAAACTTAACGTATCAGTTTTGATTCAGTTGATTTTATGAAAGTCGAAAGCGCGAAAATATCTGTTGAAAACTTCGCAAATGTGCTTGTAGGGTTGAAAATATGGTTTTCGATTCAGTAAATAGAGTAACGTGTGTTTTCTGAAAGTCCCGATGTTCAATTGTTGTTAGGTTGCCAAATTTGAAAAGTTCGTACTTTGTGATATATTATGGAGGAAAAGAAGCTGTTTTTATGCGGTGCTCGCTCAATAGAGTAAGTGTATCTTTTCTCTCTGCTTTTCTTTCAATGGATTTTCCAGAGTCCAATCAGAAGCGCCTATTCATCTGAGAATGATTGCCAACACGCCTGGTCATCTTTCAGCGATGCTTGAATAAATTGCTCTGGATTCCTCGTCAACCATATTTCACGGCATCAAGGCTAATCTGTCAACTTATTCCAACTTTTCTCAGGCATAACTTACGTAATACTTCACACCGCCATAGGTCTACCTACCTGTTGACATATAGTAAAACTTTCTTCCTTGATCTTACCAGCCCTGAAAGATGTCATCTTTCAGGGGTCATCTTTCATGATTCTAGGTGCGTGATTTGTATTTTTCAAAAATGCATAGAAGAAAGAAGACAATATCCAGTTTTCGTTTCCTCACCTGTGGTGGTTAGTTATAAAGTATAAAAATTCTTCTTCAGTTCAGTTCTTTTCAGAGTTCTCTTCAGTTCAGTAACAGTTCTTTTGATGAATCGTAGTAAAAGTGGGTCGGAATAACTATGTGTTAACAATACCTACGTTATACCTAACAGTAACAATAACTACGTTGTGACGTTACTTGATTCTGAGTCTGATAGATGTTTTACTCGAATGGATATTTAAAATCGACGGATTTTTGATTCGGATGGATTTTTGATTCGGATGCATTTTTGATTCGGATGCATTTCTGATTTGGATGCATGTTTGATTCGGATGCATTTTCATTTTCTTAGAGCGAGTAGGTTGTCAAGTCAGATATATTTTCAAGGAGGGCAGGTGCTAATAAGTCGAGCTCGCAATGTCGGACAATACTTATTGTGAGCTCTAGTATCATGTTCGACCTTTTCACCCTTACGGCCGTGCTGCACCATAGTGTCATTAATACTGAATTGAAACGAAGAAATGCACTAATGATTCTCACGTCGTAAAGATGTTAAATGAGAAAAGCCATCTCAACGAGCCTTTAAGAATGAGCAAAGATGAAAAATGCAGTAATGACTGGCTGCTTGTTCAGTTGTTAAGATCTAATGTAACAGAATTTGTGTCTTTTCTCGCGGTACATGTCCTTTTCTGCCTCACATCGAAGTTATTGACATACAAAAAGTATCTTAAGATGAAATAAAATTTATATCTCTTGTTAAAAGGTCATGTTTTCGTATATTCTTACTCTGACAGTTAGTCATGTGTATACAC
>Ga0058701_10000974_pt1 | contig 19735 bp, 10 predicted proteins | sample AgamicOrMae_FD_97039 | JGI IMG/M metagenome (GOLD analysis project Ga0058701, IMG submission 97039) | Agave microbial communities from Guanajuato, Mexico - Or.Ma.e | ecosystem: Host-associated > Plants > Phyllosphere > Phylloplane/Leaf | place: Guanajuato, Mexico | collected 2012-06-04
ACAAATTTTAAATATATTTCTATGAAGGATCTTTTCTTTGTTGTAGTTCCCGACCAGCTGAACAGCCCACGGAAAGCAAGAAGAGTAGAAAGCAGAAAGACTCTCCAAAAACACCAGACGTCAGTTCACGCCAGCTGAAAGAAGATTCTATCATGTCGGAGAAAAAGAAAGAAAAACTCTCAAAACTCGCCTTAAATGAGGGTAAAGTATCCAAAATCGCTCTTGTTGAGAGCAAGGTCGAAACCGGGTCGGGAACGAAGAAAAAAAGGTCGTTGTCCCTAAAAGAGATGAAAGCCGCCAAAGAAACAGACAAGGTTGAGAGTGAGGATGACGATCCCGGTCGCCTAATCACGCCGTACCAACGGCCCAAAGAAAATAGCAGCTTGACCGTGCCGAACCTAGAGAGTGATCGAGAACATCCCAGATTATCCAAACGTTTCATCAAGTCTTTAAGGGAGAGTCCTTTGAAAGGGTTAGTGCCAAGTGAAAGTTCCGACTCTGGTTCGGACTCGGATTTGTCGGGATTGATAGGGAAACGTGCAGAGGCCCCGACAAACAAGACGCAGAAATCTCCAAAGCCCGTCGTGAGTCCCAATCAGAAGGCAGCCACGCCTGTCAAGAGTAGCGACAGCCAACGCAGACACTCACAAAGTGCCGCGCCCTTATTTTCCTTTTTATCCTCCAAAAGTCCTGCAAAGTCCCCCGATAAGGTTGTCGCCGTGCGGTCTCGTTTATTCGATGTGATCGCGAACACTTCGCCCATAAAACCGTTGTCCAGTCAGGAGAGTGTCTCAATGGTGACCTCCACTCAGAAGTCGCCCGCCGCGTTGAGATCACCGCCGTTTTGTTCTCGAGATACTTCGAGCTCCGAAGACAGCGACGACGAAGTGGAGACGGCTGCAAGTGCGATATTAGATAAATCAAGGAAAGGTCGCGTGGATGCAGCGAGTTCGAGTGGGGATGAAGGGCCGCAAGGACAGGCGCTGCTCGGGGACAGTGCGGAGAGCAGCGATTCAGACGGTGGACCGAAGGCAGCGAACCAACCGCCGACCGGATCCGTTGGGCAGGGAACGGCACCAAGGGCTGCAGACACGAGTTCCAGTGAAGACGAAGAACCGCCGGACAAGAAGGATGGTAGGGATAGCGACAAGCGGCAAGAACCGCTTTCAGCGAAGCAGTCGCTGGATAGATCGAGGGAACGTCCGGAACCAGAGGACTCCGATGACAGTGACTCGCGAGAGGCGGGGACCGACAAAAGACCGCGCGCGCCTTCGCCGACGAACGAGAGTTCAGATTCGGAGAGTGGCGTCGATACCACAACCCCCGCACGTCCTCTCTTTGCGGTGGAAAAAGCGAAAATCGAGTCCACTGAAGTGGATCACCAGAAATCGCTCCATCAAAGTGTCCTCGGTGAGCCTGCGAAGGTGCCAACTCCGGATAGCAGCTCCGACGATGGAGAGCCACCTCGAAGACTCTTCCCTTCTAAACAGGATTTGAACAAACCGTCAATAAAAAGTGCCTCACTATTCAATTCACAGAAACCTCCAGTGAATCCAAGTGCTTTTGGCCGTAAGCAGACAACGGACTCCAGTTCGAATAGCAGCTCCGACGATGAAGCGCCCCCTCGCCCACTCTCCCCACCCAAACAGGATGTAAACAAACCTGCGATAGGAAGTTCTTCATCCCAACTTGGTCAGAAGAAAGCGCCGAATCAAAGTGTGTTCGGCGGTGCGCAGACGAAGGATTCCAGTTCGGATAGCAGCTCCGACGATGAAGCGCCCCCTCGCAGACTCTCCCCGCCGAAACAGGTTGTTACAAAACCTTTAAAAGAAAGTTCTTTATCCCAACTTGGTCAGAAGAAAGCGCCGAATCAAAGTGTGTTCGGCGGTGCGCAGACGAAGGATTCCAGTTCGGATAGCAGCTCCGACGATGAAGCGCCCCCTCGCAGACTCTCCCCGCCCAAACAGGATGTAAACAAACCTGCGATAGGAAGTTCTTCATCCCAACTTGGCCAGAAGAAAGCTCCGAATCAAAGTGCCTTCGGCGGTGAACAGACGAAGGATTCTAGTTCGGATAGCAGCTCCTACGAAGAGCCACCTCGACGGCTTGTCCCTCCCAAAAAGGATCCAAGCAAACCCGGAGTAAAAGGTACTTTAACAGCGCTTAGTCTGAAGAAACCTGTCGGGAATCAAACTTTCCTGGACGCTTCGATGCAAGCCAGAAGTCCTTTGGCGTGTAGTACACCGACGAACGACGATCCTAAGTCAGCTCCGAAAAATGCTTTGATTCGAAGCGTTTTTAAGGCGCCGCCGGGAAGTGCAGAGCAAACCCCGAAGCCTCAAAACAAGAAGTCAAAGCCAAAGCAGTCTCACCCCAACTTTGAAATCCCGCAAGTTAGTGAGAAAAGAAACAAATCAGATTCTGGCGTAGATGTGAGAAGAAGCGTCGAGAGTGATTCGGATGATTTGGAAGACTCACTTCGTGCAATAGCAGAGAGGGTTTATTCTGACAGCATTTCGTCGAAGACTGCAGCAAACGAGAAAGCGGAAAAAGAGGTCTCGAAAAAGAAATCGAAGTTAGCTATTCCGCAGGCGAAAATTGCGAATTCAGCCGTCGTTCCGCCTTCGACCCTTGCTGGAGACGCAACTTCAGAGGAGTTGTTGAAGAAGATCGAGCAGAAAACGACTGTCAAAGTTGGTGATGAGAAGCCGAAGAAAAGGAAATTGGAGGAATCCGGGCAAGATGGACATGCTGAAGGAAGCGAAAGGAAAGAGGGAGGTCGCAAGAAGAGGAAGCTGTTTTCAACAAAGACTGATGATAGCTTTAAAGTTGTAAATAATTGTTTAGGTTTAGGGAACATATCCGAAACAAAGTTAGTTTCAAAGTTGAAGCAGACTGACGCAAAAGCAGAAATTGGTAGTAGAGGAAGTTCGCCTTTAAGAGGAGCTGTGGCGAAGAAAGAAAAAAAGGGTATCCTATTTGGTAACGCGAAATCAGCAGATACTCATGCCGATTCCAAGAATGCTGTCTCTGCAAAAAAGAAGCGCTCAAAGAAGCAAGCTGAAATGGACGACTCCATCGATGAAATCTTGTCGCTTGTTGTTAAAAATATAGGGATTGATAAGCCGAAGAAGAAGAAAAAGAAAAAGGAGAAAGATCTCGACTTAAATACAAGCGCAGATCGTATGCCACCGCCTGATGCGACGTCAATCATTCCGAAGAAAACAAAGAACTCAACAGAAATGCCGACTGGATCGAAGGAAGGTTTTGTCATATCAGGACCATCAAGAGGAGCCTCGAAACCGCAAACCGAAGGGGAGGCGTCTTCGAAAAAGAAATCGAAAAAGAAGGAGGCGATGGGCTCCGTTTCTGGACAAAGTTCGGATCTTCCGATGCCTTCTGCGATAACCCAAGTAAACCATGAGCCTTCGAAATCGCAAGAGTTAAAAGAACCATCTTCGAAAAAGAAATCGAAGAAGATGAAAGGTGACGTAATCAGTTTTGATTCAGGAAAAACGTCGGAAAATTATGTCCAGTTGCGCGCAGTCATTACCCCAGAAACCCGAGCAAACGTAGAAATTCCGAACTCGGACGGAGAGGCAGCTTTGAAGAAGAAATCGAAAAAGAAGGACGCAATTAGCGTCGGTTCTGAAGAAACTTCAGATCGTCTGATGCCCATACCCTGTACCAAAGAAGCCCGAATACAACAAGAACCTTCGAAATCGGAAGAAGTTAGGGAAGCATCTTCTAAAAAGAAATCGAAGAAGAAGAAGAAGAAGGAGGGTGTAATCAGGATCGATTCCAGGCAATCAGCGGATGTTCCAGCACTGACAGCTGTCATGCAAGAGACCCAAGTAAACCAAGAACCTCCGAAATCGGGGGACGCTGGAGAATCATCTTCGGAGAAGAAATCGAAGAAGAAGAAGGCTTACGGCTTAGTGTCTGGACCAACCGCAAGTGATGATCCTCAGCCCGCAGCCGTTACCCAAGAACCCCGATTAAATCCGGAGCCCCTGGGGGAATCGTCTTCGAAGAGGAAATCGAAAAGGAAGAAAGAAGATGCGGTCAGTATCGGTTCGGGAGGAAGTGCTGACGTTCGTTTATCGTTGCCAGTCCATTCGGAAGTCCCTGCAAAGAAGAAAAAGATGTCCAAGATGGAGAAAACGGAGAAACTGAAGCCGAAAAGTGGAAGCAAATCACTTCCAGACTCGGATGACAGTGATGATGAAGAGCTTGCCGGATACCTTAAAAAATTACTCAAAAAAGCTGAACCATTTGTAAACAACGAAGTCGCGGAGAAAGATAAAACGAAAACGAAGGGACGCGCCTTTATAAAGAAATCTAAAAAACAATAGTCCGAATGATGTTTTCCTATTGTGAGATCTTTGTGTCGCTTCGTAATGTTGTTTGTTTTAAAATCGCAAACAAGATGTCTTGCCGTTCGTTACTTTCGGAAGTTATTTTGTTTTAATTAACTTAATGATCTCTCGCATCAGTCAATCATGATTTGCTGAAATAATTTTAGTTTTCGATCCTGAAAACGTCGAGCGATCCCTTGCGAAGTAATTGTGTAATACAGAGTCAGCAAGAAGCGTGAATCTATGTACCTAAGCAGGAGAATTACGCTCGAAGTTATCGATGGCAAAGGACGTTTAGTTTATTTTTACACGATTTCAAGTTTTGATTAATTGACTGTCTCAAATTTGTTTGCAACTTCAATTCTTAGACCGAGATACTTTCCAAAATCATGATCAGCTTCGTGATGATTTTTTTCTCTTGATTTGTGATTGTAGGCTGAGAAATTGTGTTCAAACAATTACTGCAATGGCCGCATTGTTGCTGTTAACATGTATCTGTGTTGCAGGTTACTAGTATTCAAGTAATGTATGTTTGTTATGTTAACCCATAGAAGAGAGGTATATTTTTTCATTTTTCGAATACTCAGTACCGGAAGTTACAGTGTTGACGATAGAGTAATCACGGCACATTCTTCACTGAACTGTATATCATTTGAAGTAAATGATTGTTTTTTATCTCTAATTCTTAATTATTTTGAAATTATTCCCGTTTATTTTTCCTCATACTGAAACTTTTTTTCTCAAAGAGAGGAACGCATTGGAGAGAAAATTAAAAAAATAACATTTCAAGTAATCATAATTTTTTTATTCAACTGACAGTTGAAAAGCGATGGCTACAAGCATTATCACATTCGAGGAATATTTTTGTTTTTACAACGCAGTAAATAATTTGTCGTGCAGAACGTATCTTGCGCAAATTAAGTACCGTAGGATATCACAGCATTTTATTACTCTCTAGAACAACAACCATCAAACAACATCATGCAATTCATCCTAGCAACATTTGGACAAGCCGCATCAACATCTGTTCCTTACATTTGAAATTACACGGGCACGACATTTAACACTTTGTTTTACTGCGTATGAAGGTTGAATATAGAATCATTATTTTAATCAACACTTTTTTTTTTCTCTTTTGTAACGGCCATAAGCTTGTGATCACTCCCCCTTTGTTTTTGTTCTCTCGAACGAAAATATTTACATTTCAGACAAAGACCTTTTGAGACAGAAAAGTACAAAGGGAAAGGGTGCATTTTTGTACTGAATTTACAAACATTTTACGGGCCATTGAATTCCTAAGGTTTTTTAATGTTTATATATAACGCTTTTTATAAATTTAAGGTACAATCTGCTAAGTGTGCAATGCCTTACTCCGTGATAAATAATTTACTTTAACAATGACATCGCGCAAACTCTTAAAAAATAAAAAAATTAAAAAAATCAGAACTTTTCGTTCGTTCAAATTTTACTCTACAAAAGCATAAAATACTGTCAGATCTTCCATATTGATCTATTCAAGGCAAATACTGAAGAAGAAAAAAGTCAGTGGTTTGGGTTATTTGTAAAAAGTCGCGCCGTCCGAATGAGATTTCTATTTGTGGACAGATTTCCTTGCTGAAAGTGACTTTGTTAGCCTTTCGTCCACGTATTCAACAGAAAGCCGGTCCGGAGGAGGTGACTCTTTTTAATAACGCGAGTCCCTGACAATACTTAAGTTTCTGGTTCAGCAAAGAAAGCTCCCGTAAGGGTTACTGTTATTAGGAACAAAGTTGTCGATCTAAAACATGATGATTCACGAAAACCGGCACAGCATGCACGTGCATTTTTTGATTTTGAACGCCTCTCAGCAAAGTTGCGCGTGCATTAAGGCGTGCGTTATTCTTGGAACATTCCGGTCCGGACCAAACTGAGAAAAAGTCGATCGCACGAGAGAATCCTCATGGAAGCTCACTGCCAACTAACAGTAAGTCACGGATAAATCCATTTGTCTAAATTTAAAGTAACATCCAATGATAGTAACACAAAAAGCCGTATCATCATGAACTCTCTCCAGCAGAGAACAGAATAATACTTATGATACAATCCGAATACAAATAAAAAAAAATATTGACATTGCGTGCTCTCGTAAACATGACACAGGTGCGCAAAAGGAAAAATACTTTTTTTGACTGAATCGAAAAATGCCTCCCAGGGTGTTTCGCAAATTCATTGCGACAAGTAAAGACACAGGGCGGACTCTCTTTTACCGAATTTTCTTTGTAATCTCAAGGAAGGGTTGAGAGTCCCCAATCTTATTGACTCCTTAGAGGAAATACACAGGTGATCAACATTTCAGGTTGTGATCGTTTTTTAATCTTAGGAATTCCGACGTAATCGATTTGTGCAACTTTTGAGTGTCTTCTTTGAGGGGCGGGTCGTGGTAAATTTTACGAACATCAAATCGGGAAGTCAAAGTTGAAATCAGCAAGGAAGACCCCAAGAGGGGAATATGCCTTCACAGCGATCTTATCAGAGCACTCGCCGATATAATAAAAGACTTCATATAAATAAATGGCAGTAAATACTTATGTCCACATCAGTCGCATATAGGAATTATTTGGTGGAAAAAGTTGCTTAACGAACAAAGTAAATTCGTTCCCTCATCTCACTTAAACGAGTCGCCAATACTCCGATCAGCTCCGAGACGTTTAATTTACGGACAACAGACGAGATATCTCAACCCTCGTTGAGTTGCCAATCACCCCTCGCTGATGACCAATTCATACTCGTCACTATCATTCTCCCCGCCCCTTTGTTTCAGACTATTGCCAATTCCTGGCTGGTATAAAACGTAGTTGTCCGTCCCAACACTGGTTTGTGTTGGCTCCACTCTAGGCGCCGCGAGGGGATCACTGGGCCCAAGCTCGGTGCTTCTCAGCTCAGGCTGAGCAGCTGGTGGCGCCCATTCTTGGTTCGGTTCAGGCGCCTTGGTGATTTTCGTGTCGACGGCTTTCCTTTCACGAATGATGTTGGGCTTGAATATCTTCCTGGAGTCCGCAGGGCCTTCTGGCTGACCTTGACCCTCGCAGGACCTCGTTTTCGGGTGCCTCCTGGGTCTCATCGGCCCCCGAATCTGGCGGATCGCTTTCGGCCCTTTCCGGCCATCTCCGCAGCCTCCGCCTCTGATCCTGCGCTCCTGTTCACCGATCATCCGCTGCCTGCACGCATCTAAAATGTTGTAGGCCTCTTGCAGAAGCGAGTGGTTGGCGCAAGAGTAGCTCAAGTTGATGACGTCCTGCGCGCAATCTCGCAGAGCAGCGCGAAGCGACAACACAGCTCGCTGCTCCCTAGTCGTTTCCTCGTGTTGTTGTTGCTGCTCTTGTTGCTGTTGCTGCTGCTGTTCTTGCTGCAGCATCTGCAGCTGCTGCTGCTCCTCTTCATTCAGAATAATCGGTTCCGGCTGATCTTCGACTTCGTCCGTCTGCTGGCCTTTGTCGAACCGCTCGACTTCCTCGTCAGAAACGTCTTCCTCGTGATGAAGCTTCAGCTCTTGCTCTCGAATCAGTTCCAAAATATCTTCGCGCTTTTCCTTCTCTTCCATCTCCTCCAGAGCTTTCCTCGACAGCTCGTCATTAGCCAAAGGTGCGGGCAGGACGTGATTGGTGTAGGACATCGGCTCCAGTTGGTGATGGAAGACCCCTGAGATTGGCGGAGGTTCCAGTTGGCTAAAATGGCTCTGCTTGTGGGGCTCGTCCACAGAGTTGACGACGTTCCCTTCTAGAGTAATGACCCGGCTGCCGTCGTTGGCCCGATCCAGCAAGCCCACCACGCTGTGGCTGTCGCCCACGTCCAGCACGTTGCTGAGATGCACACTCGTCGAGACGATCTCACTTCCATCGCCCAGGTTCACTAGACGGCCGGAGCTACTGTCAGGAAGCACACTCACGATATAACTATTGTCGTCCATTTTGACACTCATGAGTCCGTTGGCCGCGTCGTGGATCGCTCCGTCCGTGTGGGCCGCGCCGGCGTGGCCGGCGCTCGCGTCAACGGCGCCCGCCTCCACGTTCTCGATTTGCTGGGCCATCACGTACACGATGGTGCCGTCACCGTTCACTTGAACCAGGTTCGGGGTCAGCATCTGCGTATCTTGCCACTCTCCCGAGAAGGTGCTTTCCATCATGGCCATGGCCGGCTGAGCGGGCTGGGCGGGCTGAGCAGGAACAGGCGGAGGTGTTGGGGGACGAGCAGCCGCTGGGAGGCCATTCGGGCTCCCTTCCGAATCTTGCTTGGACCTATTCGCCACCGCCTTCTCACTTTTCGCGTCTTTGTTTGATTCTTTATTTTCCATTCGGCACCGCAGCAGCTTCGCCTCGTGCGAATGATTGTACACGGATTTGTCGCTAGGGTAGAAAGCACTGTTGGACGGATCGGGTTTCAAACTTGAGCCCGCGAACATTCTGTCGACGACGTTGCGGAGGTGCGCCTTGATGACCCGGACGGAAGTCACTCCTCGCATCACCAATGTGTGGATCTCGAGGATGAGGTCCGGGTGCAACGACTGGATCTTCTGGGTGGTGTTGCGCATGTGTGTGTGCGTGCTCTCCGGGGAGAGCGCGATCCAGTAGCGCACCTCGTTTCTTGGAGGAGGGTCCAACTTCAAGTCAGCTTTCAGCCGCTGCAACACCTGCGCAACAATTCATTCTCATCATTAATCTGTTTGCTCCCAAGGCATACGCTGGTAATTCTTCATAGCCTGTCCATTTCCCATGCAGGATAACTCATTCCCGAGCATGGTTAACGAGACATGGTAACTTTTGGAATATTTGCAGTTTAAAAAAAAATTGATTTGAAAAGTCTCATTAACAGAAGAAAGCCTACTTTCTAAGAGAAAAGTTTAACAAAGGTACATACATCAGACTTTCTCCTCCAGGAGTCCATCATAGTCTTGTAGTCCGGATAAACGCGGACACATTTGACGGTCATCCTGGCTGGACATCCCATCTTGATGGTTTCGCGGGCTCTCCTCCGTTTTTTCTTAGGGCACACCTTCTCAGAGTACTGTAAAAAAGAAGAAGGAAAAAAAGTCACATCAAGCAAGATTTTTAATCTCGCTGGAGGTAAGAGTGAGTTTACGCTATCAATACATTCGGGCGTTCTTTTAATTTCCTGATGAGCGCGCTTTCGCCGATGGGCGAAATAAACGCATAATAAGGATTCAAATTCTTACCTCACAATCATCATCTGGTAGGCCTATAATTTTTTCTCTATCATCCCTTGTTTTATAATACTTGTTGCCTTGGGCACATAGGAAGTATGTTGTCCCCTCTATGTGAAAGGGAGAACCAAAGAAGGGAATCTGGACATCTGTAGACACTGACTTAAATTTTAAGGCTCCTGAAAACAGACATCAAAACAGAGGTGTCAATTGTAGATCACACACCAAATATGAATCCCAACCTTCAAGTTTGCTTCAATTTCAGAGGAAGACAGTTACATCCTACAAATCAGCATTCTTCAACAATTCAAGAGGTAAACAAAAGGCTTTCAATGTTGTACAGGGTCCTACAAATGCTAGCAAATTATGATACTGTGCTTCGCGCAAGTTTAAACGCAAGGTCATTTCAACATTGGTACTGTTATTTCCTACTTTAGTTTAGGCCAATAATATTGAAACCGTTCAAAATTTTTGGAAAAGACAATAATCTCATGAGAGGTAAAGTTAAAAGCAGCATCCACTAACCTTTCTCCGGGTCCCCAACAGAGCAAGATCGTACTGCGAATGAATAGCCGAACACCTTCAAATCCCGAATCAAACCGTCATAATCTTCTCTTGAGTCAACGTAGCCCGTAATCAGGCCTTTTGAGCTAACTTCACAACATTTTAGCCGCTGTTTAACTATTTCATCAATTTCTGATTCGTCTTCTACACATTTTCCTGATTCAGCCTCCATGTTTGTTTACAAATTTCCCACGGCCTTTAACGAAGTGCAGTCTTTGGAGCAGACGATTCAGGCATGTTAACCAACTTTATAAAAATGAAAAAATATGAAGTTTTCTTTTTATTGCCACATATACTGTCTTTCATGCTACCCTAAAATATTTTACTTAATTAAAAACAAACGTTTTGAGTATCGCAAGGTTATGATGCCCTATAGAAAAGTTTTAGATTTTTTCGAATTCTTTGACAATTTTGTGCCGTTGCTTCTCACGCCCATTCAGGAAGTGAAAAAAATAAAAAAAATACTGTATGTGTGTTTAGTGTCATTCGTGGTTTCAGTGATGAGTTGTTACCTTGCACCTAATTTGATAAAGACAATCATACTGAAGGACTTTTGAATAGTATTTTTCATGGCTAGCAGTCCAGAAAATGCGAGTAGTACCAATCCGTCGGTTGGGTCTAGCGGAGAGGTAAGTAACATTGTACAATATCCGTATCGAACCCAAGGCCACCCAGTAGCGATTCGTCTTGTTGTTATACAAACAATTTTATTGCTATTTTCTTGTTTGACATTGATTTCGGGCAAAAATTTGGTGCTTCCTCCGCGGTTCTTGGCTCTTAGTTTTGCGCTCTTTTCATTACTCAAGACTGTCACTCTACCTTGTTTTGGAACACCATTTTTCACTCTTTTTGTTTGTGCGCGGTAAGGAAGAAGGTGAAAAGAGTTCCTTTATAAAATTTTTCGTTTTGCATACACTTCAGTTAACTCTAACTTTTCTTCAGAGTCTATTGAGATGCTGTAAGTTGTGCAAAAGGTTAAGTAACTGGCCGACTAGCCTATCCCTGTTGTCCACTTAATGCGTCATTTTTACTTCATTTGATGTGTTTTTGCGGTCGCATCTGGAATGAAAAACGCCCTTCAGGTTGTTTTTATCGGGAAATTCGTCGGTTGGATACCTGCGTAGGGAACTCCCTGGGCCAGTTATTTGTTTCTTTGTTCAGTGTGTGTGTGAGGCCAACTCCCGATCATCGTCAAAACATACGCGTTGCCGGATTTACTTTTTACCACTGAGTATTATTTTTGTCTTTTCCAGTTGTCAACAAAGTTTTTTGTAATGTTAAGTTTTTTTATGTTGGCAATTCCAATTTATTATTGTGTTCTTTTCAGTGGATCTGAATTGGCAAAATCAAACTTTGCAGTTAATCTTGATTCAATAATTTCTGTGGTTTATTTTGTTATGTGTAAATTTCTTGTATCTTGTTGCAGATGGATAATGAAAGCCGAAGACTTAGATTCACAGTTGTGGCTGGACATAACCTTGCTAAAAAAGATATTTTTGGAGCCAGGTTTGTAGAATGATGTTTACCTTTTTTCTCCATATAATCCTAGATTGGACAGTATAATCTAATGTTTTGTCTTTTCTCAGTGATCCCTATGTCAGGATTGACCTAATTAAGATTGATGGAGGAGATGTAATTGATTCTGTACTCACAAAAACTAGAAAGAAGGTATGGTATAAAACCCTCAACATGAAACTTTAGCTTTGGATATTATATTAGTTCATTACATTATATCCCATTTGTTCCAGACACTTAACCCTAGTTGGAATCAAGAATTTATATTTAGAGTGAGTAAAATATTTCTGAAGCTCTTGTCTCATTCTTTTGGTTTTATTTTTAAATGCAAGTCCTTCAACACTTCCTTTCATTAGCAGGTTAGACCCTCTGAGCATAAGCTTGTAGTGCAAGTTTTTGATGAAAACCGATTAACAAGAGATGACTTCTTGGGATGTGTCGAGCTCTTACTCAACAATATTCCTAGAGAGATGGAAGGAAGAAGTATTCCATCAAAGCGGTATATTCTTCGGCCAAGAAGGTACCATTTTTTATCAATTTTTGAAAACCCATATAATTTGTGGCATACTTCAAGTGAAACTTAGTGGTAGACTTAATCTGGTGATTGAAAACGTTAAGTTGTGTTAAACGCCCGGTGCACACCAAAATTCTTCTTTTTTTTTGTGTGTTTTGTATTTGGCATTACAATTAGTCAGCGCGCATACGTGTTTACACTACACTGCCCCTATCAGCTCATGCGCTGGGGCCATCAGAATAATGTTAAAAAAAAATAAAAGAGTTTTGTGAAGGCACAAGTGAAGTTAAAAAAGAATTTTTGTATGAGGTGTGAAATTTGCAACTGATTAGCACTGGGGTTCCGTTTGGCAGCAGTGCCCGTTCCAAAGTGAAGGGCTATCTGGAAGTGTATCACGCGTGGATCCAAGAGCCCGAAGAAGCAGATCGCTCAAGTCGGAGATCAATAAGCAGCAGAAATACTTCATCGGAGTCCGAGTCGGGCTGGGAGGTTGTGGCCAATGAGCCGAATGGTCCTTCGGCGAATGGCGAGTTGAGCTCTCAGGTACTCCGCCCGAGATTCGATGTCGTCCCCACAATCAGAGAATCAGCGACAGTAGATGATTGGTTGGAAGTTGATCTGGAGCAGGTATTTTGCTTGCTTTGGTCCCCAGACCAAAAACTCCGTGTTTTGTATGGATATCTGATTTATGTGCTGAGAAATCAGTATCACGGATTTTCCACTACACAGCACGGACTTTTCGATCTTGGCCATTAAGATTAAGTCCGCGTCTTAACTTAAAAGATACTCCGGAAACGAATTCGCAGGGGTGTTTTCTCATAGGTCCACCAAGACGCATAGAAATCGTCCATTTATTCAAGGCCTTGTCCGGATTTAATAAAATTCATTAATTTTCATGTTAAGCGTTTTTTTCTTTTTTTTAACTCATTTTTTATCGACACTGTGATCTTGACAATTATGGTGGCTTGATTAGTACTGTACATATGCGCTAATCACCAGTCGGTCAGCTATCCAAAACAAAGGATTTTTACTGCTGTGGAAAATTCAGAAAATTTTCAAGCAAAGAAACAAGCCTTCTGTTCTACTTTCTCCTGATTTGTGGAATATCAGTCCGACGATACTGAGTCATAAATGGAGCGTGCTTTGTAGCACAGGGTTTACCTTAGAAATTACCACTTTTCTTTTACTCGAAGGGAAGATTTCGCAGCGTGTGTTGTGTTGTCCAGGCTGTGCGGGGACCGGTTGAAAACAGTTCAGATCTTGGACCTTTGCCTCAAGGATGGGAAGAAAGGCTTGATGCGAATGGGAGAATTTACTACGTCAACCACTTCGAAAGGTCAACGCAATGGGAACGTCCAACGGCCAGGTAACTATTGAGCGACGATAAGGTGTGTGTCCGACGTGGGTAGTCATCGACAGGTCACATAACCTAGCCTAACGTCACCTACCTTAACTTCGCTTCACCTAACCTATAATCTTGTCGGTGACTTACCGAGTCGGTTGCTAACGATTTCGACACACTCTTGATAGAATTCGTTCGGAAGAAAGAAAACTTTCGAGGCCCTCGGGCTCAAGTCAGTGAAGAATTTTAGACAGTTAAGTGTTTGGGTGCAGGGATGCTGCGGCAGGGAGCAACCAGCAGACCAGCCACGAACGAACCATGGATATTGCAGCTACAGAATTTCAACGCCGGTTTCACATCAGCGTCGACGAGGTTGACTCGAACCACAGGCACAGTTCCGTCGCTAGTCAGGTGAGCTATTCGTTACACCGTCCAGACCTCCCTCAAATCACGCTTATCGGGTTTAGAGCGTTCCTTGTCACATCTTCATAGCTGTTAACCAAATCATTTTATCTTTAACATCTACGGAATATGAATGCCTTTTTTCCGTCAAAAATTCGAGAATGGATCGTCGATTAAGACGATTTGTAGCTTCCGTTTTGGTTTTAGAAATGCAAGTTTGCAGAGTACCTTGAGGAGCATCTTCAAAGGGCCTCTGCGTCTTTATTGGTCCATGGGTCAAGGATTGCCAACTTGAGCATTCCTAAATTTCATATTGTCTACAGCGGAATACGCGTCTTCTTTGAAGGAATGCGGCACCGATGATTTATCTTTTTTTATTCTTTTTTTATTTATTTTTTTTATTTCTTAGGGAAGCGGGTCAGTTGACGGTGTCGATAGTCCAAACCAGTCAAGAAGAGAGAGTGTCTGCGTGAGTTGTCTTTATTATTTTTTGTTTCTTTTTAAGGGTAAAGCACCAATTGCTTTTTAAAATGCACAAGCTTGAAGCAAACTTGGAGAACTTTATCCTGCCTTTCCTCTCCCTACTGGAAATTGGAGCGACAGACATCGCAAGTCGTATCCCGAATACTATTGCGTTCATTTCAACCCATAACAGCCCGAAGTATTTGGAGTGAAATTTAGTTTTAGAGAAATTGAATTGATTTTTCCATTAAAGTACGAAATTTTAAGCTTTGATAAACGCTTAAATTATTCAATATCAGGTTTCCAGAGGGGTGATATTTTTTAAATTGTGACAGTAATGAACTGAAAAGATCCTCTGAATGAAATTTTTCTGTTTCCTAACGGCATCGCTGGGCGTTTGTGGGTTTAAAATGATCGTATTCATAACTTGTCAAGACTGCTTGTATAAAACAATTTGTGTTAACATAATTAATTCATATGTGTAATTTAGCAATCAAGGAACAGATCGCTGAAACCTCTGAGATAAAATGTCTTATCCTTTTACCTCCCCGTGGTGTCACAGGGAACCTACCGAATTAACTTTTGAACAATTCTTCCCCCGGAAAATAACGTAATTATTAGCATTAGCAGTCCAAAAGGTATCGTCCGGTTCTGGTCGCGCTGGAAGGCTCCGCCTGATGGGGAAATATGTCGGTCACCGCCTTGTTGCACGACCAGAACTTGATAATTCCTTTAGGACTGATAATACAATATGACTCTTTCTGGGCCCGAAAATTACGTCTTGAGTGAGTCAGTTTTCATGCGAAGTCCTTATAAATGCTTGTAAGGTAAGTTTTACGGTGTTTTGTGGGCAGTATAGTCTGATGCGGATGCTTCTATTTTCTTTAGCTTTGGGAAAGCTTGTCCATTTATTCTGTCTCGAAAGCGATGTTTAAACTGTTGTGTATATATCACGGCGTTGGTTTTCAGTCGGTTAACAACGGGCCCAGCAGCGTGTCGGGCAGCGGGTCCGGTAATCAGAACGAGTCCGAGCAGGCGAGTGGTCAGAGCCAGGGTGGCGGCCAGAGACTGAGCCAGGGTGGCGGCCAGGGTGGCGGCCAGGTGGAGACGGAGCAGCACCAGAACGGGCCGTCGTTCGCGCGCGACCCGGCGGAGGGGCTGCCCGCGGGCTGGTCCATGCAGATGGCGCCCAACGGCAGGGTGTTCTTCATCGACCACAACGTGAAGGCCACGACGTGGGTGGACCCGCGGTCGGGGCGCGCCAGCCCGATGCCCAACGCCGTCGCCAAGGAGCCGCCGCACCGCCAGCAGCCCGCCGACGAGCTCGGCCCGCTGCCGGAGGGATGGGAGGAACGGGTGCACTCCGACGGACGGATATTCTTCATCGATCATAGTAAGATTCTCGCTTTGCGCCGCTTTGCGTTAGAATGGGAGAAACTGCGCCTTAGCCTATTTTATCCTCTGTGTTTTCTGTTTCGCAGACACGAGAACAACTCAGTGGGAAGATCCCCGATTATCAAATCCTCAGATTGCTGGACCGGTGAGTTGAAGAAAATTTCCGACTGGGTATTATCGGACCGAAAGGTTGTTCGTAGTTACAATTCGCACACCTGACCTAGGCTAACCTAACATAATTTAACAGGGTTGCCACGCACCCTGGAAAACCTGGAAAGTCAGGGAAAAAATATTGGCCCTGGAAAATCAGGGAAAGTCAGGGAATTTTTCGCTAGGCCCTGGATTTTTTATTTTTTCAAGCAGTTTCCCTACGTCGGGTACGAGCTGCCGCGGAAGGGAAAACTTGCCTGACAACTTAATTGATCCGAAAGGGGAAGCATTAAAATAAAAATACAATCTTTTAGTGTAACTACAGGCATAAACTATTGCATACTCCAATGAAAACATACTGGGAAAATGATATTATTGGATTTGTGCCGTATAATATAGACCTGGAAATTCCTTAAAAAGACCTGGAAAAATCTGGAAAAGTCAGGGAATTTTTGGGGGGGATTTGAGTGGCAACCCTGTTTAAGCGACCTCTCTTTAACCGAGCTTATATGAGTTCTACAACTGTCCGCCCCAGATTTTCTTGAAATTTTCAGGACGGCAAGATAATGGTATGGAAAGATACCCAAGACCCAAACTTGGTGCCGGAATACATTTTTACAACCTTACAAATAACGTTCAATTTTGAACAAAAAATATTTTACTCGATATAATTTAAAACCGATAATAATTCTTTGTAGAATACCTACTAAAATTTTGAGGATTTTGCGATATTTCCAGCCGTTTTTAAGATAGTGACAATTTTTCGTGATTTTAAATTTTTGTTCAATTTTTAACACTGTTTGTAAGGTTGAAAAAATGCATTCTGGCAGCAAGTTTTGGGCGTGGGTATACAACTATCTTCAAGTTCTGAAAGTTTAAAGAAAATCGGAGGCGGCAAGTTAAGGTACTCGCCTTGTTAGCCTAACCTAGTTTAACCGCATCAACCTATCAGTATCTAGTAACTGCGAGTTCCCGTTTCAACTCGAATCCGCAGTTTCTGAATTCTGCGAATAACAATTTTTCACATATGTAACTGCGAATAATTTCTTCACTACTAGATTCACCAAAGTTTCAGTCTGTGGTTTTTGTATTGGTTTAACAATCGGATTACGTTTCAGGCTGTTCCATACTCGAGGGACTACAAGAGGAAATACGAGTATTTAAAATCTCAGCTCAGAAAGCCTGTGAGTGTTACTCGATGCAAAGAGCACTTACATTTCTGTCAACTCGTAGCTGTGTTTGTGATTGTCCGTGTGTTTTCAGAGCAACGTGCCAAATAAATTCGAAATCAAAGTTCGCCGATCAACGATTTTGGAGGATTCGTACAGGATAATCAGCACCGTGAGTCGCGTCGAGTTGCTGAAAACCAAGCTGTGGGTAGAATTTGAAAGCGAAGTCGGTCTGGACTACGGCGGCCTGGCCAGGGAGTGGTTCTTCCTCCTATCAAAAGAAATGTTTAATCCTTATTACGGCCTCTTCGAGTATTCCGCTATGTGAGTAATCCTTGTCGCCCGTCGTCGTAAAATCGCCGTCCAGCTTACTACTTTTTATGTATATGAGAACGTGTGTATTTATCGTTATGGTTACTTCGCAGGGATAACTACACGCTACAGATTAACCCTTTGTCGGGACTGTGCAACGAAGAGCATTTAAACTATTTCAAATTCATCGGCCGAGTGGCTGGAATGGCAGTCTATCACGGGAAACTCCTGGATGGTGAGTCATCTGCGCAATTGCATTCTCTGATGTCTACACGGTCAAATGACGACGCGCTCTTGTGTTCCACCTTTGGTCGCCATGACAAGAGAGGCGCAACAAACTAAAGGTCGCCAAAAGTTTAACCTGGGCGGAACACAGAGCAAAGGTCGAAAAAAGCACCTTTGAATTTATAGTGGACGTATATCGTTTCAATAGTGTGATTGATTTGCAACGGGGGGCATTCGATAGCGCCAAAAACCGCAAGCGCCAACGCCGCAAACGCCAAAGTTCGTAACCGCCAAATGATAGGTGGGCCTAGGTTAAGTACTGTTGGGTTAGGTTAAGTTAACTAAGGTTAGGTTTGTATAGCGGTTATGAAGTTTGGCGTTTGCGACTTTTCTCGTTTGGCGGTTACGGATTGGCGCTTGTGCTTTTTGGCGCTTATGACAGCTACCCATTTGGAACGCAGCATCTTTAAGGTGCCGCTCGTGGCCTCGTGATGTTACCAGCAGCTCATGCCAAGCCATGTTTCAGCTTTCTTCATCCGGCCGTTTTACAAGATGATGCTCAAGAAGCCCATCGATTTGAAGGACATGGAAAGTGTAGATAGTGAATATTACAATTCTCTTTTGTGGATAAAAGAGAATGATCCGTCGGGGTTAGAGTTAACGTTTTGCGTGGACGAGGACAGCCTTGGACACACTTCCCAGAGGGAGTTGAAGCCGGGGGGAGCGAGCATACCTGTAACCAATGCGAACAAAGCGGAATACATCAGGTGAGACTAAGAAATACTTAACCTGCCTTACCGTAATCTAACGTCCGCTTAAAATGCTTCCCTTTTCTTTCAGCTTGGTGATCGAGTGGCGGTTCGTGTCGCGCGTCCAAGAGCAGATGAACGCGTTTCTGGAGGGATTCGATATTTTAGTGCCTTTACCTTTCCTCAAGATTTTCGATGAGCATGAATTGGAGTTACTAATGTGTGGTATTCAAAACATCGACGTGAAAGATTGGAGAAATAACACTTACTATAAGGGCGACTACCATCCTAATCACATTGTTATTCAGTGGTTCTGGCGGGTAAGCAAGCACCGATGACGCTGATTTTGATTCGGTATTTGATTGCGGGGATCGTTAATTTGATTGTCGTTTCTCAGGTGGTTCTGTCCTTCAACAACGAGATGAGGTCTCGGCTCCTTCAGTTCGTCACAGGCACCTCCCGTGTCCCAATGAACGGCTTTAAGGAACTTTACGGCAGCAATGGCCCACAGTTATTCACAATTGAAAAATGGGGAAAACCTACAAATTATCCCCGCGCTCACACGTGGTAAGTTGCAGAACCTATTCCTGGATTACTTTTTTTTAAGTATAAAGGTTCATTTTTCAAGGCAGGTCAAGAATTTTACCAGTGAATCGAAGATTTTTTAGGATTATTTCATCTTGTGCGTAACGTCCTTGATCTAAGAAACAAATACTTGACCCAAGAATCATTTCCGTAAATTTTGACACTTTTTTTTCACTATTTAAAGATCCTTCTTTGTTAGCCACATTCGTTGAGGTTTTGTTTTTGCGCGGACCGATAACCCTCAACTAAGATTGCTGAATCGCGGCCTGCCCTCGCGCAGAAAAGCATTGTAAGTTACGCCTTCCCCTGCAACCTCCTGGCTGAGTACTGCCGTCTCTCCTGGTCCGTTTTACATCAAAATATTGAGCTACTGACATCGGTTCTAACCTTTTTTAATGTCCCTCAATCAGATCCAATCGTGAAAATATACAGATCGCACAAAAAATTTCAAGCCAAAAATTAAAAAAAAACTAGGGGTACCCCTTCCTTTTTTTTAAATTTTGAGCCAAACACTTTTTGTTGATTATTTAACGTTTGATAATTGGAATTGTTTAGGGGGATCTAAAAATGATGTAGACCGTCGTCGGTTGCTCATTTCGTCGATTTATCGCGTCAAAGCGTAATATAAAATTTACGCCTTTCCCTCCTCCAACCCCAGGTCGTGAACTGCCGCCTCTCGTGGTCGTTTAAAATCGACAAATTGAGCAATATACATCGGTTTTGATCATTTTTAGTTTCCTTCAATCAGATCGAATCGTCAAAACACAAAGATCCGGCAAAAAATTTCTGGTCAAAA
>Ga0058701_10000975_pt1 | contig 19726 bp, 20 predicted proteins | sample AgamicOrMae_FD_97039 | JGI IMG/M metagenome (GOLD analysis project Ga0058701, IMG submission 97039) | Agave microbial communities from Guanajuato, Mexico - Or.Ma.e | ecosystem: Host-associated > Plants > Phyllosphere > Phylloplane/Leaf | place: Guanajuato, Mexico | collected 2012-06-04
AAATTGTACAGTATACGACAGAAGTAAAGTGATCATTGAGGGTGCAGCGAGAGCCAAAAAGATGGTTTTGAGGTGCCCACTGCGCACAGTTCGAACTTGGTGCAGAAACCAGCCTCAATCCCACAAGGGCGGCCCTCCTGTTATGGGATGTTTTCTTCCAGCACGCTCGGAAGCGATGTTGTCTCTACTCGTGTGGCGAAGTCTACAACGTGCAGCATGAAAGATGAGTTTCAGAATTGACTAGATCAATCCATTGCTCATGAAGCACCGGCTCTCTCGAGACCTGATTTGCATGTTTTCAAGCGGGATTCGTTAGGTTAGATGACATTGGCAAGATGTCTGACAACATACCCTCAACAGTGCTCGACAGTTGGTCATCCATCAGCCAAAAAACGGTATTCGTCCTAGATCGTTCTGAATATTTCACTCAAGTATCCAGTGGTCACTCTATTGATGGTGATTTCATGAAAGATAAAAAATCAACTGGTGCCCCAGGTATACAGCCCTTTGATAGATCACTATGGACCTGTGCAGTAGAGGCAATGGTTGGCTACTCACGACTCGTTTGGGATCTCTTTACTCCGGACCAGAAGTGCATATCTATCCTATCTGGAGGTCTAATTGATAGGTCAACCCCCGGAGAATCAAATCACCTCGATAGGATATGCTCTTGGAAAGATGAAGACCAGAATCTAGATAGTATGTTGAAAGCACTAGCGAAACGTAGTTACGTTCATCAGATGCATCCGCCTTCTAAGTTGATTTCCACTGAAGACATAGCCGCTTTCCCCAACTGTAGCTCAAACTCCCATTCAATTTTTAACTCTCTCGAGGAGGCATTGAATGACCTCACTAACCTGACAGCAGCTCAAGAAAAGCGGCGATCACTGAATCGGGGTAAATCTTCAATGAACACAGCGTCGAGTTCCTCGAAGCCAGAAGCGACATCTCCTGACTTTGCGGATAACAATGGCAGAATAATACTTATATCATCGTTTCAGAACCAGAAATCCATACACGATATTGTAGACAGGTTTGAAATTTGCCTCAAGATGAAGAATGATTCTCTCTCATCGAAAAACTCCAACATAATTCCAAAGAATATGAGTCCAATCAACTATTGTGATCTAGTCATTATAAACACCTTCCCGGTTACCGACTCAGGCCCTTGTTCAGGCATAGACAATTTCAGTTCTTTTAGACCCCTCTTGCATGTAAAAACTTACTCTGTCCGATCAGGGAGAATCATCGGTGGACTTTTGAACAATCTGTGCCTTCAGCATCACAACCTTAAGTCTACCACTATCACAGGTATACCAATGAAGGAAGAGCAAAACGCAAGTTCCTCCTCCCAGTATGATATTGAGATTGTACACTGTTCATCAATTCATGAGGATATAATGACAAGTAACAGTCCACTATTAGAGGGTGTTATCGAAACCATAGATCGTAACGGGTTCCCATGTAATACATTCAAATTACAGTGGTACACGCCAAGAGTAAGCAACGTTGACTTATATCACTGTTTAGCTGCCTCTAGAATAACAGCGGTCGATATCAATTCCAGACCGTCCGCCTGTTTGACCAACTTCCTCTTGAGCGGAAGGCAGGTTTTGTTGGAGATCTTCAAGTCCAAAAGCAATCGCATGACAACCCATGTTTTAGCCAGTCACAATGGGGAGCTATATATACACAGTCTGGCAACAGCACAACACAAATTGAGTATCGCTGATCCACCTCCAATGAGCGATAATCTGGGTGGCAAGGTTGGAGACTATCGTGTGAATGACTTCGTTGATTTCATGAAGCAGCACAGCTTATGTAAATCAGCGCTTAATATTGAAGACCCACTCAATCGAACCCTGAACATCATAAAGCGTCAAACTCTCTACTGGCCCATCTCAATTGGTCACACGATTTTATTGAACGTACCAAACTTACTTGGCCCCATTTGTGCCAACATACCCAAAGAATCGATGAGCCATTCCGATGTTGAAGAATGCAAGCGGACTATAGATAATTTAATGAAATGCGAAAAAGAAGGCCAGGCCCTTCCATCAGTATCAATCGTCGATCTAATCAAAAAAACTGGTTCCTCCAAATCTACTAGTGATTCGTTACGGCTCAACCAATTGTACAAGCTTTTGTGGAACGAGTTGGAATACTTCCTCCGGGTTCACTCGACGACGTCGGAGCATGAAACGGTTCTCGATTATCTTCTCGAACGAAGAGGTGGTAACAAGTGCAATGAGAGGGGGACCAAGCGCTCGGCCGGCAAGACTGCGTCTCTCATTTCGGCAAGTCCGATGAAAAAGCCTAAAACCTCTAATCAACTCTTGCCAGAGATAAGTGATAGTGCTGCTTTGATGGCTGCGCAGCAGCAGACTGCCATATTCTACAAATCAGGATTGAGTCTCTATCAAACATGGAAACAATTGCACCATTTTCACCATCGAGGCAGAAGTAAACTCCCCTTTGTTGGACGAGCAAACCAGAGAGCCATCTTATACCAGCAACTAGGTCAACAAAATAGTGAACAACAAACGAATTAATTCGGACAAAAACCCGTTGGTCCAGTTTATAAATTAATTCAAATATAAACTTTGGTATCAATGGAATTCCAGTGGATCACCGAAGATGAGTCATGCCAAGAGGCGCAACTTTATTATTCAATTCATTCTATGGTGAATTAGGCCTGACAAGCTGAAAGCTAGGGCAAACATCGATCTCAGGTGGACAATTCGCTCCTCTCGCTTTTATGGCTTGAGATATGTCTTCAATGCATTTCTGTAACTGTTCAACATCCCTGACAGTTTCGCGCAAGCGGCCCGTCGGACTCTCAAAAACAGATTTGCTCGTCTGCATCAAGTGCTTCTTATGTCTCAAAGCTATTTTGGTTTTCAAAGATTTGTTGCTAGCTAAATTTGAACTTGTTGCATTCTCGGTTTTGGTCGCATCCGCGCCAGGGAGATTCTCGGTCTGATTTTGGTCACCAATCAAGTTGAGACGCCTCTTCGATTTTGTGTCCTTTCTTCTGGCTCTCTTTGAGATTTTGTTCTCCGAATCTAAGCTAGGAGTGTCGATGGTGAAAGGTGAATATAATTTCACATCAGGTGTGGCGGAAGTCATAGATTCATTTGTCAGTTGCTCGAATTCTTGATTATCTCTTCTTGCCTTGAGTCTGAGACGTAAGGAATTTTTCACGTCACGTAAGACCAATGCTGTATTCTTGAAAGGCCTGTAGGCTGGTTTATCTTCCTTCTGTGCCTTGTCGGCCCGTTTATCATCCTTTTGCTTCTTTGAAACAGTCTTGGAATCACTCGTTGCGAGCTTGTCGGTATTTTTAGGCGACCTTAAACGACAATCAATGATAGATTCTCTATGACGATTGAGCGGCAGAGAAGGAGTTGTTGCAACAACATCACGAATAATTTTTGTCTGACTCTGGATTATAGGACTTATATCAGGTCCATTGCAAATGGTTGTGGTTTGAAAATTTTGTGTCGAATTGAGCGGCTGTGCCAGAGTTTTACTCGTTGATTGCCTATGTAATATTAAGCTTAGTGATGTTTTCTTACCCGTTTGTTCAATTGGAACAGTTTGCTTTGATCCTTTCTCATCATGATCTGTTCCCTCGGTGGATGTTCGTCGGTTTAGCTTAGAGATCAACTGAGACAATGATTTGGAACCCAACAACTTGGAGCCTTTAGCCTTTTTCTTGTGAGCTTTCTTCCTCGGAGTTGATTTTTTTGTTTGCTTGTTGAGAGTAGTATCGTGCAAGTTGAGCTGTGCTACCTGTTTGCAGGGAGTCTCAAAAAACAATTCATCACCAATGGCCTCTGGGTTCTCTAGTTCACTCGAAGTCGAGGTTCGAGTGGAAGGTAGACGAGATCTGGGCTTTGTTGAAGCAAGCCTGTTTGGGGTGGAACCATCTTTGAGCTGTTGATTGAAATCTTCTGGTGACATTGAGATATAGTGGAACAATTCGGCCGATTGTGTAGAGGATGAAGCCTGTTGATAGGTTTCTGGACATGATGGCGATTCAAAGGGATTTTTACATCTCTTGATTTTAGCCTTAGGATTGTATGGCGATGTGGCCATGTTGATGGCGACAAATTGCATTTGTGTGTTAGAAAAGCATCGAGTGTTGAAAGGTTTGTATAAAATAATAGCTGTTTTGGTGGTGGTATAATAGTAGTGGACGGTAATAATGGTGGTCGGCCCGAGTGATACAGAGGAGGGAGGAATCGACCGTTGAGAGTTGTACAATATTCTAGAGTGTATATGTGCGGGTTGCTCTCTGCGGCCTGTTGAAGCAGAGCCGATGAGAGGCCGCGCGACCAGATGACCGTTGGGACTCGACTTCAGGCTGCAAGGCGGCCCCAAGCAGGTTGGCCTCGCGCCCATGCAGCACGTCCGGCTTCACCTTGACTTTCAGGTCCAGGAGAGCGCAGTGTTTGGGTGGCCATGGGCGAGTGGGTGCGGCTGGCGTCACGTTCAAGTGGCCCTTGCCGGACACATGAGTCTCCATGTGAGGGGCCACTAATGAGGGGTCCGTCATCGCTGAAGGGGGAGCCCTCACTCGAGCACTCTGCCCAGTCGTTGCGTGTCTGATAAGGTCAGCCTCCCCTTCGAGTGTCGCCCGAGACTGCAGTGACGTCTGTCTCTGTCCCGGTGGAGCCTCAAGTCCCACCTGAGTTAGCCAAATGAGCATTGGATTTCCGCCTGTCGGCCGGACGAGTCGAGCCAGTGATGCAAAATAGAGAGACCCGCCCTCAAAAGGAGCTGGTCTTCGGGGCAAGAAGGTTCGAAAGACAACTTGTTCCACTCAGCTCTGAGCTGGAGACGCCAATCTGACCGCTGGAAACTTGTTGGTTGCCGTCCAGTGTCGAGTGGACGACGAGGCAGCCGTCTGGTCTCGCTGAGGGGCAGCAAGCTGCGGGGGCGCTCCAGAGGTTAGGCTGGCCAGCAGGCCGAGCAGGAGGAGAATGAGCGGCGCCAAGTGGATGGAGTTGGGCGAAAGGAGTGGCCCACGGACGAGCTGCAGTCCTGGGCCGGCGCCTAAGGAGCACCAGCTGGTGGGTGGCGCCCCAGAGCTGGCCGACCTGTACTGCAGCGAGGAGGAGTGGGCGCTCCTGTGAGTTGGCGGCGCGGCTTGCTGTTGCTGGTGGTGCTGTTGTCTGGCCCGCAGACCATTGTTGGGCGCGCCCCCGAAATGGCCAAAGCCGGAAGTTTTGGCCGAGGCTATAATTGTGCCCCTGCGGTGGCCATTCGGGTTGCTTGGGGCGACACTGGCCGGCTCGGTGGCGCTCGGGGGGCTCGTCTGTGATTGCGCGCGCGGCGCCAGCTCGCCACCAGGCTCCTGTGCACTGCCGCCGGCCAGTGTCTTGTGCGAGTGGCCAGTCGACTGCATTCCTTCTTGTGCAGTGCCTCCTGGTGGGCCGCCCTCTGCTGTGCTTATGATGATTGTTGTCCTTTCTGGCTGGCCAGCGGCCACTGCAATCATTGGCCCGCCAAGCTCGCTGGCCGCCCGCTGCTCGCCGGACGTGCCTGCCCAAATGGAGCCCCCAGCCAGCGGGGAACTGTTGGCGCTCGGGCTTCGCTCGGGGGCCTCTTGCTTAGTTTGGGGCCTCCTTCTGGGCGGCATTTGAAAGAGCATGGTTCTAGTGTTCAGATTTAGATGGCCCACAGTTTCCCTCTCCATTTGGGCCTCATTTTCTCTCTGTCTCTGCTGGGCCTGCTTCTCAGTTTTCGGTCCACAAGTATTCGGTTGAAATTTAGTTCGAACGAGGCCAGTTGGTTAGTGCTGGGCTGGCAAAGCTTTGGTGCGGCATGCATGCTAGTTGCAGTTGGGGCGCAAAAGTGGGAGAGATTGTTGGAAATTGCGTCATTACAAGGGGAAATTCGATAGCAGCTCGACAGGCTCGGAGGTTGCCCCAAAAGGGAAGCCCACTAATGCAAAAATGAGCGAGCAATCAAGGAAATTAGTGCCACTGGGCTGCCCTTGCTTCTCTCTGGCCAGTTCGTGTGTCAATGTCTGTCTCCATGTCCATTTGATGGAGCCCACAGACACGCCACCACCAAAGGACACACAGAGGCCCCCCCTTTTGGCGCTAGAGACTGCCAGTCGGCGGGGCACGCCACTGAATGGGCCACTGAATGGACCAAATTGGCGCCAGATTGGTGTGCGTGTGTGCGGGGTCGTCTGAGCAAACAGAGTGAAGGAGAGATCTCGACGGGAAAGTAGACGAGTGGAGGAGGGCCAGTGTGTTGTTGTCAAGACAAGGGCCAGACGCGCCTTGTGTTGTGAGCCGAAAGGAGGGAGGCCAAAGAGAAGAAGTGGAGGAAAGTGAGAGCTTTCATCCGGCAAATGCCCATTTGGTTGCGCCCTTTCTTTGTGTCCTCATTTGGGTTCGAGTGGGAGCCACTTGCGTGCGTTGGCAATCTCGCAGACTGTGTCTATCACGCAATGATTGGACGTGAGCTCGAGGAAGAAGTGGGCCCAAATTCAGTCGACCTGGCGGGCGGCACATTGCACGTTCGGTCGCCCGCTGGGGCGTGCTCCGCCGTAGCGGGACACGGACCGAGTTGCGCCGGCGAACTGCAGTGCGGCGCAGAGCCCGCACTGCACGCCCCCCCGCGGCACGCACACCGCCGCGACCGAAGATCCAGAGGTCGGCCTGTTTTTTGTATGCGCGTCCATGTCCGCCCGGCCAGAAGGAGCTTGACACAGACACAGACACACACACACACACACACACACACGAACTGGGCCAGCAGCCTTGGAGGGCGCCATTGGCCGAATTGTATGCCGGCGACTCATGGCGGCCCAGTCAATTAGTGTGCCGCCTAGCTGGGCCGGCCGAGCGAGCAAACAAACACGAGCAGCAGAACGGGCCAAATCCTGGGCCCATTGTGGCCCCTTTGTTTGTTTGTTCAGGCTCCTCTCTGCTCGCACTCACTTTGGCTCGCCTCTTGTTACTCTTTGGCTTAGGATGAGCGGTGGGCGGCGGACGAAGAGCGGCGGACGGAGAGCGGCGAGCGAGTCGGAGAGAGATGGGCCAGTCGAGGCCAACTGACGCCCATTTAGTGTAATCCACGAATGGCGCCGAGCTTAATGACTAGCTCGTGCGGCTCGTGCCGAGCCCAAAAGGAGCGCCCAAAGAGCAAAGAGCGGCGCCGATGTCGAGCGAGCCAGCAGCGGGCCTGGCCAATGGCAGCCAGAGGGCCAAGGTCAGGCGGAAAATCTGCTCGCGTTTCCTGTAGACTGGGGCCTGTAGACTGGGGCTGGGAGCAAATATGGAATCTGCGGGCTTGGTGCTGGAAGGCGGCAAATTGGCATCGCATGGGCGCAAGATGTGCGCACGAGACTGGCTTTGGGGGCAACCATTGAGCGTGTGGGGGCGCCCATAGGCACCCATAGGCACCCTTAGGCACCGGGCGCGTCATAATAACAAAACGCCTGCAACAACAATTGGCCCCGAGAACTCATTTAAAGGGCGCCGGCAATTGGGCGCGCCGGAGGGAGCCGCTTTGGCTGCACGAGCTGTCTGGAAAGGGAGAAGGAGCGGAAGGAAAGGGGCGGAAGGGAGAGGGCGGCGAAAGGGGGGAGAAAAGGGCGAAAAAGGCGAAAAAGGGCCAGGTCTGCGGGAGGTTAGCTTGCCTAAGCATCGGGCGCTTTATGAGCTTGCTGGCTGGTGCCCACCAGCCATTCATTGGCCGTTGGGAGCGCCCTAATGAGCGGCTGGCCCGAGCTCCACCGGCTCAAGAGACACGCGGTGGGCCGGAAGTGCGCCAGGCGAGTCTGGGCCGAGTTGGTGGGCAGCCTTGAGGGTGGGCAGCCTTGAGACTGGGGCAGGAGAGGAGCCTGGTGGCGAGCTCGGCGGCGAGCAAACAGAGACTGTCTCTGGCGCGTTGTTTTCCGCGACGAGTGGATGCCAGTCTCTGTTTGTGTCAGCCAGTCAGCCAGTGAGCCAGTCTGGCTAGCTAGCTGGAATGGTTGTCCGCTCGGCTGGAGTTGGAGGAGCGCGCGTGGCATAATTGCAGCCGCCCGCTCGACAACAAAGGCGACACTTGGCGATCGTCTTGCTTTGGCTGCGGCCTGGCCCAAGTGGCAGCAATGGCCCAATTGAATTGATTTCAATTGGCAGCACTTGTGCACGCTCCCACACCCAAGCACTGGCGGCCACCAATCCAGCGCGAGTCCATCGAGACTGCGCCCGATTGGCGAGGCGGCCGGGCGAGCTTGCCAGTCGCCAGTCGCCAGTCGCCAGTTGCCAGTTGCCAGCCGCCTGAGACGCCCGCTAATGGATCCTGGCGCGCCCAGTGTGCATTTCTGCCCAGAGGGAGTCTGCCGCCCACTCGCCGCCCGCTCGCTTCCCACTCGGAACTCGCTGGGCGCCGCCCGCAGACAGTCCCCCGCTGGCGACAGGCGGCGCCCAATGCGACAAGCCGGCCGGCCAGAAACATTGGCACGCCGCCATTCAGACGGACGCGCATCTGATTAAATCTGTTCCCCGTCGACTCCTCATGTTTGTGTCGCGTTTGGGGGCGCCTTCTGCTCGGCTGGGGCCCCTCAGCGACAGACAGCCTCTGGGAGTGTGCGGAGGCCGCGCGGGCCCCCGAGGCTCGCTCGAAACACGCGCCAGCTTGTCCATTTATCAGGCGCGCCAGACTCGCCGCTCTTGGCAAGCCGGCCGAGTCTGAGGCGAGCACGGCGAGCTTGCTTGTTGCCAGCGCGTCCGGGCGGCAAAAGGGGGCCTCTTTTCAATGTCAAGACGAGCCGCACATCAAGCTCTAGTTGCAAGCTCGCCCAGTTCAGCGGCGCCTCCAAAGTAACGGCTCGTCCCTCGTCGATTGTGTCGAGACGGCCGGCCGTTCGGGGCCACTTCTGGCCCGTCTTGGCGGCCTCCATTGTGTCCAATGTCGGCCACCCTTATCACTGGGCGCGCATTTGCCCGCTCTGAGCTCACTGACTGGCGCAGACCAGTGCTGCCTGGCCGGCCCTTAGGTGCGGCTGAGCGGCGAGCTGCTCGCTCGGCCTCCTTCAGGTGCTGCCTGAAGCGAGCCGGCCGGCCCACACACACTCACTGGCGATTGTCAGCCGGCACTAATGTGCGCGCCAGTGGCCCAGATCGCAGACCAGCCGGGCCAGCTCGACCGCGGCCCCCCTTCCGCCCATGCAAATGAACCGCCGCACTGCTACATTGGCGAGCGGGCGAGCGGGCGAGCCGGCGGCCTCCAGCCGGGCCGGAAGTGGAGCCCGGAAGTGATCGGTCGACGGGGGCAGCGAGCGGGCTGGATCTGCGCTCAGGGCGCCGCAGACGGTCCCTGGTGGGCGATGGCGCCCGATCGAAGGCTGAGAGTTCACGTACCTGTTGTTGTTGTTGTTGTTGTTGAGCGAGATTGGCCGCGCCCAATTGGCCGGCGGACTCCTGCTGGTCGGGCGAGAGGAGCGGCTCCCAGCGCGAGTCGCTCAGACTGGGCGGCCCCGACGGCTGTTTCCGGCGCGCGGCCGGATGCGGGTCGGTGGCGCCGCGCTCGCTGCGCTCGTCGGCCGCCAGCTCGTCCAGCTCGTGCGGGTCGGCGAGTGTGGGCCGCTCCTCGTCCGCCTCTTCCTCCTCGTCCTCCTTTTTTTCCTCCTCGTCCTCGTCCTCGTCGTTCAGCGGCAGGTACACGCGGGCCTGCGCGCGGCCCGCCGAACCCGGCCACTGCGTCCCGAGGGGCGTGTCGGGCAGCGCGTCTGAACCGCGCGCGGGCCCGCTGGGCGTGTGCGTGTGCAGGTAGGCGGCCACTCCGCCGCCCGAAGACAGCCACCGGTGGCACTCGAACCCGTTGCCCAGGTGGCCCCGCTTGCACTGGCACCTGTACGAGCCTGGCTCGTTGGAGCACCTGGCCTGCGGGTGGCACTTGTTCAGCTTGGGGTGGGCGCACTCGTCCACGTCGAGACAGCGCTGCAGAGCTCGCCGCTCGCCCGCCCTAAGCACTGGCAGCGTTTGCTCCTCGCCCAGCGGGCCAAGCGCCTCTTGCCTTGGATCTTGGGCCCCCAAGTTGCCGCTTCCATTCCGTGCCATTTCCTCCGTCGGCTGCCCGTCGGCGGCCAGTGGGGCCACTCGGAAGTGGGCGGCCTCATTGGCCAGCCGGATGGGCCTGAAGCCGGAGCGGCACTTGCACCTGAAGGAGCCGGGCGTGTTCACGCAGCGGGTGGTCTGCGGGTCGCAGTCGTTGAGCCGCGGGTCAGCGCACTCGTCCACGTCCTGGCACCTGGTCAGCCCGTCGCCCTCGAAGCCGGCCAGACACTTGCACGCGAACATGGCCTCCACGCCGAGCTCCAGCTGGCTCAGGTTTCCCCATCCACCAAGACCCCTGTCTTGTGCACCAAGACTCTCCAGCACAGTGGGGCCCAAATTGGTGCACTCGGCGTTCCTGTGGCACCTTGTTGGCGGTGGCGACCTTTCCCCACTGTTTGCCGTCTCGCTCAGCCAGTGCTTGGGCATCGTACAAAAGTCGTACGTCTTACAGTAGCTACAACAGTCGTTCTTAAGCTTGAACTGCTCGCCCACCGAACAGTTGGCTGCCGGACAAAAACTGGGCCCCAACCAGGCCCGCTGGACACTGCGCCTGTCCCGCCCACTTGCCGAGTAATCCCCCACTTCCGGCCCCTCCAGGAACTCCTCCAAGTGGTCAGTCTGCTGCTGGGGATGCTTGTCTTCCGGCTGGAGCTCGTCTAGAGCTGAGTAGTCGTCCAGCGTCTGGGCCGCCCGCTCCTCCTGCTCGTCCGGCGGGGAGTCCTCCCAGCTGGGCGCCCCTTCCGCTTGGGGCGCCCACCTTCTGGCCACCAGTCTGGAGGCGGCCAGGTGGAGCCGCTGACACTTGAGGCGGCCGTCCTAAGGTTGAATTTACGAGTTGTCCAATTAGAGCATGGGAGCAATTTGGAGCAGAAGTCAAAGGGAGATGCAAGAGTTGCGAGGCACAAGTTGCGGTTAGTTAGGCCCGAGGACAGACTGGGCGACAAAATACAAAGGGGGCTGCCCGTCGGCGTGTAAAATGGAGTCTCCCTAATGGTGAGCGTGCTTAGCCTCCGCCCTTTGCGCCTCTTTGCACTCTTTGGGTTCAAGGTCGGCCTTTGTGGCCCAATTGGCTCGCCTGAGCCACAGAGGCGCTCCAAACACAGTCTCCGGCGTGCAATTGCAGTCTTGGCCGCTGCTTCTCGTCGGCTTCTTGCTCGCCTGAGACTGCTCACTTTTGTCCCGCTTTGGCCAGAATTCACTCGCCCAAATTAAGCGGCCGAACCAAATTAACACACACAGACTGGGCAAAGGGCGAAGAGCAAAGGGCGAAGAGCAAGGAGGAGAATACTCACCAGACATAAGCACTCTTTGCACGTCTGCTCGTCGCTGTTGATGACAAGCTTGCGCGAGTGCTCAACTGTTTGGTTCCTGAACGAGCACGATCCTGCAAGTTTGGCCAGTGGCAAATTTAGTTCCCATTTCGCCAACCAATTGCATGGTCCAGGAGGGTTTTTGTCGCCGAGTTGCCGAGTTGCCGAGTTGGATACGTTTGGAAGGAGGAGGAGGTCGTGTTCTTGCTGTTAGTGATCAGCTCCGGAAGGTTAGGGTTACGCTTAGGGTTAGGAGGCGCCTCTTTACGAGCTTGGCGAGCTTGGTGAGACCGAATTGAAGGCGCAGGTTGCAGTCTGGAGTAGGCAACTTGCAGGTTGCAGTCTAGAGCTAGTAGCTGGCAGCTCTGGGCGCACTAACCAAACGGGAATGAGATTGAGAACGAAAAGGAAAAGGAAAACGGAACCGGAAGCAAGCCCCGGGCTGCAGTCTAGTGGAGCGAAGAGAGACACGAGCTTGTTCTATATGGACTGGGTGGTGGTTGAGTTGTGCTCGTTGTCGTTTTGGGGCGCCAGAGGAAAGGGCGGGCCTGCAAAGGTCGGCCGCAGAGCAACGAGCTCGTCTGCTGCTGGCCGAAGAGGAAGCCCAATGGGCGTGGGAGTCAAATTGGGAATTACGGGGCGAATAAATTGCGCGCCGAGGGGCCCCACTTGGTGTCAGCGAGTGGGAGCGGCGCCCCAGCAGGATCCATTGGCTGTCACCTTGGAGCTGGTGTGCAGCTTGCAGTTGGGCCTTGGGCTTGAGAAGAGCCCTGGTCTCTGGTGGCCGTGGGCGAGCTCAGGACTCGAGGGGCGTCCAAATGCGAATTGAGGCCGGCGGACGAAGATGAGCCACAGCGAGACACTTTGGCGCGATACTTACTGTAACAAATTGGACAACATTTGTCCGGCTCAAACTGCGGATTGTCGCATTTGACTTGAGGACATTGGGCGCGTTTGCAGTGGACGCGGCCGTGCTGCAGGTGGCGTTGTGTGAGTGTGAGAGTGTGAGAGTGTGTGTAGAAGAGAGTGTGTTTAGCAAAGAGTGTGTGCATTTGGGTGTGAATTTGGGTGCGAATTTGTGTTGGGCGCCTGTGAGAGTGTGTTGTTTTGAGTGCGCGCGCCCATTGGGCCAAAGGGTTTTCGAGCGTCGCCCATTGGCAAGAGTTTGGGCTTGCAACTTGGGCTCCTCTGTGGCCAAGTTTGGCTCAGGATTAGCTGGTGCAAGCCAGTCCAAGTGGGCGCCCAGTTAAGCCGCCCACTTGCTCCACTGGCACTTCTCGCCAGCGCCAGCTGACACCAGGCGATCAATTTAACTTTCAATCTTTGCCCAGCGCCCACAAATGAAGCCCCAACCATCGAGAGCGGCGCCCAACGCCAAACTGGAAGCTTGCCCAAGCTCGCCCGAGCCAGCGGAAGCTGGGCAATAATTGGACACTAGATTGGAGGCCCGATTTGTTTTGTTGCTCTTGGGCGTGGCCGGGGGCGTGTCCTGGGCGAGCTTGTGGCCAGTTTGGGCGCCGGAAGGAGAGGCCAAACTTTGCAGTGGTTGGTGCTCGCTGGCTGGGCGAGCTAATCAGTGGCGGTGGGCGGCCCATTGAGGGAGAGGAGTGGCCAATGGAGAGTTGCTTTGCTTTGCTTTGGGTGTGGGCGCGCCAGTGAGAGGGGCAAACAATAACTTACGTGACACGAGCAAACATCGCACTTGTTTCTCCAGATTTCGCCGTCCAATTTCGTCTCGATTGGCCGCCGCTCACTAGCCGGCGGCCTGCCCTTAGAGTCGCCCTTAGGCTCCCAACTGGAACTCTGCCACTTGCAAGCCTTTCGGCATTCGCACTTTTCCAATTGTTTGACTTTCGACTCGAGCTCGTAGAGCTGCACACAGTTGAGGGCAAGTTTTCCAAGTTTTGGTTGCACATTTTGCACCATTTTTGCACATTTTCCACCATTTTCCATGCACAAACGGCGGACATTTGCCGCTTGTTTGGCGGCGAGCGGGCGGGAATTTTCCATTTTTCGATGGTCGCACGTTGCAGTTGGGTTGTTATTTTGTTAGCTCGCGGCCATTGTATCGAGACGGCCGATCGAGTGATCGTTTGGGGCCAAGTTGGGCGGCAAAAAGGCAGCCGAAAAGGCAAGCGAAAGGGAACCAAAAAGGGAACCCAAAAGGCGACCGAAAGAGAGCACAAAGCGCCCGAAAGCAAAGTGGTGCCATAGAGTAGAATGCGCAGAAGCCAGCGAGCAGAGAGCGCCAAGCTCGCGCGCCTTAGGCTCCCAATGGCGAGCCGCAATGATGGCGCTTTGTTGCCAAGCGAGCGGGCGACTCTGAATGGGACTGGAATTGAATTGAAACTGGCAAGCGAGCAAGCGGGCCAGCGAGTGGCTGGCTGGCCAGCTTGGCGGCGAGCTTGGCAGCCCGCAAATGGCCCCCAGGCTGGAGCAACAGAGATAGACAGCCAGCCTTTGGGCAGAGTGTTGGCGGCGGAAGTTGGAGGTGGTTGTCTTTTTTGGGCGCCTCTGGTGCTTGGTTGGCGCTTGCTGCTCGATGCAAATGGACGCAGATTGGGCGCCAAATGGACGCCGAGACCTCCACAGAGGGAGCTCCATGTGTCAGGCAGTGTGTGTGTGGGGCCTGGAAAGACGATAAGATAGGGGCCACGCTTAGCTGTTTGCCCGAATCCGAGTTGCAAGTGGCGGGCCAGAGACAGCAACACGCTGAGCTCCAATGGAAACAGTCAACACATTAAGGGCCAAATAAATGTTCGCTTATCAAGTTGGAATCATCAAAATTTGGCAAACTCGTTCGAGCGGCACCAAAAGCAGAGGGCCCAGAGCGGAAAGGAGCAAGCAGAGAGCCACCTTGTTGCAGAGCACCAGCTTGGTGGGCGCGCAAACTCGCCCGCCGCACACAGTCCTGCGCACAGTTTTCTGCACACACTTTTCTCTACACAGTCCCCCGCAGACAGTCCTCCGCAGGCCCGTCCACACAGAGCCCACTCGGCGCCCCACACGACCCACTACTGACCAGGCTGGTCTGGCGGCCGGCGCAAGATAGCCAGCCGGACGCCGCCGAACTTCCGGCCGCCAGTCTCTCGCGTCACTTCCATTAGTCTCTGGCCGGGGCGGCCGATTTATAACAGCAGCTTTATACTTATATAAATAAATATATTTTTCCACTGCAGTTTGGGGCGTCCGTTTCAGCAGAGGGCAGTGTGTGAGAGAAAGACTGGACTGGTCAAACGTGGCTCAGTGTTTATCTGGACACATTGTTTGCCGCACATTAGGGCTGGACAGCAAAGTGGTTTGCTGCCCAAAGAAGGCTCCTCTGGCGCCAGTTCTAGGCAGAGTGAGAGAGTTTTTCCGAAATTGTTCTCGCCCAAATTGGAAAAAAAACTGCAACGGCCGCTCCTTAGCTGCGCTGACACCAACACGACACGCGCCCGAAGCAAGTTCCAAGCCGAAACCGCCAAGATGGGCCCATTTTTTGACTTTTGAATGTCGCTTCCGGTGCGCTTTGTTGTCATTTCCGGTCGGATGTTTTGGCCCCTCCAGTGCTCGTGTTTGGGGCTCGCTTTCTGGGCGAGCTTGGCTGCGAGGCCGGGAGGCAATCTCACTTTGTCGAGGCGGCGGATTCTCATTAAAAAGGACTGGGCCAAGGAAGGGGGGCGCTTTCCCGAAACTGAGAGGGCCATGATTTTTTATCCATGATTTTTTATCCATTCGCCGCTGAGGCGCGCCAAGGCGGCCGCGTCAGCGTGCGTGCAAGACCCACCAGTCGGAGGCTCCACAGACGAGGACTGGCGGCGGCGCTGGCCAAATGAAGTGGGCGCGCCCCACGCACTTTTGGTCAACATTTGGGCCCCGCAGACTAGCTGGCGAGGGCCCAAATGTTGGCGAGACGCGCCCCTCAGGAGCTGCTCGGGGGCGGCGCTGCTCAGGAGAATTCGGGGCGCCCAGTGAAGCGGGAAAATTTCCACAATCCCAATGGAGCCGCGCCAGTGCAGTGCAGTACTCTGCTATGTTTTGCAGCCGCCCAAACTCCAAGGCGCCCACAGACTAGCTGCGGCCCATTGGAGGCTTTTTTGGGCGCCGTTCGAGTGCGCGCAAGCGTTAAGGACAATTCATCATTTTGCGTTTAACGTGATTTCGCCGAGCTCGCCGCCGGTGCAAGCCGGCCAAACTGGTGCCCAGCGCGAGCTAAGCGGCGCAAGCTGGGCGCCCATTTGGCGCCGCCCTCGAGGGGAAGCAGTTTGGCCGGAAGCGAGCGGGCTTTTGGCGCCAGTTGGCGGCCAGAGTTTGGCTTGCGAGAGGCTGAAGGTGGGGCGTAGAGTGGAGCAAAATGGGGCAGAAAATGGGGCAAATTGGGGCGGAAAGTGGGCAGAAGTGGGCCCGAAGCAGCTCTGTCTTGGTCATTGTTCATCACGCCGGCCGGCCATCAATCAGGCAACGGCGCCAGCTTGTCTGCGGCCCGCAGGCGCCGCCCAATCAGCTCGCCAGAGAGCAGCCTTAGTGCAGCCCTTAGGGTGCGCCTCTGCTGCGACTTTGGTGCATCTTTGGTGCAGCTGGAGGCCGATGGGCCCAGCTGCTTGGGGGCAAAAAGCTGGCCGCTGGTTGTCTCTAGCGGCTAGAGCTCACCTTTGAGGTTGTGAGGGAGATGAATTTCTCGGCCAAGTCGAGACGATCGCGCACGTCCTGTAGACTGCCTGCCGGAGACTGCCACTCGCTGGCCGCCAGCTGCTCCACAGCTTGGGGCCCGGCCGGCGTCTTGGCGGCAGCGGCGGCGGCGGCGGCGCTCTCCTTCTGGTCCTGATTAGCGGCTGGCGAGCTTGGCGCGCGCGGCCAGCTTGCCGCCAGGGTTCCCGCGGTGGCCAAAGACTGCGACTGGAGCTGGGACTGTCTCAGCTGGTGCATTGATTTCCTCCATTCGAACTCAAGCTTATCAAGACGCCTCTCGAGCAGGGCCAGCGATTGGCGCGTTCGAGTGTTTGCTTTTCAGTGTTTGCGCATTGGGCGACGACAGTTGGCCATTTGTATTTGTGTGCCCAGTTGGTGGTGGAAGAGAGAAATGCCAGTTTCAGTTCAGTTTCAGTTCAGTTGAGTTGGATTGGGCAGGTTTGCGAAAGGCGAGTGTTAGTGTGTGCCGTTTGGCTGGTTTGCTTGCGCAGTTTTTGATCTCGCGGTGTCTTTTGGGCCGGCGTTGTTGGTGTTGTGCCGGCGGGCGACTGTGTGCGGCCGCGGCATAGGCACACCGCACGACAAAAATATGGTGATGTTTTTGCGCAGCGCCGCACAGAAATTTATCATTATACTTTTGGCGGAAAGTGCACAACAGGCGCACGAGTGTCTGCGGCGCAGAAACACGGGCGGCCCTGTGCTCGTGTGCTGGGCCTTTGAGCGGCCGCTTGTCTCTTTGTGACAACACGAGAGAAGAGCTAGAGCACAAAGGAGAACTAGAGTCGAGGAGGAACAACACGAGGACGAAACACGAAACAAGGAGAGAAACAAGCCCGAGGAGGAAAGCAAAGGGGCATTCCATTTTGCTTGTCAGTTGCCGCTAATGCAAAAGGCAACAACGAGAACAAGTGCGGCCGCAGGAAAGTGGAGGCGAAATTTTTCCAGTGGGAAAGACAAACTCCAGAGACAAATGGCTCAAATGATCTCTCCTCCACTTGCTCTCACTTTCCACTCTCCATTTCTCCACTTCTCTACTTCCGATTCACTTCGATTGTCGCTGATTATCAACGATCATTGCTTTTGACGCGAGACGTCTATTTGTGCTCCTTTTAATCTTTCACTCGGACGCGCTTGAGTGTGTGCTAATATCATTCTTCTTCTTCTTTTTGTGACTAGAATTTGCAAATGAGACACGTTTTCCTCCTGAACTTTTCCACTATTTTCCGTTTCGGCACCATTTCGAGTTATTTTCGACACTCTTTTTTGGCTATTTTTCGCGATTTGGCCATAATTTGGGCCTTTTTCCTTAGCTCAGCCAGAATTTCTCAGTCTTTTCTCGTGCAGAATTAGCAGACGCGCTCAACAAGATATGAATCAACTTCTGGCTGAGCTTAGGCCTCGAAGTTTATCTGAAAAAGTTGTCGAATTTTGGAAAAGAGTTTTCCAAACCCAATTTTGTCGGTGAAAAATCCTATCATCTCGAGTTTGCTCAGAAGGCGAGCTGGCGCGCCTGCTTGTTGTTGCAGTACATGAGCGAGTTGAGGTAGCGCGTGTTGCAGTAGAAGTGGCGCGCAGACTGATACTGATGCTGGCCGCCCGTTTCTTTGGCGCCAGAGGCCAGCACTTGTTGTTGGCGTTGGCTGGCGAGTTTTTGGCTAACATTTTGACTGTTTGGACTTATGTTTGGGCTGTTTTGGCTGTTTTGGTTCATCACAGAGACAGTTGGGGCTTGAGTTGGGGCGGCGCTTTGGTAGCAGTGGAGCTGGATGATCATGACGAAGATCCAGCTGATGGCCAGGAAGACACAGATGAAGAGCAACTCGATGAAGGTGTCGCAGGCCAGGTCGGGCAGCTGGTTGTAGGTGAGGAAGGAGACGATCTGCTGGTTGGCCTCCTGTTCGCGCTGGTTGGCGCTGGCTCGCTGGAGGCGCCGCTCGTGCTCGGCGCGCAACAAGGCCGCTCGGGGGCGCCCATGCTGACACCTTAGGGCGGGCGCCCCAAAGGAGGCGGCCAAATTGCGCTGGCTCTCTGGCTCGGCCGGCCTTTCCAACTGCTGCTCCCCCGAGGGCTGTCCCTGCAGGTGGTGCGCAATGGAGGCGAAGTAGTGGTAGAAAATTGAGCATTCTTCGTCCCTTTGGTCGTCCTCTTGGTCTAGCTGCTGCTGCTGCTCACTGTCTGCGGCAGCCTGCTGGGCCTCCTGCGCGTCCACTGCATAATTGTCGGCCATAAACTCGTACAAATGTTTCAACAGGAAGCTGGTGACTTCGATCATCTTCGAAAAAACCTTCTCTTTTCTTCCCTTTTCTTTTCCTCCTTCTTCTTGTTTCGTCGTCGTCTTCACGCAAACCGAGGGGGCATTCTAGTGGGCCGCTTCACTCGCCACAGACACTCTTTGTTTACCTTTCTCCTGCTTACCCAAAAGACGTGCTCCAAATATCTCTCCGCTCGCTCAATTGGCGATTTCCGGCGATTTTCCTAAAGATTCTGCGCTGCTTCGAGCGCTGGACACACTGGCCAGTTGGAGAAAAGGCTTCACAGAGCTTGACAAAGCTTCACAAAGCTCCAAAATGCTCCAAAAAGCTCCAAAAGGCACAAATTGCGCAAACGGAAACACCCAAAGAGGCCCCTAAATCTGCACTCGAAAATCTCACTTCCGCCTCCACAGACTGTCTCTAGTTGGCGGCCTCTGCTTGTGGCGCGTCTCTCAGTGTGTCAGGCAACTCTTCTGGCTCGGCGGCCACTTAGCTCAGCCGATCCCAATCGACAGCCGATTTCTCTCTCGCCAAGCTACTATCTCGCATTTAGCTCCCCCACAGACAACTGCTAATTCCCACTCGAGACACTGGCCGATGAATGCAACTGTGCGGCTCTTCTCTCTTGCTCTGCTTTCGCTTCTGCTCGCCTCTGCTCGCTGCAGACTGTCTCTGGCGGCTTCTCGTCCGGCGGCCAAGCTCTAGCTTGTGGGCGATCCTTTTCGGTCAACGAACGAACGGAGGAACGAAGGAACGAACAGGCCGCTCAGCTGCCGGGCGCACCTTGCCGAGCGGCTTCACTTTTGCCGTTCATTGGCCTCGGCACACTAAGCAGCAGCTCTTGGAGACTTCTGGCAGAGGCGGACGCTGAAAGAGAGAGAGAGGGCCAAAGAGAGGCGGGAAAACAAACAGACAAACTGTGGCCCAGAGAAGCACTGTGCCAGCTGTGCTTTTGAGACTGCTGCTTTTGGGACTGCTGCTGCTCCGACGCACACTTGTTGACGGGGCTCAGCGTGGGACTAATGGCGCACTATAATCTCCTTTGCTGCTCTCTGTGTCTCTCTCTCTCTCTCTCTCTCTTTCTGGCTAGAAGAACTGAAAAGTCGGCACTTTTGGAAGTCGCAGATTGGGGCTTAGAGCTAGGAAATTGGCCAGAGCAAGCGGGCAGGAGAGAGCGCCGCTGTGTGCTCCCAGAATGGGATCGAAGAACAGGCTTCGGGCCGGCCGAGAGCGCCGCCCACAAGCTGCGCCCACAAGCTCACCTGGGCTGCCGGTTGGCGAGCTGTGGCGGCTGGCAAAGTGGCAGAGTGGTGGTGGCCCTTAGGGTGGTTGGCGCTCGCTTTCAGCCGCTTTCAGTCGCTTTGAGTCGGCCCAGAGCCCAGCCCAAGCAGAAGGCAGACACCCACAACAAGAACTCTCGCTT
>Ga0058701_10000976_pt1 | contig 19703 bp, 26 predicted proteins | sample AgamicOrMae_FD_97039 | JGI IMG/M metagenome (GOLD analysis project Ga0058701, IMG submission 97039) | Agave microbial communities from Guanajuato, Mexico - Or.Ma.e | ecosystem: Host-associated > Plants > Phyllosphere > Phylloplane/Leaf | place: Guanajuato, Mexico | collected 2012-06-04
AGTATGCTTTGTGGCCCGCCCACTCTGATATTTCTCAGGAAATATAAACCTATTCCGACTGCAATCAACGTTAATACTATCGGTGTGACGCTAGGTCTCTCGTAAACAATCGTTACCTCATTACCTGGACTGATGCCGATCGTCCTTTCGAACTCGCGTACTTTGATTTCAAAGTTGTTTACATTTGGAACTTGGAGGATGTAGTTCCTCATGATGGGCCTGAGACCATTGATTATGGCTCCTTCATGCAGAATGACACGAACAATGTTTGTGCCTGGATCAATTATGATTCTTTCCACTTCTCCTTTGGCGAGCATTTGGTAACAGAACTGATTCCAATTGATGTACACTCCGTTTGGAAACTCGCCGAAAGGGTTCGCGCTCATAGTCTGCACTCTCTGATGTCTGTTCATGGTATCGTCGAGAGGAGGTGCCGCCGAGATACCCATGGCGGCAAAAGTCAACCCCCATGGTAGGGTTTTTCTTGTGTGTCTGTGCCTAAAAATGATACGAGCACTCTGGAAGAGCTGCTCCCTGCCAGGCCATCTAGATAAGATCGATCTCAACATAGTAATAATGCACGTTCAGTGTTATCATTTAGACTCTCTCCGGATAATAACTACGAGAGGTGTTAGTTGCAACAAAAATTGTAAATATCTCGTGGGAAATAGTAAACAAACAGAATTGCGTGCTCAGAACGAACTTGCTTCAAGCAAGCGCGCAGCGGGCACTTCAGAATACTCATCACGGGGACAGAAGAATTGTTCACCAAGATGCGGCACCTACTGTCATCCACATATGTCACAGAGTCAGCAAAAGACTAGGATTTTAGATTTTTCATGCCATGATATCAACAGAGACATGATGTTCCGAAACGAAATATTGAAATGAGAAAAGCCTAACTATTGCCCCGAAATGATATCCTGGTTCAGCTAGATGGAGCGTTGGCAAGGCTTGTCGAGCAATCGGCCAACCGCCTCATGTTGATTCTAGGCAATAAGATCGATAGGCCATAAGCCACAGGCAGAAAGGAGTCAATACCATGCAAGCGTCTCAAGTTTCCACTTGTTCACTATCGTACGTGTATATAGGGTTTAATGAGTTTTAGATGAAAGGTGTCTATTTCTGTCTTCCGATAATCTTTACTAACATGAAGTGGAAGATTTCTTTCGGTATATGCGTCTCGTTGGTGAATTTATCAATCATAGCTCGTAATTCGGCAATAGATTGAACTTCGTATTCCTTGTAGATTGTTTCAATATTTAATTCTCCATAAACCTTTTTTATAGATTCAACATTTTCTCTCTCCTTTCGAGCATAGTTTTCTTCGAGAATTTTCCTCTGTGATTCATTAGCTAGTGATAAAGCCGTAACAATTGGCCAACAACATTTTCCCTCCTCGATATCAGTTCCAACCTTTCCCATTAAAGAGGGATTGCCGAAACAGTCTAAATAATCATCTTGAACTTGAAAAAATTCTCCCATCCTCCTGAGGATAACGTCCGCTTGCCGATGGATTTGCTTATCGAAAATTCCCGACATTAGCATGCCTAATCTCACTGGTGCGGAGAATGAATAGAAAGCGGTCTTATAATCTATGATTGTGTTATACTTTTCATTGGTAAACTTTTTCAGATCTGGAACTTCACCAACTTTTGCACAGGACTTTAAATCTAAACATTGGCCCATGGTTGTGCGTAACATAGTGTCAAATATTAGATCATTTATGTCATTGTAGTAGGCACAATTGAAAAAATGTTTCCTCAATATGTAGAAAATGGTCTGTTGCATGAAAAATGAATCATTGATGGCTATATTGCCGACGTTTTTCTTCAAATGCCAACATTTCTGGCCGCGTCTTGTTAACGATTCATCCATAATGTCATCTAGGATCAAAAAGTGCGTTTGCAACATTTCTATACACCAACCAATTAATCTTGCACGATAAAGATCAGGTTTTTGATTGAAGTGCTGGCATAATATCTTGTGTGTCATGACAACCGCTAATCCACGATTTCTTTTCCCATGTGGTAAATTGTAATAGATCGCTTCACGGAACCATGCTAGTGCACCAGAAATCTCTTTGGCCTCATTTCCATTGTCGATGTGGAATATATCCAAGGAGGTAATATCGGCCACAAATGGATCGAGCGCCTCATTGAAGGCCTCGGCCTCCTCTTGCTCACTGTTATTATTGATATCCATTGGTGGAAGAGGGGAGAAAGTTGAGGCTGTTGCTGGTGTTGCGGATGTGGAAGTGATTCCTCTCGTCATTTCGATTCATTGATTGAGGGTGATAGTTGTTAATCTGGCACGGATTCCTCTCTGGTCGGCGACCAAATGGGACTGGAAAGGAGAAATGCCACTATACTCTGGGAGGAGCAGCGAGAGAGAGAGAGAGAGATAGACAGATAGAGAAGAAGCGAGTGGAGCCACACAGACAGACACGGGTTGGGGCGCACGCACTCACACAGACAGACACACACACACACACAGATTCACAACAAACGTCAACGTGACATTGAAATTCAGTTTTCTTGCGGCGCCAAAATCCCGCTACACATCTGCGGCGGCTGTGTGCCAAATGGGGGAGTTCGCGTGTTTTCAGCCACGACAACAAGAAAAAACCCCAACCCTTGGGCACAAACACCGGGTGCGTGCGTGTGTGCGAGCGTTCATCAGAAGCCAGCCAGTCGGCCTGTGCGTTCGTCTGTGCGTGTGTCATGGAGCGCCTCATGCGTGCGGGGCAGAAGTGGGGTTCGATTGGCTGGCAAAGGGCGGAGCCAGCGGGCTTTTGCGCCGCCGCGCTGGGCAGCCAAGCGGCGGCGAGCACTAAGCAGCGAGCAGTAAGCAGTGTAAGCAGTGAGCAGTGAGCAGTGAGCAGTGAGTCAGACAGACACAAACACACGTTTCACAGTGCGCTCACTCACTTTGCTGGCCTGCGCCAACCGGACGTGAGCCGGTTCATTTTTTCTCCAGCATGAAAAGGCCACAACGAGCACATGTTGTTCTTCCTCCTCTCCGCTCGGTCGCTCTTCCTCTGGGGCTGCCCATGCGACGGCGCGCCCTCACTTGTGGGCGGCGTCGGTGCTCGCCTAGTGGCGCTGAGAGACGGCGGCCCGTTGGCTGAGCGGCGCGGCGCCGTGGCCTCAATTTGGCATCAATTAAAGGGACACGCTTTTAATTGGGCCAGCGAGGCGGAGCCGGGCGAGATGATAGGGCTTCTGGCTGGCTTGGGAGGGCGAAAATTGGAACAGAAGAAGTGGTGCAGCAATGGTGGAGGAGCGATGACAGAGGAAAAAGGAATAAGCGATGGGGAGTGAGCATGGGCTTATTGGGTCGGCGTCGCTTGTTGCCGCCGATACTTAGCTCTGGGGTGGTGGTGGGGCTAAGGGTTGGGCTGAGAGATCGAGAGAGTGCATTTGGGCTGATTTCTGGCCACTTGTTGTTGGCCGGGCGTGAGTCATGACTCATGAGGAGTCATGAGAGGAGAGGAGAATGGGGGTTAATGAAAACAAGAAGATGCGGCTAAGGAGCGGCGGCAGAAGCAGAGGCAGAAGTAGCAGAGCAGCAGCACACTACGCAGAGCAGGCAACTTGTTTATGGAGTTGGGCCAATGGTAATCTGTGCGCGAGATGCCGCCTGCAACTGTGTGTGCGAGCGAACGAGCAGCCTGCCTCTGTGCGCACTGCTGGCCTCCTTTGGGCACAGCGCTGGCTGCAGACGTGCTCCACAAGCAAGTGCAGTGCGCGCACGCCAACAGCTCCCCGCCGGCTCCTGCGCCTCGCCACTCTGGCCGCCGCTCGCCAAGACCGACCACTGACCACTGACCACCAGCCACCAGCCACCAGCCACTGGCCGCTGGTCAAAAGGTCGACCAAGCAACCGGTCAGTCCAGTCGGCTGTTGGGCGGGCCGGCAAGCGAGGAGGCGTTCGTGCTCGCAATATGAATGATTGAAGTGGGCCGATGAAAAGCTGCCCCCGGCCTGCCCACTGGCGCCCAGCTCAATCCTTCCGACCTTTTCTGGGCCGCCATTTCCATTCGGCCTCGAGCGAGCCGCCTCCACCGCTGCGCTCAGCCGCTGCGCTCAGCCGCCCAAAGCGCCGCAACCAGCGCCAAAAGCTCGCCGCCGCCGCCGAGCTCGCCGGCCGCAGGACAGCGCTCCAGATTCGCTAATTAGCTGCTCGGCGAGCTCGAGAGTTTAGCTTGCGCAAGATTCCAGCTTGCGCAAGAGTCCAGCTTGAGAAAGAGTCTAGCTTGAGAAAGAGCTCGAGAGTTGAGCTCGGTGTTTGGCGGCCAAACGGGCGCCAATCGGGCGAGATGGCGAGCTGCTCAAGGCCATCGAGCATCCCTGGAGCTTGGGATGGCCAGACTGCCGCTCCTAAGGGTTGCGAGTGGCATCTGGCGGGAAGGCGCGCGAGGACTGCTCATTTGATCAGCCGATCAAATGCGCCCGCTCGTCAACGCAGAGCCGCCGGCCACCTGCCCGAAGGGCACGCGGCGCGCGCGAGCCGCAGGAGCCCGCTGATTAGGTTTGTATGCCGCTCGCGCCTAAGGGTCGCCACTTGGCGCCACTCGGAGGCGACTCCGAGCCGACTTGGCGCCCGCCAAGTGTCTGCTAATGGACGATGATGCGGCCACTTCCTTCCGGCCTCCATTGGCACTTCCATTTCCACTCTGGCGCGCGCTCGCTCGCCCGCCTTCCGCTCGCCAGTCGCACTCTCAGAGGCCATCTTGACTCCAATTTGCGCCCCTACACAATCGGCGCCCGATCGGCCAAGTGCACGCCGGCACGAGCTGGCTGCCAAGCGAGCCAGTGGGCCGACAAGCGAGCGCTGGCAAGACCAACAATGGGCCGCTTTTTGGCCCACTTCTAACGCTCGTTGGGGCCCACCTGGTCGCGGGAGCCAGTCTGTAGCTCCAGATCAGGAGAGCCCAGTGAAAAGTGGCGCCCTTTGGCCACCAGGGGGGCTCAGTTTCCACCCAGATCGAGAGCAGGAAAGGGCGGCGGAGAATCTAATTGACTGGTTGAGGAGGAGTGAGGTCGAGGAGTCTTGCTGACTGGCGGCCTGACTGGAGTGAGTGTGTGGGCGCCCATTTGTCTGGCCGACTTTGACGTCCATTTGTCATGCGAGAGAGTGGCGTGTGAGTGCGCAGTGTGCCGCTGGAATGGGGCGTGTGAGGTGCAGCCTCGCGGGGGCCAGTCAATCGTGCCGGCGGGCCAATGAAATGGCGCAGAGTGTGCACCACTCTGGAGGCCAGAGACTAGGCCAGAGACTAGGACGGGCGCTTTCACGCCCACAGTTACACAGAGGCCGACATTTACGAGCAGCGGGCCACTGTGTCAGAGTGCAGGTTTGGCCGCAGTGCACACTGTGTGCACTGCGCGCCAGCCTCGCAGTGCAGAGTTCTGCACTGCACACTGCCTGTAGGAATATCTGAATGCCGCGCGCTGCCAGCTGCGCCCAATGTGTGCACCATGCGTCAAAAGTACGGTGATAAATTTCCGTACGGTACTGCGCACAAATGTAACCCTATTTTTGACGCAGTGTGTGCACTGTGTGCATTGGGCGTGCACTGAGCGTGTACTCTGCCACTGGGGCGCCCTTAGTGTCCCTCGCGAGACCCAGCAAGCCGGCTGCCAAGCTCGCCCTCCAACTGGTGGCCCCTCCGCCTGGCCAGGAGCACACTTCGGCGGAATTAATCAAGTTGATTGCTATTGTTTTCACCCCTTTTGCACCTTAATTTTCGGCCCACTCGCTCGTTAACTTTTCACCAATCGGCAGAGGGCCCCCCCCCTCTGCCTCTGCCTCCAACCGTCGCCCCTCCCAGTCCAACCAGAGCCAAGCCCCGACGGCCGACCTCTGGCACAGTCTCCCAGTTGAAATGGTAAGCTGGGTGGCCCACTTGGGGTTGGCCCAGTGGGTGCAAATCAATCAAGTGGGCCGCCCGGGTGGAAGTTGGGGGCTTTTCCAATCAGGAGTGAGCAGTTTGCTTTCGGGGGGCACTCGCCAAGCGCCGAGCAGTCGGTTGCGAGCGCCGAGCAGTTGGGGGACAATTTCGGCCAGCGGAAGTGGGCCGGAACTCGGCCGATTCGTCGGGGGCGCGCAAGACTGTCCCCGGCGAGGAGCTGGCCACAAGTTGCACTCTGCGCGAGGAGCTGGCCGGCCGGCGCCCCCGCCAGCTAATGAGCTAATGGTCGGGCTCATAATGAGCCGAGAGGCCGCGCAGGAAGCGAGCTCGGCCAGTGTCCAGTTCCGGCGGCGGAAGTTTTGCCGGCTCTGTGGGCACTTTGTCCGATGTTCGAGAGTGGGCCCAGTCTGTGTCTGTGTCTGTGTGGCCGGAACACAATGGGCGGCGGACCGAAATTGGGTTAATCAGCCGGCCGGCTGCAGAGTGTCTCTGGCGGCAGCTCGTGGCAGTTCAGCGGCGAGTGCACAGCCCCAGAGTGTGGCCTCAAACTGGCGGCAAGATCGACCAGAGTCTTGCCAGACAGTGTCTTGTGGGGGCACCTGGTTTGCATCAGGCGCCAGTTTGCAATTTTGCATCCAAATGGGCCCAGTTTCTGTCTCGAGTTTCGTTTCGGTCGCATTTTGGGACTCTTTTGGGCGCATTTTGGATACATTTTGGGCACATTTTGGATACGTTTTCGTCGCATTTTGGATACGCTTTGGGCCAAACGCGAGAGTTTGGCCGAAAGTTTGTGCAAATTTGGACGAGCTTTTGGGCGCTCGCTGACAAGTTAATGCGGCAAATTCCAAATGATGCTTATTAAATGATTTCTCGGGCCTTGCTGGCGAGCTGTTCTGCGTTGTCTGTCTTTGTGTCTGTCTGGCCGCTTTGTGGAACCCCATTTGGCGACAACAATAACTGGTGGTCTCTGTTGGTTGTTTGTCTCGCTTGGGCGCACGACAAGCAGCAGCAAGACGCCCGCCGAAGCTTTGCAGAGGGCGCCTCCTAAGCCAGTCGCCGGGCTCAGTTCTGGGCGAGGTGGCGCGACCTTAGGGCTGGCGCCAGTTCGGCTGCCAATCCGCAGACGCGAGCTAAGCGCCGGCCGTGCCGCTCACTCGAACTGCAGCAACTCGAAGTGCAGCAGCGGCCCCAGTGGGCCTCCTTTGGGCGCCCTTTGGGGGCGGCTGGTGAGCGCTCAAGCAAATGACAGGCGGCCGGCGAGGCGCCTCGAAGGGCGACAAATAAGATGCTCCACTAGACACTTGGCACATTTGTCTGCCGGCGCTTGGCTGCAGCTCGCGCGTCTCGCTCGATGGGCGAGCTCGGCGGGCGCGGCCAAGCTAAGCGGCGGCCGCCAGAGAGAGAGACTGTGTGTGGGGCGACCAAATCGCAGCGGAGGAACAGCAGCAACAAGGAGGGAAAAAAGAAAAACAACAACAACAGCTTGTCACCTTTCGCGCCTTTGGGCGAGCTCGCCAAGTGAGCTGGGCGACAATCTGGCATCATTGTGCCTTTTCAATTTTATGCAGCCCTACTCTGAGCTCTAGACTCTGAGGGGGCTCAATGGGAAACTGGCGCGCGTCAGTGGCCTAATGGCGGCTCCTAAGGGCCGCCCCTTCGGCCTTGGTGCTTGGTCGTTGGGGCGCGCCCACAAGGCCGCCACTGGCAAGCTAGCTCGCCCACTGGATTGCCAGCCAGCCAGCCAGCTTGCCAGCGAGCTAGCTTGCCAGCTAGCTCGCCCACCGCAGACAATGGTGAACAGCGGGCACACATGCGCCACTGAGTCCCAAGCGGCCAGAGTGGGCGGCCTTTGTTTTGCTTTGCGCGCGCCGCTTTCCATCCATTGCTTAATCCGATTTCCCTGCTCTTCCGCCGGAAGCAAAGCCCGGCGGCTTGGGAATCATTTGGCGCTGGTGCAAAGTGTAGGTGCGCCTTGCTGGCAAAGCGCCGCACACGAGCACAAATGGGGCCTCTTTCACGCAGACACACAAATCGGGCGACACATTTTGCACTCGGCCGGCGCTGGCCATTTGTTTAATGATATTTCGCCACCCAGTCGAGCTTGGCCGCTGGCTGAGCTTCTCTTTTCGGGCTGGACTCGAATCGGAGCTTGCCAGTCGCTCGAGCCAGAGAGTGTCTCTGAGAGAGAGAGAGAGAGTGCAGCTCAGGGCGACCAAGTTCAACAGAGTTCAGCAGAATTCATCCGAATTCATCAAAATTCTCCCCCCACGCCAATTTTAGCCTCCAGCCCAAAGGCTCCAGCGCGACACACTCTCAGCCCAGCTCCAGGCCGCCTCGCCAGAGCTAAGCTCGCGCCGTCAAGCTCACGTGGGCGCAGAAAAGGGCCCAACCACAGGCCGGAAGTGGCGCGTGTCTGGCCGGGTGGCGAGCGCGTGCAAATTGCCCTTAGGGCCGGAGGGCACCACGAGCTCCCAGCGAGACGAGCGACGTGCAAATTGACACCAATTTTTCGCCCCACTTCATCTGATTGGGGCGAAAAGTTGCCCCAATCAAGCGCGTTGCTCATTTGCTCCAAACTGGACTGGCTGACACGCCATGTCAGCAGCGAGACGAGGACGAGCCTTTGGGGCTTCCTCTGGAAGAGGGCTAGTCTTCCGGCCAGTTGGAGCTGGCACGAAAGCTGACGCCTAATGGCCGGCTGCCTCTTTTGACCCTGAACGGGCCCGCTAATGAAGGAGCGAGCGACAAAAATGGCAACAAAACTGGGCGCTGTCGAAACGTGATCAAAGGTTCACATCCGCCAGACTTGAATTGATACCAAACAGGACACCTTAGGGCTCCTGTTTGCTCTGCCTGTGGCCTCGCAACGTGCTGCCTGGCGGCGTCATTTCCGCCGCTCGACTGGAGCGCCTCGCAGAGCAGCCCAGACGGAAGCCAGACACATGGAAGAGTGTCCCTTATTTTGGCCAGCTAACCGGCCAGAGACGCTCCTCGGCCACACTCGAGCCTGTCTCGGCCGGCTGCTCGCTCGTCTGGAACTGTTAGTCGCGCAATTACACACTGCCAGCCGCTGCACACACCTACAACTGCTACCTGTTGATGAGTGGCCAGTTTGGGCGCAAACTGGCGGCCAACAAGCAGCAAACGAGCGGCGGACGAGCAGCAGCCCCAAGGTTATCCAGTCACGCGCTCGATTGGGCTCCCCAATCAGGCGGTGATTGTGCACGAGGCGGCCGGCGAGCCAAAGTGAGACGCTCACGAAGGGCGAGCCAAAACGTCTCTTTGGCCGCTCTTTTTCTCGCCACTTGCGCTCCACTAGCTCCCGGCGCCAAGCTCGCCGCTTCAATTTGGGCTTCCCACTGGCCGCCGGAAGTTTGCAGACCAGAGAGGAAAGAGGCTCAAGGTGAGGGCCACTTGGGCGGACTTGAGCAGAGACTGTCCCACGGCAGAGGAGCGAGCAGCAGAGACTAGGAGAAACTGCAGAGTGCAGCCAGTGTGCAGGCTGCCAGAACACAAACAAAGGAAACAGATTGTGCTCCTCCTTTTGCTTCCTCTTTTGCTTCTCCAAGTCTCTCTCTGCTCGTTACCATTTTTCCACGCCTGCTTGCTTCTCTCTTTCTGGGCTTCCTCTTCTCTCTGCTCAGAAATCCACCCGCTCACTGGCCGCCCAAGAGTGTCTATACTTCTCCTCTCTGCTCACTCTCGATTGCACGAGCTGCTGCTGCTGGGCGGCCAACAAAATGAGCCTCAACACACACACAAACGGCCGTCAACAAAGCTCGCACTCCGCCGGCCATTAATAATACTCACTCGGCGGCGGCAGCAGCACACCCACTCACTGCATCCAGTCAAGTACGCTCCACTCTGCGCCCTTCCAGCTGCAGTCTGAGCGCGCAAAGGACTGCACAGAGCCGCAGACTGACTGCAGTTCGCAGATGGCGCATAGGGGCGCACGGGCGGCCTCCAAGTGCAAGTGCATGCATCTGTGTGCTTTTGCGCACTTGAGTCGAGGCGCCTCTTCTGCTCGCTGGCTCAGAGCAGCTTGCTCAATGGCGGATGATGGACAATCAGTGGACTTGCATGGCCGCCAAATGGGAGCCCAACTGGCAGCTGCTCGCCGCAGATAAGCAGCCGGCCCACCTTGAGCTTTGGGGACTTGTGGCGTTGCGAAATGGGGCGCCACTTTTTGCGCCCACAAGCCCAAGCGGCCAGTTAAATGGCGCCCCCGATGCTTCCGGCCGCGCGAGGCTAGTTCCAAGCAAAGGGCCGGCCAAATTGGCAGCCAAAGATCACAAACAAATGGACCAAAATTGGACCCATTTCTGAGCGAGCTGGTCTGAAAGAGAGAGAGACTGCTGCTCGATGGGCACTTTTCGGAATGCAGCGGCCACCACTAATTGGCAATTAGTGGGCGTTTTGCCAAGTTCATGGCGCGCACTTGTTAGGCGCCACGAGGGGGCGACAAGTGCCCGTTTCCGATGAAGCGCCGGTGGCAAACTACTGCGGCGGGCGACGTGCCGCAAATGGGGCGCCACCTAAGGGCCGGCTGCAGTCCGCAAGCTGCAACTCGCCTCGCTCCTTTGGGCCACTCGCCAGCAGCACCTGGAGAGTTTGTTTGTTTTTTTCATTCCATTTCGTTCGGGAGGAAAAAACAGTTTGCGCTCGGCGGCAATAATTTGAGCCAAATTATTGCCGCTGCCTCGCTCAACAGCAAACCCAAACTTGCCCACCAATAACTCGCCGCCGACTGGCTGCAGATAACAAGCTCGCCGGCCATAAATGAGCGGCTTTTTGGCCGGCCGGAAGTGGCCGAAAGGAGCGAATTTTGCCTGAAGTTTTGGCCGCAATTTTGGCTGAAGTTTCGCCTGAAGTTTTGGCTGCAGTTTTGCCAGAAGTTTTCGACACTAGTTTGGACAGTGGTAGACATTAGTGGTAGAGGAAAGGTTGTTTGGGTGCCGAGTCGAGTTGAGCTGAGCTGAGCTGAGTTATGTTTTAGTTATTATTTTGCTCACTGTTTTCTTTGCCGCCACTCTTTTGTCATTGTTTTCCTCTTTATCAGCGCCTTATTATCCCCAAGCTTACCTTTTTGCGCCCTCTAGTAAGCCACTTCCTCTCGCCGGGCGGCTCTTCCGCCCGGCAACTAGCAACTCGTCGCCCCCAAAGGCCCACAGAGACAGTCTCTGGCGCTAGTTTAAAAGTCACCAGGTGCATCTAATTGAGTTTGCCGCCAGCTCGCCCGCACGGCGCCCCTGCCAAGCTCCAGCCCTAGTCTCAGGCAACACGCAGCGTTGCAAGCCGCACGCACGCGCCCATCTTGGCCCATAACTCGGCACGTGTTTCCGCTTCCGGCGAACTGGCCTTCCGGCTGGACCTGCTCGGAGGCTGCCCTCTCGCAGACTGTCCACCGTGCTTTGTGTGTCTCTGGGCGAGCTCTGCCCGGGCTCTGCAAGGCGGCCGAGGCCAGTCTGTGGCGGTCGACTGCTCGTCGACTGGAGGCCAAGCTGCTGGGCCCGTTTGGCGGCCCGCGCGGCGCGTGCTAATTGGCGCCGCAGACGAGCCTCGGCGACACGCGCGCTCGGCACGCAGCCCAACACGCGAGCAGCTCGCTGGGCCGCCGGAAGCTTAGCTGTGGGCCACAATCTGGCTCTCGTGGAGCCCAATTGGCCGCGCTTGTCGAGCGGCCGGCGTGCAGCCCGCGCGCATGACCTGCAGCCGCTCATTTGGACTTCTCTCCAGCCCCACTTGTCGCCCCCATCTCCTGGCCCAGTCCCCGTTCGTCTGCCTTGACGGTGGCGCTGCTGGACGCAATCTGATGATGAGCCGGCCGCGCGAGGCCGCCTTATCAGACATTAGGAGCGGCTGTTGGCTGAGTCGTGCGCCTGGAGACTGTCGTGCTCTTGCAAACTGTGTCTCGTGCACTAGAGACTAGCACAGAGACAGTAACTGTGTCTCGTGCCAGAGACTAGGACAGAGACTCGTCCCAGTCCCAGTCTCTGTCTCTCTCGCGCTCCAGAGATCTTCTGCTAACTGCCGGCCTGACAGGCAGCCAGCCGGCCGGCCTTGAGGGGCCAAAAAGTGGGCTGGTTCCCATTTGGCTCGCGTGCCAGCCAGAGACAAGCCCAGGGGGCCGAGGGGCCAATTTATGGGCCAGAATCCGGAAGAGCAGCCAGAGGAGTGGCCGAGCGGGAGCGGCTGAAGGAGCTCGCTTGCCACAGTCTTCGGTAGCCACACTCTAGCTTGCCAGAATCTAGCTTGCCGCACTCTAGCTTGCCACAGGCTGGCCAAACTGGTGTCTTGAGAGACCTTAGGAGACCTTAAGAGAGTCGTGCGGCCGGCCAATGCAAACAAGTGGGGCCGAGTTTGCGCCGCCGAGCAGAAGAGCGCCGCCCAGACGGCTGAGACACGCGCGCCCTTCCCGCAGGATGTCTGCGGCGCTCGCTCGCTGGCTGCTCGCTCGCTGGCGCCGGAAGACAATGGGCGAGCTCGCGACAAGCCGAGCGGAATTTAATGAAGATTTGGGCCCCAAAGACAGTCCAAAAGGAGCCCAAAAGCAGTCCGAAAGGAGCTCGGAAGAGGGCGAGTTGCGTGCGAGCTCCTTTTGCTTTGCCCTCTCCTTTTGGGCCCATTGTTTGCGCGGCTGCTTGACGGAGGCGCGCGCCACGCCCCAGAGCTTAGCTGTGCGGGGCGGCCTCATCATCTTGGGCGAAATTTCAGTAATTTTGTTTCAATAAAACAAACTCCTTGCCAGCTCTCGGGCGCTCATTATGGCCCCCCAATGGCAGAGCTCTGCTGGCCTTGCGAGCTGGCCGGCCGAGCTTCTCTCGAGCTCTGCAAGCTTGACAGCCTTCGCCTTCAGTTGAAGCCCAGCGGAGACAGTCGTCGAGGGGGCGGCTTGAGGGGCGCCAGTTGCGCACGAACAGACTGTTCGTCGTCGTAGACTGTCTCTGGCTGGCCTCTAGCTCCAGTTGTGTGTGTTTCCGCCTTGGCGCCGCTCACACTCCAAGGCCCAAAGGGCGGCCCTAAATGAACACGAAACGGGCAGCAGTTGTCCGTTGGGGCGAATTTTTTCCTCAAAATAGCGCCGCTTGTTCGCCGCCAGCTCGGCGCTGTCCAATTGTCTCGGCCGCTCGCGAACTTACTCGCTCACAGACAAGCTCAGGCACACACGCGCGCGCGCCCCCAAGACGTCCGGCCGGCTGGACAAGCGGCGACATTAAGGGTCCAGTCTGCGCGTCATTAGGCCGCACACAGTCTCCACCCACTCGCAGACCTTCTTCGCAGGCTCAAATGGGACTCTCCAGGAGGCGAAGTCGCCCAGAAATGGTTAGCCACACTCGCCGGCAAGCCACACTCGCTAGCAAGCCGCCAAGCTCAGATCCAGGCCGCAAGATTGGACAGTGGCGGCCGGAAGTGGGCGGAAGTGGAAAATTATAAACTCCATCGGGGCTGCGAGAGAAGCTGGGAGAAGTTGGGGCGAGTTGCGGACGCTAGTTGGCCGCTGGGAGAGTCTGCAGTTCGGCAGGAAGTGGCGAGCATTCGCGCTGGCTGCTGCCACTTTGCCGCCAGCCACTGAGGAGCTTCCGTCGCGTGTGGGCGCCCACAGAGAGCCGCAGCTTAGGGTGCGCGCCAGCAAGTCAAATGAGCTCATGGCGGCTCCACTTCCGCCGCACTGGCGCGCAGTCCGACTACTTTGGACGCCCCTCAAAGCGCCTCCTCGAAGCACATCCACAAAGCGGCCCCTCTGGAGCCACCTGTCTCAGTGGCTGTCTAATGTCGGCCGAGCAGTTGCGAGCAGTTCGAGTTGGGGGCCCTCGACTGTCGTCTGGGCGGCGCATTCAATTTGGGTGCCGATAATTGTGCGCCGGAAGAGTGGCGTTCGCGAGTGGCTCCTAGAGAGCTGGAGCTTCTGGAGCTGCTCGTCGCCCGCCGAGACAGCTCGGTGGCTGTCTGAACGCGCAGGCAGAGCCGCCGAGCTGGCCGGGCGGCCAGTCCATTACGTGCAGGTGCACTCTACAATACAACTTAAATGCTCATTAGCGCCTTTGAGGCGAGTGCGCTCACTGTGCTCAGCGTTCAGTGTGCTCAGTGAGTTCAGTGCGCTCAGTCCGCAGGCTAAGGTGCGCCCGCAGCTCGCGCAGTTTGAGTGCATTCTGTGCACTCAAACTGAAACTCGAACACTCAGCCGGCGCTCACAAGCAGTCGCAGGCAGTCAGTGCTAGGCAGTCACTGCGCGCACTCTGCGCTGAGCAGACTACTGCACTGCACTGTGAGCGCACACTGAGCACACTGAGCACACTGAGCACAGTGAGGCGCCTCAGCAGCCGCATCACTTTTTCCACGGCGCGCAAAAAGCGCCGCCGCCAAATTACTCGCTTCCGGGCCGCCTTCTTCTCAAGCCTCTTTGGCATGCTAATGGGCTGCCAGACGCAAGCTGCGCGAGCTTGACGCGCAACTCTCGCGCTTTGCATGGCGGCCAAGTGTCCGAGCGCGACACGTTCAACAGTGCCCCAGCAGACTGAGTCTCGCCGGCCGCCCAGAGGCAGTGTGTCTCGCCGGCCGACGCTCGTCTGCGGCCGCCAGTGGGCCGCTCGCCCCCGGGATTGCCACAGGCCAGGCTGCGCAGGCGCCTCCTCCAGCTGGCCGGCCGCAGCTCGTCGGCCCTAAGCTCGCGACCGCAGCAACTTTGTTCCCAAACAGCCGCCGAAACACGCGCTTTTGGGGCCGCGATTGCGCAGTGCTCGCGCGCCCCCATTCCCGAGAATCAATATTGCAAACAATTGCATTATGCGCCCGTCTGCTGTCTCGCCAACAAGCCCAGCAACTAGCTCGCCAGCCAACCATCGAGCCAACAAGCTCGCCAGCCAACCATCGAGCCAACTAGCTCGCCCACACTAATGGGCGCCAGTGGTGCAGTAGCGCCGGGCGGCCACTCGGCGGCAACTGTGTGCGCGGGGCCACTTCATTGGGCGGCCCAATTGTGACAGTGAGCGGCGCGCGCGTCACACTCGCGCAACTCGCCCCCAAGTGCAGCAGTGCGCAGCAGCCGCACACACTCTCCAGTGGCCAACTCACAGCGCCCCACTGCTCCTCCTCCTCCTCAAGACAGCGCGCCGGCGGGCCCAAATTGTTGCTGGCACCCAAGCGAGCGGCCAGACACAGTCTCCGGCGACTTGGGGCCACTTCGCCGCCCAGTTGGCGCACAATTCCCCTTTGATCTGCGTCAAAAAGCGGCCAAAAGGTGCAAAACTGGCCCAATTTGTGGGCCCAATTCCACGATTTTGCCGCCGAAGGACAAGCGACCAAAAATAGACGACGACAAACACAACAAGGAAATCACATCGAGAGAGAGAAAAAGAAAAAGGAGAGAATTTTGCACGTCAAAACGAAGCCAAAAGAGGAAAACTAACAGAAAGAGCTAAACAAAAACAACAACAGTCTGCAAAGCGACAAAAAGAGCACACCAATTACAGAGAAATAGAGAGCGAGAGAGAAAAACAAGCAAACGAAAACAAGGGCCAACCGGAAACGGAAGCGCCGCCAACCTGCAGGCAAGCCTTTGGGTGCGGCTAAGCTGGAGGGGGCGACTTGGGCCATCGAGCGGCCGTTGGATGAAATTGAATTTGAAGCTCGGCTTGGCGGCGGAAACTGGCGCAAGCAGACAGAGAGAGAGACAGAGAGAGAGCGGTGGCAACAGTGTTGCCTGGGCGCCCGTTTTCAGTTCCATTTTAGGCCGGCAGCCCTAAGCTTCGGGGCGCCCTCGCTTGAGACTAGCTCGCCAGAGACTAGCTCGCCAGGTGGCGGCAAGCGAGCGCCGCAGCTTCCCTCAAGCGACGCTCGCTTGAGCCAACTCGACACGAGGCGACACAATTGGGCTGCACACAGAGAGGGGCCACACACAGAGCGGCTGAACAGGCTGAGAGCAGCCGGCCCAGAAAGACAAACAGTTATTGCTCGCATCAAGCGCCAAGCTACTCGAGAAGCAACCTTCGCAGCCAGACAAACAAACAAACAAACAAGCAGACAGACAGACAGACAGACAGACGCACGCACACTCAAGCGGGCGCACACAAACACGAACGCGAACCAGTTTGGAAAGTTGGAGGAGGAAAAAGACAGTTCAGGTGAGTGGCTCTTTGCGGGCATTTGGGGCCCATTTTCCACCAGTTTCCGGCCACTTTTAGGCCCCGCAAAGTGGCCCTAAAAGTGGCTCAAATTGGGAAAATATTTGCCCCCAACTCTTGCCCATTGATCCAAGTGCCAAGTTGCGTGCCCAATCGTCGCCCTTCCCGAGCTCGAGTCCACTTTGAGGCTCGTCTTGAGCTCATCTTGAGCTAGTCTTGAGCGCGTCTTCAGCGCGACTTGAGCTCGTCTTGGGCGCCTCAGTCTCGCCCGCTTCCGGCGCGCCTCCTTGCGCGCAAATTGGTGATTAATTGCGCCCCAAAGGGCCAAGAGTCGGCGCCTAGTCGCTGCCGGAAGAAGTCCTCTGCTGGTCGGCCAGACGCTGCCAGTGGGCCCCTTTGAGCCGGCGCGAGTCAATCCATCTTGAAGCGGGGCCACTTGGTCGCCGGCCAGAGAGGTGGGTGGGCGCCGCAAGTGCCAGTTGGCGCCTCGCCGCAACAGAGCCGGAAGGCACGCCAGTCTGGCCGCGAGACTGTCTCGGTCTCGGCCGGCGGCAGACTGTCGGCGAGATCGATTGATTGTGTCGCTGCGGCCGGCCGCGAGCTCACCTTCCCGCAGGCTCCAGTGTGTGTGCGCGCCAACTAGCACCTAAGCGCCACCGTCTCTCTCTCTCTCTGTTTCGTGTTGGTGGCCCCACCACACGGCGAGCGAGCGGCGCCACCAGCCGTTTGTCGTCGCCCATCAATGATCCATTAGGCTGGGCGGAAAAATTGCTGCCCCTGGGCGGCCCCGTCCAGCTGTCTGGCCGCCCGGCCGTCCAACTGGGCGCCCAGCTGACCGAAACACACACCCACTGCGAGCATGATTAGTGCCTCTCGCCCGCGGGACTTCCGGCCGGCCAACTGGGACTGCGTGTGGCGCCGAGCGTGCATGCAGACACTAGCCACCAGCTACTAGCCACTGGCTCGCTCGCCTTGGGGCCTTGGAAGCCGCGAAACACGCCACCACAGGCCGCCAGATCCATGCCGGCCACTCTGCCTGCGCGCCCACCAGTGCGGGCGCCTGTTCGCTGGCTCGCTCGCTTGCCAGCCGCTCGCTCGCCAGCCGCCCGGCCGACGACAGACCGTTATGGGCCGGCGCCTAATCTGCGCGCCCGCCGACACACGCGTATGGCCGCCGCCTCGAGCCGCCGGCCAACCGGATCGAACGGGCGCCGGGCCGCCAGGGGCCCTCTCCCTGGAGACAGTGTTCGCGGGCGGCTCGCGAGTGGGCGCCGCAGACTAGGGCCGGTGGCTGTGCGGCGGCCGCGCGGCTCCACGCGCGTCTGCCTGTAAGCCGGCCGGCCCCGCACACAGTCTCTGGCAGGCCCAAGTGCGCGCTCCACTGCAGCAGCAGTGCAGAACTGCACACAAAAAGCCGCAGACTGCCTGTCGCGCCCCAGCACCTAAGCGCCGCCGCCTCCCACCTCTCCACTTTGGGCCCGGCGCCTCTTCCGCCGCCCACCTCAACCCTTTTCAATATTAGATTTACGTCTTCTCGGCTTTCATTCTCCCATGCCACTGGGAGAATGCCTTGCCCAAGTCTTGGGCCCAAGCTCTGCGCCGCCGCCCGCCTCTGCCAGACGAGTGAAAAGCCACGCCACAGAGCGGCCCCAGTCCACACAGCTGCACACAGCAAGCCGCCTCTCCACTCTGGCCGCCCGTCTGTCTCCAAGCGCGAGACGCTCCTGAGCCTTTGCCTTCGCCTGTATATATATAGAATATATATAATATATCCAAGTTTACAGCCTGCTCTCAACTCGAGCGCCACTTGTCCCGCCCGCGCGCGCCCTCAGCCGCGACCCGCCCAAGGCCGTCCCGGCCGCAAGCCTCTCCGCTCGGCTGGCCGCTCTCCTGCGCCACTCTCAACTAGCTTGGCAATATTTTTCCACAATATGCTGCCAGCTAGATGGATTGCTGTCGTTAAACTGGAGCCATTTCCAGAGGCGCGCTCGAGAGAGGCCGAATTTGTTCCAAACTGGCTGGCCAGTTTGCGCGCACGAGCCACCGTGTGCGGCTGCCTCTCAGCCGCACATACTCTGCCGCGCTGAGAGGCGCGTCCTCAGCCTCCTCTGCCTCCCCTCCAGCCTCTCTCTCTGGCTCCAGCTCGATGATCAATGTGTGCCTAGGTGCCCAGGTGCCTAGGGGCCAATTTCGGCGCCCCCTCGCTCGAATGGGCGCCAGCAGTCCACAGTCACGAGGCGCCACTCGGCTTTCCGGCGGGCCAGTTGCCAGTGGGCTAGTTGCCAGCGCTGCAAAGCAGTAAGCCGCGCTGGACGACTGGCCACTCATGCAACTGGGCGGCTTCCATGCAACCATGTGGCCAGGCCGCTTTTTCGGCCAACTGTCCAGCACGAGCAGAAAGGGGAAATCTCGACGGATTTCCCAACAGCTTAGGAGTTGTCGCGGCTCCTAAGCGGTAAGCTCTCCCAGTGTGAGCCGCTCGGGCTGCCTGCAGGCGCCTTGAAAGGACGTCCTCCAAACGGCACAGCTGCCCCACTTCCGGCCAGCTCTCCTCCAGCGCTCATTGTCCTCGACTGAATTGGGCCGCAGACTGTAGTCCGCCCAGAAGGCCCCATTCAAGCAGCAAGTTGGGCCCTGCGACACTTCGCCTCATTGGAAACTTTTGAGCCCCCAAGAGAGTGGCCAAATTGGGCCGGCTTCTCGCCGTGACCTATTGATAAATTGCAAATAAAAGACAAACAACGCCCACCTTTCGCCCACAATGCCGCCTCCACTTCTGCGGAAAGCGCGCACTTCTGCTAGACCACAGCAGACACACCCTTACAGTTGACACAAGGGCGCCCACCACTAATGAGCGCCCAACTCTGCTCCTGTTCCGCTCGCCAGACACACGCAGAGAATGGCCACCAAAACCAAAACGTGACCGGAACTGGATGGCTGCCCAATTGGCTTCGATCAGAAGCTCAAATTGGGCGGCCCACAAATTGATCCACCATTCTGTCCTCCTTGTTTGCTCGCCGTCTGTCTGCTCGCTGTCGACCCTCTGACCTGGCCCAAGGCCTCGACTGTCTGCCCGACGCCAACCGGCCGACGCGCCACTCAAACGAGCCGCGGCAAAGCTCCACTGGCGCCCCAGAGTTTCCATCCAGCCGCCTTCCTCCTCTACCTGTTGATGGACAGCCAGAGCTGAGCCTCGGGGCTAAGCGCCGATACATTGGGCGAGCTCGCCCAAGGCCTACCAGTGCGCTCGATTGGGCTTCCCAATTGCCGCCGGAAGTTTGCAGACCAGAGAGGAAAGAGGCTCAAGGTGAGGGCCACTTGCGTGGACTTGAGCAGAGACTGTCCCACGGCAGAGGAGCGAGCAGCAGAGACTAGGAGAAACTGCAGAGTGCAGCCAGTGTGCAGGCTGCCAGAACACAAACAGAGGAAACAGATTGTGCTCCCTCTTCTTTTGCTTCCTCTTTTGCCGCTCCAAGTCTCTCTCTGCTCGTTACCATTTTTCCACGCCTGCTTGCTTCTCTCTTTCTGGGCTTCTTCTTCTCTCTGCTCACAAGGAGAGTGCGTCAGGTATGACGCGAGTTTTTACTTCTTTCATACATGTATGAACTCAGCTCACTCTGCCGAACACGAATATATATATTAGAAATCCAGGTTTTTTGATTTGGACG
>Ga0058701_10000977_pt1 | contig 19690 bp, 13 predicted proteins | sample AgamicOrMae_FD_97039 | JGI IMG/M metagenome (GOLD analysis project Ga0058701, IMG submission 97039) | Agave microbial communities from Guanajuato, Mexico - Or.Ma.e | ecosystem: Host-associated > Plants > Phyllosphere > Phylloplane/Leaf | place: Guanajuato, Mexico | collected 2012-06-04
ATCAACATGTTGCATAATACATACACTATACGAGTATGCAGTCTGCTACATCATAATGCCTTTTGCGCGGCCCCTAGTGGGGCTCAAAGTTTGAAAGTTGAGCTCCATTATGGAGAAAGTAGAGGTCGTATTGTGCTTTTGCGATTTGTTATGCACTTTGTAGACGTTTAGATTGTTGGACGCAAAAGATTAGCCTGCTAACATGTTCCATTGAGAAACTGGAGAGATATTTGTCATTTTTCTAAGTTGCGCCAGAATGGACAATTGACCTGTGGTAGAGAATGCAAACTGCGACAACTGAGGCGCCAGTACGCAAGCTAAAGAGCGCCGTCCTGCAAAGGCTGCAATCTTGACCCTTGTGGGCCCCAGACTGCGGGTCCTCAATAGCTAGTGGGGCCTGTGGTGGAGCAAGCAAAGCCACAATAGGTCTGTGTCTGCTCTCTGAGCATCGTATAGAATCTCCCTATGAGGTGCATTGAGAGTGAACTGATGATTAAGGTGGCGCATGAGTCTACTGTCAGTGATTGTGGGCCATTGGAGCGTCTACTTGCATGTAATAGAGTGAGCAGATAAGCGGGCATCAGTGGACGAAGAAGGGGTGGTGGTCATGCGATGGATGGAATTCGCCAGACGAGGCAGGATTGTATCCACTCGATAGATTACCGTGTCAGCTCCCCCAACGACAGGAGGTGTGATGAGCTCGATTCACAGAGGAGACATACAGTGTGTCACGAATCTCGCCATATCAGCAAATCTCGTGCCCATATTTTCGTGACACACTGTACTGGAGAAGTGTTTAAAGAACTAGGGACAGCATGAGGTCCAAAACATGACTGGTCGTCTTGATGATGTGAAAAGTTACCTAGCAAAGTTTCCCCAATGTTCGCGAATGTAAACAAAAGTAGTCACATCGAGCCAGAGTTATTAATGTGCCCGAACTTCGCATTGCACCGCGCACTCTGCAGAGTCAGTTAAACTGCGAAAATCAAAATTCTATTTTGCTTTTGTGCATTCAGTGTTTTGAACGGCTAGCAGCCAGCTGGTTTCGAGATAAGGTTTTGATCCTATCCTAACAATAGAATAGCTCCAACTCCATCATCTCATAATTCACTATCAAAGCCGTATCTCATTTGATCAACCTCTTTATTGAACAAAAACAAGCCTGAATCCCAGCGCGAGAGATCACTCTCCGTGTCAACTTGGACCCTGTGGACAACCAATTATTACTCACCGTTTTGGTTGGCCAAGGACTAATACTCAGCAAGTCGAAGTAATATATCTCATAATTCCTTCAAGTTGAATTAGAGAATTCCTCCTCTTTCATTATGGGCGCTCTATTGAGTATTTTCACCGTAGGCCAGGTAAGTTTATTGGGCCAGATTAAAAAATTCGACCATAATAACTCTCAGCAGCATAATTAACTCTCTTATATCCATATTTTCCTCAAAATACACAGTTGGCCTGCTGTTGCTCAAGTGCTGCTTGCAGTTTAGCCTGCTCTGGCTGTTCCTCATGCCGTAACTCAACCGCCACTAGGATCATGTATGCCATCATGCTACTCCTGTCGACACTTGTCTCTTGGATAATGCTTTCAGATACGGTACAATCAAAGCTACAGAATGCTCCTTTCTGTAGCTCTATAGATATCTGTAAGAATGTAGTTGGCTACCTCGCAGTGTACAGAATATTGTTTGCCACAACGATGTTTTTTATCATGATGGCAATCATCATGTTCGGTGTCAAGACTTCGAGAGATGCCCGAGCGCCCATACAGAACGGATTCTGGGGTCCAAAGTACCTGATTCTGATCGCAGGAACGATCGGAGCTTTCTTTATACCAGAGTCGTCGAACTTCAGTTCCACATGGATGGTCTTCGGAATGATGGGTGGTTTCTTATTCATAATGATTCAGTTGATTCTTATCGTTGACTTTGCACACAGCTGGGCGGAAAACTGGGTAGAAAAACTGGAAGAGACAGAATCAAAATGGTATTATTGCGGATTGATATTCTTCACACTACTCAACTATCTGGTTTCACTCGTTGCTGTCATTCTTCTATTTCACTACTACACCGCAGGACCCAGCTGCGGATGGCAAAAGTTTTTCATCTCAAGTAACCTTGTACTATGTTTTACATTATCAGTATTATCCATATTACCCAGAATTCAAGAGTCACAGCCCAGATCCGGACTACTTCAATCGTCAATTCTGACTCTCTACATAATGTACCTAACCTGGTCCGCTTTGAGCGGCTCTGCTGACACCGAATGCAAGCCAAATATCTTGAACAACAATGATGCAAATAAGACAAAGACCAGAACCGATACGGAGGCCTTCGTGGGTCTCATGCTATGGTTCATTTGTGTGATCTATTCAAGTATAAGAAACTCAAGTAATAGTCAAGTGAGTCGTCTCAGCATGAGCGACCAAATACTCTCCAAAGACACTGGCGAGACGGGACAAACCGATCTAGAAAGTGGCCGCCGACGGCAGGGAACTTACGACAACGAAGAGGAGGAGGTAGCTTACAGTTGGAGCTTCTTTCATGTTATGTTCGCATTTGCCTCCTTGTATGTAATGATGACCCTCACAAGCTGGAACGACCCATCTGCCTCGGTGCTCGAGTCTCAAAATAACTCCTCATCGATGTGGGTTAAAATGATATCAAGTTGGCTATGTAGTGGACTCTACATATGGACGCTAGTGGCACCCATACTCCTGCCCGACCGGGACTTTTCTTAAAGCGTTCCAACATTCGACACCGACTGATTGACCAGCTCCTATTATCCATACAATACAACCCCTGTGCTGAGATAGCGGTTGTGATCAATCACCACTCGGAGGTCTGCAAATAAAAATTAACTGCCGATTGGCTCGGGACTCAACCTTAGCGTGAACACAAATGGTCGAGAATTCAAGTAGAAAAATTGAATGGATTTGAGTTCAAGCTATAGAGATTATAATCGCGGCTGTAAGATACTATTACCCAAAGTGTAGGAAATCAATAGTGAGAACAAGTCCTGACTCAGCCTACATGCTTGCAGCTCAAAGCTAGTTATATCAAACAGACCAAAAAAGGGTTCATCTGAAAGGTACTTTAAAGCAAAAACTAATCACATCAACTGAGTCAGTTTAACCATCAGAAAGTGTAGCCATGGGTCAAAGTGGGTGTATCTCTGGCCAGGTTTGGTGCTTTATTTGACCGATACCGCGAGATAAGTAACCGGATATTGCGGTCCCGATGAATGATGAACAAAACCTCGCTAACCTGATGTTGTCCCTGTTATGCAACTTAGACGACATGGTTTCACGACATGAAGCACCAACGCTCTCAACTGAGGTATAAATTTGAGACTTGAAACATTAGCCATATTCATTCTCTGACCTAAGCTTTTTTAGTCCCCTCTATCATTGTAACGAAAGAGCATCGCATTATTCTCCCAATCCATTCTTCTCTTGTCATGTTGGACATCTATTCGAAGTTTTCAGGTGCTCGACATCGATCGAAAACTCACCCATGACTCTTGCACCTAACCCCTCGGGTCTACTTCCGAGTCACATTGAGAAAGAAGGTTCCTTTCGGAGGTACTAGTTTAGGCTCAGTCTACGCTTGATGCAGCTTGCTAAAGAGTGTCATTCACTCCAAATCGCGGAAACATATGAGCGATAAGCTGTCTAGAATCGGAAGTGCATAGGATACAGGTTCGTAAATCACGCATGTAGCTCATCAGCGAGTGAATCCTAAAAGGGGGCATTGAATATGCGTAAGAAATCATCAAGAGCAGTCTATCTTGCCACTGTCTTCTTGTACCCATGATTTACACGCTCTGAAAACCCTAGCCTGTCCGCCAAGGGCCATCTGAGTGTTCAAGTTTCAGTCTAACCAAGTGGTTCGTGGAGAAGGGATCCTATCCTATTGCGACAGGATAGGATCCCCTTCTCATCGAATGCCGCCTGGGTGATCTAGCAACAGAAATCAGCACCAACAGGCAGTTTAGTTTTGGCGAGCCTATTTGATTGGTTCGAGAATGCTGGTAAATGGTCATCTTCAGATTGCCCCAATGATCAAAGTTATGTGATTGTAAGGAGTGGTTGCAGTTAGTCAGAAATCCACGTGTGAAAGCAAATAGAACAAAAGCATGGCAGAAACTTGTCCAGGATTTATTTTCGTCGTGAGCATTCTCATCAACGCGAACTTCTATCTTCGCCCAGGGAATCCAAGTCTGGTACTTTAAAATTGGTCAATTTCACCAAGATCAAGTGTCGACATGACTAGTATTGCACAGATTCATATTTGAATCTACATGGGAATGCGATTCGCATTTGGATCCAGTTTTGGAGTACTGAGGCGACCAATAAATCCGATCAGCTGGGACCGCACCATCACCCAGTGGACATTTTAGAACATCCAGCAATCCGGCCGATCTATCAGACCATGTCTCAACGGGAGAAGATCAACATAGTGCCATTTGGATCAATATCTGATGCGAATCTCAGGTTGAAGCTCGAGCGGCTGGGAAAGTTGTTCAAGAGGAGTACCAAGACAACACCAGACTATTTCATCAGAGCACCGGGCCGGGTGAACCTAATCGGCGACCATGTAGATTACCATGAATTTCCTGTTCTGCCAATGGCTATACAAAAGAATGTGTGGCTCGTGTGCTCATTCTATCCAAAAAGAGAGAATCTTGAGGGACTCTTGGGAATCTCGAGAGGATCCGATAAATCAGATTCACTCAAGATTTACAATGAAGATGATGCAATATTCTTTCCTTTTGCAAGTGATCATTCTTTGTCGTATGGGAATACTTTAGATCCCGTTGAAGATTGGTATGCCTACATCCTATGTGGTTACCATGGAGTGTTGGCAAACAGACTTCTGGGAGTGAAATCAAAGGACACTTTGGAACATGCCAAGATCGCGACCTCTGCCGCAAGCGGCGAAGATGATTTGGCCAAATTATTGGACACCAGCATGTTGATATCGAGCGATCTCCCGTCTGATTCCGGCCTATCGAGTTCTTCCGCCCTTGTGTGTGCCTCGGCGGTTGCGACTCATCTACTTCTTTCGGAGTCAATGATGACCGAGAGGTTGGCATTGGATCTGGACAGCAGGCAGATAGCTGAAGACTGTTCATACTACGAACATCTGATCGGAACGAGGGGGGGCGGAATGGACCAGGCGGTGATTATGACCGCCCATGAGGGATTTGCAAAGCAGATAGAGTTTTATCCGCACCTCAGTTGCACTGATGTCCGATTGCCGGACGGCCTGCATTGGCTCGTTGCCCTCAGTGGTGTCTATTATCCCAAGGCGGCCACCATTGGATATAACACCAGGGTAATGGAGACCAAGTTGGGAGCCTCTTTGATTGCAAAGTTCATGGCAGCCAATGGCTCTCCTCAGTTGCCAATCGACAAGAGCATCACCTTAGGTCGAGTGCATCGTACGTATTTCATGGGACGAACAGCGGACGAGGTTGCCTCATTGATGGATCGAGTTTTCGTCCAAGATCCAGCCAGTTTGGACGAGATAAGTGAAAGCTTGGAAATTCCACTTGATGAGTTGCCCGAGAAGTTTGGTTTTTCCAACCGAATGCTAGAGGATCTTGGGGACAGCAAATTAGAATTAAGAGTTAGATGCGAACATGTGTTCGAAGAGGCCGAGCGAGTTAGAAAGTTTGTTCACATCTGCCAATCCGAACCTGAGAATCACCAAGCTCTCGGGAAACTCATGACTGAGAGTCATGCCAGTCTGAGGGATAAGTATCGGTGCAGTCATAAAAAGGTGGACAAATTAGTCGAAACAGCTCTCGATAGCGGAGCCCTAGGTGCTCGTGTTACGGGAGCAGGCTGGGGCGGCTGCATAGTTGCCCTGGTAGAAGACGAGTCTCTCCACAGGGTCTTCCCCGCTCTTTACGATATCTCTGAGTTTGTTTTCAAGACCCAACCCCATTCAGGTTGCTCCGTTGTAAAAGCAAACTAAGCTCGGAGAGCCACTTTCGACAGTGTTTGACAGATGTCAGTCGTGTTTAATTAAAGGTTCGAGTTATGATTCATAGAATGAGCAATCAGTCAGAGTACAGGACTGTTAGTTCTACGAGAAGATTCGATCAGTTGCGAGAGATTAAAGAATGAGAGAGGCAAGATCTTGGATGCGGAGGACAAATCCTGTCGACTCAAGAACGGCTCTGGTCTCCAGGCCAACAGTTGAACTGCAGTGCGCCGTGTGATTTGAGCATTGTCTTGCAAATTGCTCAGCCCTTTCATGCCAAGATCTCGTGAGCGAGCAAACTAGAAAACCCGACAGCACCTCTACAGGGCAACTCAAGTTTGATTCCCAGCTTTATTCTTGTTCTAGCTTTTACAAGTGCCGGAGGCGCACCCGCTAGAGACAACTCATCACATCTTGGTGGAATCCTCAACTCCTCTCGCAATCCTTCCTCAAGGTTAAGGCGGAATCTGGCGCTTGCCAACCAAGACTCTGTAGGATTCTCCCCTCTTTTGCAGGCGCAGATCCTCCATCTTCCCGATGAGATGGTAGTTCTTCGGATTTAATCAGTAACCAACATGTGCCACATGAGACAGCGAATAGAGAAAGGCGGGGGACTTTTCGTGGGCAAAGGAAAACTTTGTCTCAACTGCGAGATTGTGGGCGCAATTAGTTTTATTATCCTCCTTTTGATGCAACAGGTAACGAGGAGGAAATTTTCACTGGCGCAACTCGAACTTGCGTGCCAATTCAATTCGAACGACTGTCAACACACCGAGACGCGTGCTTCCCGAGAGCCACAGTGTCAAGCTTGACGGCTGAACCGTCAATTTCTACACTAGAACTATTTTATGCAAGCAGTCTCTCTGTCTGTCTGACTGTCTCTGACTGTCTAACTATCTGCCTGTCTCTCTTGCTCTCTCTCTCTCACGGTGCTCCAAACTGTTTACATTCCACCTTTGTTCTAGCAGAGTGAGAAAATGTCAGCAACAATTCCTGGAGGGGAGCCATATTATATCAACGCTAACCAGCTCCTGTCTCGAGCCGCGACGATCAATGTCAACGCTGATTATCAATGAGAGAAAATTCTGTGTCGTAACGAACGAGTGAGAAGCTTTAAGTGGGAATTGATGATCGAGTTGGCCGCACAATCAATCGGCAGAGTCCGGATATGAATCCGTAAAGGTAATTCAATCCCCCCTTACGAATGGCAACGATCTTTCACAAACTTCACCTAGAATGGCCCCAAAAACAGCATCAATTGTGTTGATTTTCTTTTGTTGCCAGTGTCTAGCCAGCCTTCAAGAGGCTTGGCGATCTGAGGCAACCTTTCTTCATGGAATGGGAGATAAGTTCGGTCTAGTCAAAGTGTTGCCTCGTTTCAGGCGCCAAACCTCAGCACCGTGGCAGTGTCCAGCCGTTGCGGCGACATCAAGATCTAGTAAATCTCAGGCTTACTTGGCGTTCTATTCGCCTGATTCGAGACAAGACCAGAACGTGTATCAAGCAAGAAGTAACTGGAAAGCTAGTGATATTGATCGAATCGTAGAGAGTGGCGCATTTGATACAAGAAAACCGACAGTAATTTATACACACGGCTACACGCAAACAATCGATAGGCCCTGGCTCAAGTTAATTAGGCGCAATTTCAATCAGATGTACCCAATTGACGGGGTTCGTGAGCCAGAGTTCAATTTGATATTTTTCGATTGGTCAGACTATGGACAACGAGCCTACGGAACTTCAGTGAGTTATGCGGCCTACTTGGGTAAGCTGCTGAGCGAATTCATCAATGACCATCTAACAAAGCGTTACAACTATAGAGCGAACCAAGTACATATAGTTAGCTACTCGCTTTCGACCCATATTGCAGGCCAGGCGGGCCGCAGGCTAGCTGCCCAGGGTAATCCCTTGGCGCAGATAACGGCTGTTGATCCCACTGGAGTCTGTTTCCACCAAGAGCCAGGCAAATTTGCCGATAAACATCAACTGCGCCCAGGCGACGCGAAATTGGTGGTCGCGCGCCACTACGACATGAATGGTCTAGGCGCCAAGCGGCCCATTGGAGGTGTGGATATCTTTGTCAATGGCGGCTCCAACCAGCCTGCAATGTCAGTACAGGGCCAGTATTCCATGTTTGCCCTTCTGAGTAGTATGGGTGGCGCAAGTAGCCACGTGAGAGCATCAACTCACGAGTCGGAGCAATTCGATCCAAGCTGCCAAGAGGTGGCCTACTCTTGCCGCAGCTACAAGGCCTATCTGGCTGGCGAGTGCGCCAGCTGTGGCTCCACCGGAAACGGTTGCTTCCTAGTTAGCACATTTGGAGCCATCGAGTTGGGATTGAAACCACCCACTCAAGGGTATAAAAATGGCACCAAGATGTACCTGACCACGGGAAGGAAGCAATTCTGTCTCCATGCCTATCAGGTGGTGGCCAAATTGTCGAATAAAGCGACCAAATCAGACATTCGAGCCTTCGAATCGGGCGCATTTTCCTCATTGGTTGCGCCAGCTGATCAGCTTGAAGGAGGCAACGATCCGATAATTGTCAACCCAAGTCACCAAGTCAGCACAAATGGAGGCCAAATTCAGTTCACACAATTGTTGCAACTTAACTCTCGGATCAAGCGCTTTGAAGACCAGATCAAGGTTAAGGGACTGAGCAATTTGAGAGCTTTGGAAAGCCTACAGATCAATTATATGAGCAATATTTCGCCAAAAGAAAGGAACGCCAACTCTATACGCTACTGTCCTAAAGGTAATGATTACCTCGTTAGATGTTGACCGTGGTCTCGATAAAGAAAAAGAAGATTATGATCAATATTATTGTTACTGATACCTATGGATTTTTTGCTCAGCTAAGATCGCACCAGCGAGCTGATTGTGCAGATTTTCATTTAATCAAACCTCGTTATCCATTTCTTCCAGCGATGACGATGATGAGCTTAGGATTGATTTACAGAATTGAGTATATTGGACATAGTTAAGTAGCTCTCTTTCTTGGTCATCGATTTCGTCGTCGCTGTCATTAAGCATTGAGTCCAGATCCACATCGATGAAGCTTGTCAGGGGCTCAATTGTTTGACGGTAGAAATCAAACTGATCGGCCATATGCGAGCAATCGTCGGCAAATAGCTCGCTTGTTCTTTCTGGCTTGGGACCCATCAAAGCGAGCTGATAGATGAGAAAAACTTGATTCATTTCGGCCTTGCTCAAATCTGTTCCCACCCAATGGTCCACTGTCTCCTTGACCTCCTCGCTTACCTGGTTCTCGTGCAGAAATTGGTCTCGACACGTCTCATAGATTAGCTCCACATCCTCGTCCGATAAATCATAGGTTTGGTCGAGGAATTCATGCATTCCGAGTGGAGTGCACACCCGCTGGGCATCTATCCGGTTGTCTGAATTATCCGCCAACTCTTGCACCAATTCTTGAACCCTCGCCGATGGGGCGGCCTCAACTCTTGCACCTTGACTGAAGAGGCGGAACATCAGGTAGCCGAAAATTAGGCGGCTTGCCAGAGTCACAAGTGTCTGATTGGTGAAGGAAGCCATTTTGAGCGGAACTGCGATGAATCCTTGTGAGTGTTGTTTCCTGCTTCAGATTTCTTGCTGCTATCGATTGACCTATCGCTTCGTTCTGAGCTCCTCTGCAATTGAATCTAGGGACATGTCACCGGCAGCTTATATAGTGGAGCAAAGATTTGCATCGACAACTGCCTCTGGCCGCGAAGCCAGTGATGGCCTCTGTCTGAGTTCATGATGAAGCCTCTGGGTAATGCCCCAGAGCTAATAGTGAATTCAATTTTGTCACGTCCAAAAACCCGTACTCCGACTCATTCTTTCGCTCTCTGTGATGCGGCCATGGGAGAAACAGTACAACTATTATAATGCACGAGTTGGCTTGGCTATATTTAGCGATTCCAAGCGGACCTAGATTGGAGTGCATCGGAGATTGCGAAACCTTGGAGCCTGAATCAAGCTCCGAGGATGGATGAACAGTGTGACTATGAAAAAATTAATACTCCTCTAGTGGAAGCTGACATGCGAACAAGTGATCCTATTGAATCATAAGTATCACATACAAACCGGAATTTGTTGTCTCGCGCTCATTAGTCACGACTTAATCACCTATTGTACTTGCAAAATCTCTACCATTGCCAGTGTGCAATCGCAAACATAGAGAGAAAATGTCAATAGCATCGAGTCGAAATGACAAAATACTCTCGCTAATACTAGTGTTGTTAGTGGCAGGAGTATGGGATCATGGAATGGTAGCAAATGCACTGCACCTGGGCGCTGGTGATGACTCGCTCTCTCTTGGACTAAGCCCATCAAACGGCCACAATAGCCCTCAAGCCCCCACCAATGGCGCCACAGTTAGCTCCGAGCTATTAAAGGAGATTATGAATGACGATTATAACGGTGACTTCAGATTGAGTGTCCCGCTTTTGAGACACATGCAGTCGCAGCTGCATGACCTAGTCGAACACATAAAGCAATCGGGAGCTCAGATTAACGAGGAGTCTCCGATCAGCTCATGGCTCTCTAATCGTGGCGGTCGACCAGAAAGATTATCTTACATGACTGACGAACTAGACCATGTTGTCACGACATTCTGGTCCAAATTCATCCCACTTGTTGAGTCGATACTCTCCGACAGACCGCCGAATCTGACAATTGACGATCTTGACTTTAGATGCAAGAAGGAGGAACAGATAAAGCAACTGAAAGAATATGGTACGATATCTTCTTTCTATCACATGTTTGTGGAAATATTTTTTACCGAGTTGCTGGACCATTGTCTAGTTCGAAAGATGGCAATTATTAGACTCAGTAACGCAACACCTAGTCCATTGGTGACACAGTTCGTCAATATCTACCTCAACTTGCCAGTCGAAGGTGGATCTAGACTAGAATCAGGACATATTAGCGATCGAGTGGCCAAAGAGCTCTCGACGGGAGTTGCGCTCAACTTCAACCTAGAGGAAGCAAGCTCCAGGATTGGAAAGCTGGACCAAGCGGTCCAGCTGGTTTTCGATCCTAGGATAGGACTCTCTATGGGTAGAGCAGACAATTCTGGGGTCAAGAGCGTGGTTGATAACTTTCGGCAGGATTGTCTCACCCACTCGGAGCAAGTTAGTCGAATTTGGGGAAATCTAGATGGTCTAAGCTCTTTCCTTTCGTCGCCCACCAACAACTTAGCCAGTTTTAGTGAAACAGTTAAGCTTACCACACCGCAACTTGTTTACGCCTCAATTTGCCATAAACTTCTCCAATTGGTCTAACCAGTGTAGATCTTTTGGTATATAAGATGGTTAGATACAGACAGAGCTATGAGTTATCATGTCGCATTGGATTAATTTATTCAGTGCGGGTGGATTTGTATGGATCATCACTCCAGTCCTTAATCCTGCACGGCCCTTATATTCGTTTTGTCGACACGACTTAGATAGTTCATCTCCTCCTTGTTTATCAAGTGATTTGTCTTACCAACTAATGTCATCAATGTATTCAGATTTCTGGACCAATCGTTAAGTGTCTCATTGGGATGCTTCTGAGCGCTAAAATTCACTATCCCCTCTAACCTATCTACTTTCGCCCAGATAGTCTTATCAACAACCATGTAACTGAGCACCTCTTCAGCCTCGTCGGTAGACAAATTCAACAATTGCGACATCCTATCCAGACGGATACGCTTATAGTATTTGGCCATCATACGAATATTGTGTTCCACGATACGACTTTTAAAATCTTTCCACCTCTTCTCGCCCGACTTCACACTTGGCTGGAAAACTTCAGTTGCCAAACACTGCAGGGTCCCCTGAATCAATAGTGTCTCGTATTCGCTGGTGACATAATGCCAAGATATCAGCTCAGATGTCGTGAATGCCTTGAGCAACTTCTTATATTCAGGAATCTCGTCTAGGCCCTTCTCGAGGGATATTCTGTGGATTAAATCGTGCTGCTCATTGTTATAAGGGGCTAAAATGACATAGAGGACAACATTCTTGAGTGTTTGTTGCCTTTTAACCGGATCTTGCTTTATTGACTCAGTTTGATATACTGCTTGATAATGACGGCAAACTTCTAGGTATCTTGAGTTATGTAGATCGATCTCTATCATCAATTGGTAGTACTTAAGCTTTAGGGGTCGAACTTCCTCTTTATCCTCAAAAAACTTGGTGTTTATCTTCTTACTGATAATTTGGGCTCGAATGTAATCTTGCACAGCTAGACAATACCTAATCTGCTCCAATATAAGGCTAGTCTTTTCATTTTTATCCATCGACCCTAATGTTTCGACCTGAGTATCTTGCATAACTTTACAGGCTTCCTCAATATTGCCTTCTTTCTCCTTGATCTGAGCTAGCCTATAGGTTAGTCGCGCTCTTTCCACCTCAACATATATCTTACCCGCCGTCACAGTCCTAAGAGTGCCAATGAGCTGTAACTCTTCCTTGGGCTGCAACTGCTCAACAAATTCGCAACACTTCTGAACCATCGAAGTGACAGCCTGCTTGAATTGGCCTCTTCTCTTGGTCAGAGATTGTATCTGCTCATTGAGAACATCCCACTGTTTCGCATCGAATGCCAGCTGGCAAATGCCAACAAGAAGTCGACTGGTAGAATGCATATCTGCTGCAGCTCTTGTCTGCTTCTCAAGATTGGAAAGAGATTCAATCGCCTCCTGGAGTTTAGCTGGATCTTCTTTGACCATTTTTTCATACTTTGCGAGCGCTTCATTGACCTGATCTGTGTAATCGATCTCCATTTTGACAATTTTACCCGATTCGGTGAAGGCATCTAAATCGAACCCCATGGTGGCAAAATTTTCGGACTTATTAAGCGACAATAAAGAATTCACTAATGACTGTCAAGATAGGTTTTAGGATAGATTGGCGAAGATCAGAAAATGCAATGTTGGATAACAATTGGAGTTGATGGTTGCAAGTTTGGAGCACGAGTCTTTTGATCGGCGCCTGCGGCGTGCCTGCAGGATGGAGCGGCACGAGCTTCATAACCTGCAGGTTATTTTGTATGCCTCCTCTCTGACTGCGAAGGCGATAACATCGACAAGGTAAACCTCCCCCATATGGAAGCGCACGACCACTGCGGCATTATTAGAGGCCACCGCGATGCTTGCGTTAACAAGGCAGCGTAAGTGAGTTTCAGGGCTCTCTACGCGCCTGGTCTGAATAAACGGGCAAGCAAGCTAGTCGAGTGGGTGAGTGAGCTAGCGGAGAAAGAGCCAGAGACACAAGGCAGAGCGAACAATCGAACGATTACGTTCTCGCGCAAGCAACACCAAATAAATAAATCGTATAGCAATCCATATCATCGAACAAGTTTATTTTCTAATCAACTTCTTCGACTTTCGACATAGACAGCTGATAGTAAGCTCAGAGGCAAAGCCACATCAATATAGTCATGTCCTACGCTTACCTCTTCAAATACATCATAATTGGCGACACTGGTGTTGGAAAATCATGCTTATTATTACAGTTTACAGATAAACGCTTCCAACCAGTTCATGATCTTACAATAGGAGTCGAATTTGGAGCGCGAATGATAAGTATTGATGGTAAGCAAATCAAATTGCAAATATGGGACACTGCTGGTCAAGAGGCTTTTCGCTCCATAACTCGTAGCTACTATCGGGGTGCTGCTGGAGCATTGCTCGTTTACGATGTAACAAGAAGAGATACCTTCAACCATTTAACCAATTGGCTCGAGGACGCTAGACAACATTCCAACTCAAACATGGTAATCATGCTTATAGGCAATAAAAGTGATCTCGATGGGAGGCGCGAAGTTAGCAAAGAGGAGGGCGAGGGCTTCGCTAGAGAGCATGGATTGATATTCATGGAGACGTCGGCTAAAACTGCTGCAAACGTCGAAGAGGCGTTCATAAACACGGCCAAAGAGATTTACGATAAAATACAAGAGGGAGTTTTCGATGTTAATAATGAGGCCAACGGTATCAAATTGGGCCCATCACACACCACAACAAACCCAAGTTTGCCAGGTTCATCCAGTCAATCAGGTAATCAATCGAGCGGGTGTTGTTGAACAGTCTCGATGAATGTTTCCAAAATAAACAATCTAAGATTTTCACGCTCGACGATTCTGTACAATTTGCAGATCGATTTCTAGACTATATTATATTTTGACATATTAGCCATCATAACAAAGCTATAACTTGACTATGATGTAGAATGATTTCTAAAACGTGCTGTGATATGTATCAGAAATTCTTCAAACTCATCTTTGCTGGTGGATACGTCCATTCTACGACACTGCTCACGATTCGGTCCATTAGGGCTCTAAGTAAAAGTTCCTGATTGGTTTGCATGCACTTGTGCATCGTTTCCAGGCGCTCTGTTGTATCACGATCTATCTTTTTCGCTATGTCGTCTTTGGATCCGATATGTTCTGTTTCGTATTTGTTGAATACGATTTGTCGCTCGGCTTTGAAGTTTTCTATGTCAGCTGCAGCTTCTTCTTTTGCTTTCTTAAGCAAATGTGCCTTTCGTTTACGAGCTTGGGTGACCTTCTCGGTGGCCCTCTTTTCGGCTGCGAGAAGAAGTTGCACTTCTTGACTAGGTTGGTTGGACATCTCCGTTACAGTTGCAATAGATTCACAGTTAATAATGAAAAAAAGTTGATAGAGAATATAAAATACCTGTAGGAAGTTGATACTAGTGAGACCAATTAAAATCAATATGTGATTCCACTTTCATGGAGAAGCAACTAGTTTCTAAAGCACATTGAGCATTGGGAAGCAATTTTCTATTTGGCCAAACAAGTGGAAAGTATAGGCACGCACAGGTTCCTGCGAGCACGGACCTGGACGCGTAGCGCCTTTTTCCAAACAAGATGGAACAAACGGGGCTTTTTTCCATGTCGTTCCATTTTTCCCCTTTTGTTCCAAATCACCCTGGAACGACAGAAATTAGTTTGACTCATTCCCGTTCGTGCTAGTTCCTGCTATTCGTTCCAAAGTTTGCAACTTTCTTGATTTATCGAGCTCTAAACCTTCCGAAGGATAACGATAGCGCGAAACGTCAAAAAACATAGTGAAAGAGAAAAAAACCGTACGGAATCTGATGGAAACGAAGGAAACTGAACAGACCGGAGGAAACCCCGTTTCTTGGGTGTGACATGTAACAAAGAGGGACAAGATGGAACGAGATGGGGAAAATCCCTAGTCGTTCTATCTTGTTCCCGACGCAACACTTGAGCTGTCATGAAGCTGTCTAATCCGATGGGAATGGTTTATTTTCCAGCCGGGGACGAAATCAGGCAACTAATATCGACAAGCCGTCGGTAGGTACTCATCCACCAAGCACTATACTCCCAACATTAACGGGATATGTTATGGTGGTCGATGGCCTATCTGATAGCGGTACGGGTTTGGAACTTACAAAAATGCTTGAATGATAGAAATCTCAAGGACTAATTATCGCATAGTTCTTCATGAAATGAACAATCGATTTGTGTACCTCAATTTCGGGAATCCATCTCTTGCCACGTTCTCTCATATCACGATTGATTGGCCAACTCTTTTGTCAGTTGCGACATCGGTTGACAATAGACACTATAGCATAGCGACGAGATGCGTGCCAAAAAGGCGGAATTCGCGTCCTCAACCAGTTGACAAAGTTGATACTGCACTTTTGGCGGCCGAGTAAACTGGCGGGCCTGTAAGTTGTCGTGTCTTGATGCCGGATATGTCTATGATCCATATCTTGCTTGAAATTACAAAGTGAACCAGACAACAGGTCAACTGGATCGTCCCGACTAAGTTCACGTTGATTTTCTCTTAGACTTGTCTGGATCCGAGCCAATCTACATCGGCCCATTTCGAGACGATCTGCGAGACGCTAAAGTCTCAGGACAGGGAGTCGCAGTCATGTCATAGAGGACAGTTTCAATCGCGAATGGATCTGAAATGAACTCTGACAACCAAAACAGACTGCTTCATCAGACGGAATTTGGAAGACGGATTAGGGTCATACATCGGGGGACCGTTTGCTAGCCGATTCATGTTCAGGTGACGACTGCTTGATGACATCTTCAGACGAGAGAGACTTCACGGAAACACAGGCGCCTGGATCATGATCCATTCGAGGATTTCAAGAAGGGTTAGGCTATTTCGGATTTCATTGTCACTCGATCGGAGGAACACTTCTTGCCAAGAGGCCATGAGTTTGCAGTCATGCACGTGCCGCCTGGGCAGGTCTCTGACTCTGGTCTTCCATCAACTCGTGCACTTCCAGACAAGATTATCTTGAACAAACCGCGACGCGCCTAGGGCAAACAAGAAAACTTTGGATTGGACAGGATTCCACTTCTCTCGTAGGATAGAGCGGCACTATCGCTATGGTGTCCCACTGTGCCGAGTATTATTCCAGAGCTGCGCGCGCTCGACTTGTTAACTTGAACATTTCTATCGCTTTGCCCGCTGCCCACCACTTGCGCGTTGCCGAAAAATCTACAAATCCAAAGGCTGGACTAAATTTTGATGCGACAACATTGAATCCGCGTGCTCCGTCGGTTTGCATTACGCGGAGGGACCAGACTAGAAATTTACGACCCTCGACCGGGAGACTTGTCATTTTTGTGATTACATCATTACAGACGACGGCAACTATTAATTTGTCCGATATATTAAGATATTAAGTAATGACGACTTTCGTCCTTGACCCGTCCGTGGACCTCGTGGCCAGTGTGCCAAGAACCTCCAGACCATTTCAGAGACGCCAATATACTGACAAGCAGTTTCTCGGCGGTCAACAAGAATGGAATAAGAAGTTAGAAGAATCCTCTACCGTCTATGTTGGTAATCTATCGTGTTACACAAATGAGTATCAGTTATACGAACTATTCTCAAGATGTGGCAGTATAAAGAGAGTTATAATGGGCTTGAACAGGAGCACAAAAAAGCCATGCGGATTTTGTTTTGTCGAATTTGATGAACCCCAATCAGCGCGCAAATCTGTGAAATATCTAAGCAGGACTCCCTTGGATGGTCGTGATATTGCGGTCGATCTAGATGCCGGATTCCAAGAGGGACGTCAATTCGGCCGAGGAGCTAGTGGAGGTCAGGTTGGTGATGAGCGTCGTCGCGAATCGAGTGGTTCCACGGGCCGCGGCGGAGGCCATCTAGGCTCCGGTGCCCTGCTAACTAGATCCATAACGGTTGTTGCTTGCCTAACTATGATCTCACTTATACTCATCCTTAACCAGCCGCAGGAAGTTAGCGCGGTCGAGACAAATCTAATCTTCAAACCTCTGATACTTCACGATGGCTACTTTGGTTTCGGTGCCAGTGGACACAGCCGATACATTGGCAAGAGTGGCAGATATGTTAGTCTCTCAAAGATACAAAAAGCTCAAATGAACAAACAGCGGAAACAATTTGAGACTGACCTGGCGCTATTTTTGGTGAATCTCATGAAATCAGCCAAGCCAACTCTATTGAAGGCTTTCATAAAGGCGACCCTGGCCGATAAGCAGTTGAAGGAGACTGCCATTGGGATGTTCCTGGGCACAGATGAGGAGGCGTCAGAAGAGTCGGAAAAGACTCATGAAAAGGATAAGAGTGGGTCCGATGACGGAGAGGATGGGGAGAAGGATAGTGAAAAGGAGGAGGACGGTGAGAGGGAGAGGGGAGACAAAAAGGAGACAAGTAAGAAAAAGAAGAGAAAAACTACAGCCAAATAAAGGTCCAATATCTTTAGATCTCAAATCTATCAAAACCAGAAGTGTGTCTGTTAATGCTCGTTGCTCGCCCAGCAATCAGGTTTCGAGTGGTGGTGGTGGGGGAGTGTCGATAAAAAAGGTGGATTGTGTTTGTGTGTGTGTGTTGAGTGCGCGCTTCACTGAATGCACGAGATTGGGGCCCGCGGCGAGATGGGCGCGCGCGTTCGCCCGACTTGCGCGAGAAGTGGGCGAAAGTGTGACGGCATTCTGGCCGACGTTATGGGGGGCCCATTGGGGTCTAGCTTGCCGGCTTCTTCTGCCATTGGATTGTTCCTGCGGCGCAGAGCAGGCGCAGCAGCGTGCAGTTGGCGAGCCCGAATTCAGGTCAAGCGCCGCCGAGAGTGGCATTAGTTCTAGTGCCAGTGTTGTGTATGTGCGCGCTCTCTGTCTCTGGCTGCTGCAAGGCGCCTAGATGGCGGCGCTATGGGCCTGGTGTCCCCCGCCGCGCAGAGTCTGGGCGAGAGGGAGCGTGTTTACCGTCCTGCTTGGAGAGAGAGAGAGCGCCGCGCGCACTCTATGTGTTTGTGTGTGTGTATTCCTCCTCCGCGTGAACTCGGCGGCGACGAAATGGGGGCAGAAACGGTCTTAGGGGAGCCCCTCTCTCTCTCGCTCTTGGCTAAGGGGCGGCACGAGTTGAGCGACGACGACGACCACGACGATGGCGACGACGGCGCCAGCGATGGAGATGGCGACGGATACAACTATGCTAGACTATATACTGCCGCTGGCGGCGCCGCCGTCGTCGCCACCGACGCTGGAGCTGCTGCCTGCCGCTGGAGAGCTGGCGCTGCTGCGTAACGCGAGACGCTAGACGCCGAACCAATGGACCTAGCTCCACAGAGGCACAACTTCCTGCGTTAGCTCGCCCACTAAGTGCCCCATGACTTCCTCACAGAGCTAGTTTAGATATATTTACACAAACACAAATTTTCAATATTTATATTCTTACCACTGGCTCTCGCCTTTGACTCTACATGTACCTGACCAATTGAACACTTTTGGCCCTATTTCTAAGGCCCTTCAATCGATATAATTGGTCTATCCTTATTGCGAGTCATCATTCCGCCTCCTCTGATATCAGAAGGCATTTACACAACTATCTATCCACACACATAGACATCCTCTGCGCATATATATATATATACATATATATTTATATTTATATCGATCCATCTGTATGTATGTTTGGCACGTAGGGTGTATGTGTGTGTGTGTGTCTATGTATCTGTGTACTGTATCCATCTATCTATCTAACCACATCTAAATAGATTTGGAGCGAGGCTATTGTGGTCACATTAGGTATACAATAATGAGAATTGTTTGTACTAAGGATATCTAGTATATATGAATGTAATCAAATGAATAGGTTCACGTACGTTTTCACTAGCTGCCGACCAAGAGTTAATTGATTGATCTGCAATATCAGGAAAGAGGCTAGCCCATTAGACCACTTGCATTGAACTATTGATGAATTCATATTATATCATGAGCTTATATACTCTATTGTACCATACTATGTAGCTTCCGCCACCACCATCTCATTGTAATCATCGTTTTACAATTTTTACCATCTAAAAGTTGCAGATATAGACAGAATTGAGATAGAAAAGAGAAGGACACACAAGACAACTACTGCAATATAGCTGAGCGCCCGATTTGTTTGTTTTCGAACTCAAACGGGACCTGTAAAAGGGGCCAGCAGCTAGATAAATCCTAAATCAATAGTCAGTAATCAATATTATTACCATCTATCAATGAACATTTATACAAATATAATATCAATATATTAGTGTTTCAGGGAATTCAATTCGATGCAATTCATGAATCGTTATATTAGGAAACAAGTGTTTCGTTTTACATTCGGAACGAAATTAGTTATTTTACAAATCACGAAACAGATGAAGTTTTGAACATTATCTATCATCAGC